>JAFEHB010000923.1_pt1 | contig 14636 bp, 23 predicted proteins | sample 9267121 | NCBI WGS metagenome assembly JAFEHB01 (sample SAMN17103336, study PRJNA684904) | human gut metagenome | isolation source: diarrhea sample from child under the age of five | host: Homo sapiens | place: South Africa: Mafikeng, Mafikeng Provincial Hospital | collected 2019-09 | reverse complement strand
AAATGGTTCAGCCAGCATAATGGAATCATCAAATGTGATATCTGTCAGATTCTCAGTCGCTTTGATAGACTTAATATCAACTAGCTTGTTATCCAGATACAGCTCATTGATGATGTATCCGTAGCCATATCTCTCATTCAGGACATACACTTTGCCCTTCTCTTTGTATGGTGTCTTGAAAACAATCTCCCGGATCCGGTCTCTCTGATAAACAAATTCGACTCTTTCGCCCGGATACCATTCCAGGATTGGATAATCACTAATCGTAGTATCTATAGCAACTTTAAAAGCGCCATCTCCGATAAACAGTGTTTCTTTGAGGGCGCTTTCAATTTTTTTATAAAACTTATTGTCTTTCTCGATCTCTTTCCATAACTGTTCCTGCGCCGGCTGTTCGAATTCAAATTCGTTCATGTCCGGGAGGACTACAAAAGAGAGCACCTTAACTGTCAGTCCTGGAAGACCGGTATGGATCTTTCTCATGTCCATTCCGGCTGTTGATTTGCTTGCCCAGAACTTATTCCTGTCTGCAAATTCCGCATTCTGCTGATAGATTTGTTCGAGCTCATTGCCATCTCCCCTGTACCAGATACGGTTCAGAATCGCATGCCCTTCAAAATCCATCATTTCATTAATCTGAAAGTTAAAAGGATTTGCCGGAAGAACGTTTAGCCAGCTCCTGACAGTCTTTTTTATGTTTTCATTTAATTTATCCATCCATTTCACCTTTTCGCTCCTCCGCCTCAAATCCAATCATGTTGCGATACGGAATCCATCCGTACTGCTGAGAGTTGATTGTATGATCGTTCTTGTCTTCCGGTTCATCTTTATCCTCAGCCCATGAGTACTTCTCCATTTCCGCTATGTGATTGGTGCATGTGTCTAATACCAGATAGCAGCCCTGTTGGATCCATCCAAGCTGCAGCTTTATTCTATCTAGTATTGTTACTTTCTTGTATGATTCCACAAAATTATAAATACAGCCGTGAAGCCTCTTATACTTTCGCAGTTCTGTGATTGTCGCCGCATCTGCACAATCAATAAATGTTTCTTTGGCAAAACCCCAGTCATTACGGCACCTTTCCAAAAATTCTATAAACTTTACAGCTGTATCTGATGGTGCAAGTGGCTGATCCAGATCTTTGTTGCTGTATACTTTTTCAGCAAGTGTAATCAGTTTCCTATCTTCCGTGATTCCCTGGAATATCATTGCAATTGTGTCCGGGGATTTAGAAGAATACGATGTGTCAAGCCCGCAGGTAAACTTTTTGAACTTTAGCTTTCCTGCTGCCATCTGGGTCCTCACCCACTTCTCTGATACAACATGCTTCTTTCTGCTGAAATTTGGGAACACCAGTCCAGTTGCTTTTCCTCTCAGACCTTCAATCTTATTTTTCCAGATTTTCGTTCCCTTTGGAGTGTTCTGGATAATCTGTTGCTTTTTCTTTTGCGGAAGTCCGGCATTATCGTCAAAAGAAAAGAACCAATGGACCCAGCCGGGCTTTGGTTCTTCCTTTAATTCATCTTTAATTTCTCTTGGTGTGCTATCTTCCCATTCAGGAAGTGGTCTGCTACAGTTTATATATTCTTTATATACATCAAGTCCGGGGTCGTCCGGATTGAGCGTTGCCATAAGATAGTCGCATCGTATAGAAGACTCTCGGACAAATTCTATATCCGCTGTGTTAATTTCGTCTATGTATAGACAACCATATTGCCCTCCTAATGCTTTCTTCCACTTCTTTTTGTTTCCATATCCGAGGACATAGATAACTTTATCTCCGTTTGGCGAATGAAATAACAAATGAGGAATCTTATCATCTTTTGTTCCTGAACCATTATATTCTACTAAGATACCGAGATCATCTAGGATTCCTAAGTCTTTATTGATGATGTTCTTTTCTGCTGTTCCAGTATCATCCGCAGCCAAGATGTGTAATTTCTTCGGGGATTCAGCAACCTTGCACATGAACTTAAAGAGTCCGACAGTTGTTTTGCCCGCTGCTGTAGTTCCCTCTAAGAACTCAACTGGTGCATCGCATTTTAAGAATGCTTTATACTTTTCCGATAGCACTAATCGTTCCTTACTCACTAGCCATCACCACGCAATTGCTGTAGAATGTCTGCAAGTTTCTTTTGCTCTTCTTCCATGCCAGATACCTGTAACTTATCATTCCACATGCCTAGATGTCTTCCGAGCATGTCTAATGCCTTTATTTTATCAGCAAGTTTAATCTCTCTTTCTACTCCATCTTCACCAAATGTTTTTACCTTTATCGACTGTATTGCTGCTAAATCATCTCTTGATGCATTTTCTTTTAATGTTGCATCTTTGGACTCTATAATATCATCAGCATTCACGAACGCTATCTTTGCCAATTCTATCAAAACTCTATCCGCATTGATTCCCGTTCGCCTTGACCGCTCCGCCATTCGCTTCGCAACTTCATTTGAAACTTGAGTTTTCTGGAGTAGTTGACATCCTATTTCACTTGCTCTCTGTGCATTTTTTGCTTTATATCCTGCCCTAATCGCTGCCTGAGTGGCATTTAAGTCAATCAGGTATTCTTCTACAAATTTTTTCTGCTTTTCTGTTATTGCCACTTAGTCACCTTCTTTCTAAAAAATAAAACACGTATGCCAGCACCTTACTAGACAGCCGGTTGCCGCCTGATAGAAAGGAGGTTAACAAATACCACAACTTGTGTTAACTATGGATTGCAGGTGCTGTACATTGTGTCGTCAAATTGCATAAGAAAAACACCCTGCAAAATACAGGGTGTCTCTCTAACAAAAAATATCTCACGAAGTAGAAGATAAAAGGATGCGCTTCCTTCTGTCTCCACTTTAAGTTTTATCACACTTTAAGGGGACATTGGGGGACATTTTTAAATTTTCTTCGAAAAATCTAAAATTTCTTTTCCTGCAATTCTCTTCAGTGTAAGTTACTTTTCTTTTGGGAAATAGATTATTCATTCTGTAAGCTACTTGTGCCCAAGTCAATCCTTCGATATAGTACAGGCGAAACATAATGCGAAGTTCGCTTTTTTCGATAGATTCTATGTATTTTTCTGCTTGATTCGTAATTTCGAGAAGTTCTGTTTCTTTCATTTTCAAGCGTTGCCGCCTTGATACTAATAATTGTTTTACTTTTGCGTGTTCTGGAGTAGGGAAACCCGTCACTTTAAAATGCTGTATTCCTCCCATACCTCCGCTTACTACATCGCTTACCGCTCCTTCTTGCTCAATCTTCCCTAGCCTTTCTTCTGTCATTCTTACGAGCCTCCTCAGCTCTTTTATCTCCGCTTGCATATCGCAATACTGGATCAGAACTGATTTTTCCAACGGAATCACCTCTTTCCTGCTATCTATAAATCTTGCCTGTTTTCTTATCTCTGAGTTTGATTCGTCCAAATACTTCAAACTCATCTATTGCCGCTACTGCTTTCATAGCATTAATTGTTCTTGTTACCGAATCTGGCGGCTTATTCGCTGCCTTAATCGCATCATGCGCTGTCTTGTCTTTGTAGTGTTCGTGATTTCGTGTATCCATTTTATCGTCCCTCTCTTTTACTTTACAAATAAACTGGTTATTATTCCTTGTGCATAATGGTTTTTTGTCAAGTATCTCTTATTTTTCATGTTATTTTGTAAAATTATATGTGCTCATGCGGTCTGATTGGTTCCCAGTGTTTTTCGGCATCTTGTTCGATTAACCTATTGTACCGCTCCACGAATTCTTCTTCGCCTATTTCACATTTCATGAACTTCTCTGCCAGTCCCATATAGGTATCCGTATTGATTGCATCTATACGCTCCTTGAACTCATCCGTTCCTATTTTCCCGGCAATGAGCATATCTTGTAGTATTCTGGATTCATGGTTCACTTACTACCTTTCCGCCCCTTTCATAAAATCTTTTAATACTTTTTGTCTTATTTTTTTATTTCTGTTTCGTCTCTTTGTTTTTTCTGCTGCTCTTTGCATATTTATCCATTCCTGCCTTAGATTAGCTGGAAATGTTTCTTCCACTATCGGCCTTCTTCTTGTCTCTAATTCCGCTTTAATCAATTTTTGTTTTGTCGTTTCCGCATTTTCAGCTTCTAGAAGTTTAAGGGCTATTTCTAGCTCTTCTTCCGAAAGCTGCGGGTCGCACAGAAACGATGTCAGATACGGCGGCTCCGTGTTATATTCGTGCAATGCCCGTTCTAAAATACTTTGGATATTCTTTGTCCATAATTCGGGTGGAATCTTTATTTTTAGCTTCTTCATTCTTCCTCCAAATAGTTTTTTCCAAAGAGTTCCATAAACTCTTCTCTTGTATGATTCTGTTCAAAAGCTCTTTGTCCATCCTGGCGAAGTTCTCTCATTAATTCTGCGTTGTTGTGTACCGCTTCCTTACCACTGATATGATGTTCCAGGCAAAGATAAACTTTTAATCCTTCCGCTTCCGACTTGTTTCTGTTCGAACCGCCAAATATATGGTGTTCGTGTACTGCTCGTCTCCACTCTCGCATTGGTTTTAATTTCATGCAGAGGTAACAAGGTTCTCCCTTTTGTTGTAATATACTCGATTTATGTTTCTTTCGTTTTTTCAATCAGGATTCCTCCTCAGATCTACCATTCCTAATTGTTGTAATACTCCCTCTTTATCTTCATCCATCCGGTGAAGCATTACTCTGAATTTACCAACATTATTTTCCCATACAACAGACCACTCGTTATAAGTAGGGGCTGCTGGAGCTATTTCTCCTTTCTCTGTTTCGCAATAACTACTGTCTACTGCTTTTACGCATGTATCATCTAACAATTTGGTTTCACCAGACGCATCCTGCAATACCCGCAACATTCTGCTTGCGCTTGAAACAGTTAACCAATTTGTCACTTCTGTTGGGCGCATATCCACATATTTTTTTATTTCAAGTGGCAATCCAGTCTCTAACTGATTACCTGATTCTAAGACTTGATACCGCTGTCCATCTTCTGGAAGCATTCCTGAAAGTGCTACAATATCCCCTAATGTTTCTTTGGGGATGTATTCTTTTAAAAATTCCATTTCCCAGTATCCTGCTGCTATATATAAGCTTTCTGCTTTGCAGGCAAGATAAAGGGTTCTATGCTTATACGCTTCTTTTAATAACTTTTTTAAAATCTTAGGGTTCAAAAACATTTCGACTCCTTCCTCCTCCGGATTTATTCCGGAGGAATAACAATGGCATATAGTTCCCATGGAACCGTTGATAAGTTTCGTGTAATATGTAAACCCTTAGAGGGTGTCCAGCTATTTTTCCATTTCCTCACTCAGCCAGTTTTCTACGTCTGTAATGCTGTTAAAGGTTAGGTGGTGGCTCTTGTATCCCAAGTGTAATAATTCGGCCACTTCTGAGATAGACATGGATTTCATTTTATCCCAACGGATAATTGACTTTTTGTCTTCTTTCAAAACCGTTTCCTCACTTGGGATCAATGCGGGTTTTGACGGTTTTTGCGCCGGCGCAATTACTTCCTTTTCCTGCTCCTTCTCTCCCTCTGGTTTCTCTGGGTATCCCACGTTCTTTTCTGTGATGGGTTCAGGGATATTGTTATCGGTTTCATGTTCTGTTTCACTCTGCTGAGACTTCGGTATGTTCTCGTTCTCTTCTGTCTTTCCGACATTTCCTCCATTCCCAATACTATTTCGTTCATCATCCGCTCCACTTCTGATGCTGTCTTGTTTATTGTCTTCGCTATTTTCTCTATGTCCATCTGTCTCCTCCTGTTTTTTTGAAATATACTCTAATTCGTATTTTTCTAGTACTTTAGCTGTTGTCGTGGTAAATTCTTCCCAAGAAATCTCCTTTACTATTCCGGCGTATTCTTTGATGTTTATCTTGTTTTCGTGAAACATGATGAACCATTTGCCTTTTCTAAAAGACCGGCTTCCGCTCGGAGCGATTAACTCTCGTAAGGCTTTGGGATCATCTTTTATCGTTACCGCTTTTCTTACAAGTTCTTGAGATATGTAGAAGTCTCTGATAAGCTGCTCTATGTTACTGTCTAATTCTGACTCTGGGACAGACTTATTAAAACGGTTTAATTCCCGAATATCTTCTCTGCTCGTTTCTGGGGTAATCATTGCCAGATCACTGTCCGGAAGGGTCAGCATTGCTGCTAATTTACTTTGACCAAAGTTGAGAAATTCCGGCCGGAGTTCTTCGGAATTGCCGCCTATGGAATATTTTTTGTTTATCTGAATGAATCTTGTTGTATCTGACGGAGATAAGCCACATTCTGCTTTCGCAAATTCTGCGATACTTTTATAGCCATCTTGCTTGTATAATTCGTTATCATCTATTTTGCGCAAGAGATAGCCGATACGGACAAAATCTTTCTTCAATCCGTTTAGCTTGTCCTTTGCGGACGAGATATTCTGTTTTAATTTCTGTTTGATATCTAGCCACTCTGCGAGTGTCATTTGTTTATATTCCATATTGCCTCCTATACTGCCGCTGCCATAATCGGTTGTTTCATTGTTTTAAGTCTTTTTGTATATTTGTTCAGCAACTTCTCAATTACTTTTTTATCTGGCTGTCTATCAAATTCTGAATAAAACTGTATGATCTTATCTGTTTTTAGGCTAATTTCCACTGTGTAATATGCTTTTTCTAAATCTTCTTTCTTGCGAAGAAATAAAATCCACGTTTCTCCTGCTGCCATTTTCTTCATGTAGATATCGCTTGCTCCTACACAATGATGAAGTTCTCTTCCTTCTTTCATTAGCTCCTCGCACTTACCGGCCGGAATAATCATGTAGGTATCATCTTCATAGAAATATCCTTTTACTTCTGGTAGGCGTTTCTGTATCTGCTTATCTAATTCTGCATATTCATTCAGTCTTTCTTTATCTTTCTTTTCATTTCTACGCTCTACCAACTGGTCATGACGAAGTTTTAAGTCTTTCGGAAAGCGAACTATGCTATCTTGTGTATCGTAGCCTTCTAAAAGCGCCATCTGAAGATAGTCTCTCCAGGTTGTTATCGCCTTGCTTGGTGCTACTCTTTGCTTTTTCAAATAGTTAACCATTTTGTTGACACTTCCTAAATCATTCAAGATTTCTTTGCATTCTGATAAGGTCATTTTTTTCTTTGACAGCCACTCCAAGCTTTCCTTGGAGATCTTAATCCCCTGCTTCTGCTCATATTGCAGCCATTCTAATTCATTAACTCCGCCATCGATCTGTTTCATTCGATTTACGCGATTTCCATCTACCCTTAAAAGTTCTTTTAGATTTCTGGCCTTTGCAGAGTGTATTGAAAGTTTGCCCCACCAATATCCACTACAAAGTTCTGTCACCAGTTCGTATAATCCGCTTTTCACTAGATACTCCCAATATCGTCTTGCATGAAAGCACATGATATATCTATTCACGTAGAATTTCTTTCCTTTATCTGCAAGAATATCCATCCCGCTCCTCTCCAGATTTCCACATGGCAAAACTTCCTTTAGATTTCCCGGATATAGATATGAAGGTGAGAATCGTTTTCCGGCCGGATTCTTATCCCAGAATTCCTGTTCAAACTCATCTGCATTATCGATCGTTCCGTAATAGACCTTTCCGTATGTTTTCCCATCGGAATAAGCGCCCGACATTGTTCAAACAACTTAATCTCTTTCCCTTCCTTGCTCCAGCGGCATATTGCTTTAAATTGTCGTTCTACCCATCTATCATTACATTTCTGCAATATCACTACTGGAGTATGTTCAACTTTTTGCTTCTGACGGTTATTTACAGATGCTACTTGATTGCACTTAGGGCAGTGGACAATCTCTTTATGTTTCCATTTTTCCTTTACTGATCCGCTCCCTTTGCAGACAGTACATGCATATACTGTTCCCTTACCTTCTCTTTTTGAAAATAAAATATGACCCGGAAATATTTTTTCATCCAGCCAGTGCTCCATGTCCTCTGTAACGCAAGGGACGTCCGACATTTCTTTTTCAATTCTTTTAACTTTTCTTGTATATGCCTTTGCTCTCTTGCCTTCGCTTAAATTAAGCTCGTAATCTGCAACACCACACGCATTCAAGAAATCCATTGCTCTTTGTTCATCCTCTTTTGTATCCCAGACAAATTCCTTGTTGCTCCAATAATAAAGTTCTTTTTCAACAGGTAAGCTTTTGCTCATTCTTGCTACATTATCTAACCTGCAGGTTGTCCATTTATCATTAATCCAAGCATAATGATTTTCTTTGTCTGCGAAATAGCGGGCTTTTAATTGTTTTTTATAATACAGGCTAATTTCTGCAGCCTTTTCACCATTAACTTCCAGAATCCGGCTTTTTGCTATTACTTCCTTTTCACTCTTCGCATCTGTCAAAGCGCATGGAGGTATTTTTAAAAACTTTGCTCTTTTCACCTCTTCCCACCTCCCAGGTAGTAATTTCTGATGATTTCTTTTGCCTTACCCATTGCAGGGATGCCAAGAGTTACTTTTCCTGCTGTTACTCCTGCTGCTTTTAAGATTTCCTTATCTACTGGAACTTGATTTTTGAAAGACCATTTGAGTAATGCGGCTATGCAACCTTTTAGGCTCTTGCCTTTCATTCTTACCCGATGGGCAAGTAAATCATTGTCCGAAATCTGGACACGAAGATATTCCACCCAGTCTTCCATGATTCCTTTTAACTTAAGATCGGCCACTTCGACATCAATCTTTCCGTATGCTGCCGTTTCGGCATCACATAGTTCCATGATATCTCCTGATAGATATAACTCTACGAAATCTTCTGCGATGCCGTTTTCTTTTGCCATCTCTTTCAGGCTTTTAATATCGTTCTCGTTAAACAGATTTTCTGCAAGGGTGTTGATCTCTTTGTAGCTACTCATTTCCCCAAATTTATCAAACATCTTTCTTCATCCTTTCTATCATCCATTTTGTGTAGGTATGTTTGCCCGGTTCGGACAGGAGCAAATGATTTTGCGCAATATCGTGAAGTTCCCTCCATTGATCAGCGTTGCTCACCGGTTCCCCTTTTGATGTGAGATAGCCGTTCTCTGCCCAGTTATCCACATTGTTTTCCAGCATGGACAAAATATACACATCCTCTGTGTGGATATGTACTTCACTTGGTTTTGTGAGTCTTTTCATTGCTTCGATAAGCGCACGAAGGACTATGCTGTGATACGTTCCGGCCGCTTCTCCGAACTTTTCCTTTGTCCATGGTGTCCCTCTCAAATTACATTCCAGTACATATCCGTACTTTCTTGTACATGACTTCGGGGCTTTACTATCTGTCCCTATGTAGATATGTACTTCCATCTCATTCCCTCCTCTTTAATTTCAACAAGGTATATTCTCGGTAAGGATAGCCAGTAAATGGATTGTTTCCCTCGTGCACCGATTCCTCGTCTAAGTAATATCCTTTCGGAATCCTGATTTTATTCCAGGTTTTCCATCTTACATATGTCTTCTTTTTTGGTTCTGGCAACGGAAGATTCCTTGATGTGGAATAGCTTGTCTCCCTAAGACGCTTATCCGTTTCTGGTGTCTTGGTGAGATAGGCTGCTAAATCTTTAAACTCACCTTTCTCATATGTGAGCTGGCAAATTACTTTTCCTTTCTTCCATGCTTTTCTTAATATCAAATCTGTGTCAGGTATTCTGTTGATCACCAGATGAACGTGCCAGCCATTTTTACTTCCCACTTCGATGTTTCGTATCCATCTCACTTCATGTCCAGCTTTTCTATATTCTCTACGGATTACTCTCATAGCATCCGAAAAGTCTTTCTTTGCTTCTGTCATATCAGTGGGACGTTCTTCTCTTTTGTATGTAAGGCACACGAAGTAATCATTCTCTCTGAAATACTTTCTCAATCTTCTCCGGCAAATCTTCTCTTTGTTCTTTCGATTGATCTCTTGCATTTGAAGAGGGGTAAGCTTCTTTTTCTTTTCTCTCTTCATTCCTGGGGAACGATACTTGTAAGTGTGTCTTTCTTCTACCTCTATCGCATTCTCAAATTCATATATATTTTTGGTATAACTCATATCTTTTGGTCCTATCTTTAATACGTTTATCAAGCTTTATACGGGACTTTCACCCGATTATATTTCTTGACATTATGGTTAGAAGATAGTACACTTTAGATACGGTTTTATAGCGTACCATCTTGGTATTTGCTACTAAGAGGAGTCAAATCTTTGACTCCTCTTTTTTCATGCTATGATATAGGTTTGTTTGATCACTTTACTTCTTTGTTCTGCATAACTTTCTACTTCTGCTTCTGTTCCATGGAAGCACTCTAAGCTTCCATCTTGCCAGCGGATTATTTTCACTGGATTTTCTTTTTGTTTATTTTTCATATCCTTTCGTCATCACTGCAAATACATTAGCTGGTGCATACTTCCGGTCACCTCTATATGGGTCATTATGTGCCAGGACATTGATCCAGCTCACGCAGACCCAGAGAAGGAACAGGAAGGATATGATTGCTATCGTATTTCCTATAATTTTCTTCATAGTAGCACCTCATTCTTTGGCCAACTGGTCAAGGTAATCTATGCAGTCATTGTATTTTTGTGTGATGTCACTAGCATAAGTTTCTATTTCAATTTTTTTGTCCCATTCTTTGTTTTCAGAAACTTTTCCTTTCATAGCACTCACACTCACTGAATAGTTACTGTATCTGAAAATAACATAGTTTCCGGCCTGCTGTGCTGCATATACTTTTTCGATTAAGTTCTTAATCTCTTCCAATCCAAAAAACTTGTTTTCTTCTGTGATCATAATTTTCTCCTTTTCTTTTCCTCTGTCATGAGGTATACTTTAAGTGGTTTATTTGCTATGTGCCCGATCGGGAGTTGCCGCTCCCTCAGGCACATTTTTTTATTTGAGCATCCTGATCCGCTTTCCGTAGCCACAAGACGCAGCTATTTCTGCCGGGTCATAGTCCGGGACGTGTTTTCTCATAATCGGGTCTTCCAAGTCTTTGTGATACTTGTCGTAATCTATGTAGGCATAGAGATTTGTTCCAGAAGAGATAATGGCATAATTACCATATCTCTTCTGTTCTTTTTCAATCCCTACCTTTCTGCGATGGACAGTCCCCAGAGAAACGCCAAATGCCTCTGCAAGCTGATTGTTTGAGTAATACATTTGTCCATGTACAATTTCTAAAAGTGCCATACCTTCCATGAGGTTCACCCCTTTTCTAATATTTTTATTGACATTTTTTTACATTTCCTCTATTATATTGTTACAGGATGTTGCTGCATCCGAGTACGTAAGAAAGGAGACTTTTTATGAATTTAGAATTATCTGATACTGAATTAATTTTTCTGTATGGAAATTTAAAAATCCAATTGAAAAAATTAGAATCCATGCCTGCCTCTCTAGTGCGATCTGATATTAAGCTCCACAAAAGCATTATTGAAAAAATGGAATCTGCTGCTCCTGAATTGAAAAAATTACCTATTTAGAGTTAGGCTCTGCATTTTGCAGAGCTTTTTTCGTTTTCGCTACCCACTTTTCTGCTGGAATGAACTCTTCAATTTCCACTTTATAAGTTTTTCCTTTGACCCATACTATATCTAAATATCTTTTTCTCCCTCGCAAAAGCAAGCGGATTAATATCTTCTTCACCTTTCCCTCCTATCCTGCTTTTCTTTCCCACTTGGCACGTTCTTCACGTTTGCCTGCGAGATAGCCTCTAATAAATCTTTTGTCTACTGCGACCGTTAAAAGCTTTTTTAATATTAACGGATATGATACCTATTTCGCCAAATGTAAAGATACCGATAAGTTATATGAACGTTGCATATCTTTATTAACTAAAGAGTTTTGAGAATACTGGTGCATATCCTAAAAACGCCACTATTTCTCCAATAATCAATATTGATATCCAGAGAATTTTATTTTCCGTAATAGCACAGAGAATAACCGCTAATACCAGCAAGGCGATTCCGACTACACAAAATGTTAAATTCATATTTTCCCACCTCCTAACTGCTCTTGAATTGAAATATTTTTCATATTATGATAAAATTTTTTCATATTATAAAAGAAAGGAAGTACTGCTATGGATTATGATTTTTTAAAAGTTTCGACTCCATCACTCCCTGGTATAAACCAAGCTATTTCTCAACTTCAAAATGTTTTTTCGGTACAGGCATCTATCTCCTCTCATGGTATGGATGTAATGATTGAAGAAATGGCTAAACCATTTGCATCATTATCACAAGAATGGTTCGACTCTCTTGCTCCTGTAATGTCAGCTTTTTCTAGTAATATCACAAAGAAAATGTCTGAAAGTTTTAATATTGATGGCATCGCTTATTCAATGACTCAGAGTTTTAACATTGACGGCATCGCCCATTCAATAACTGGAGAATTATCTGAAAGTATTTGTTCTTCTTTAGATAATGATTATGTGATTCTTGACAAATCCCTCGTTGAAACATATGAAATTCCTGAATCATTAGCTATACCTCTTGGAAAATATCGTGTGAAAATGTCTACAGATGTGTTTATCAGTATAATTTCTTTATTGGTATCCATTATTTTGAGTATATCAATCGCCTTATATCAATCCAACCAAGGTCCTACTGAATCTGAAACCCAACAAATTCAACTTGATGAAACTCAAAATGTACTTCTCCAGACTCAGAACCAACTTCTTTATGATTTATTACACAGCATAGATACATCTTCCTCTACTGAATCAGAATCCCTGCAATCTTTAAAGAAAGAAGTCGAAGAACAGAATTTACATCTATCAAGGATTGAGAAATCTCTTGATTCAATCGAAAAATCTCTCGATAATAATGCATTATCCGACAATACTGAATCTGAAAAATAATACCAGTAGCAAGAAATCCTATCTGTGTAATCAAGATTGCTATCTTTAAATTTCTCATCTGTTTACTCAGTTTTTGGATTTCTTTTTTATTTTCATCCATTATCCCGCCTCCTTCTGTTCATCTGGATAAAATACCATTGGGTCAACTTCTAAATGTTTGCACAGGCTCAGATACTCATCTGCTCGTAAGGCTCTATCTGTATTCTCATTCATGAGACTATTGTATAAAGCCATATACGGTACTTCTGTCTTTTTAGAAAGTTCTGACAGGTTATATCCTTTCTCCTTTATGTATTGCCCTAGGTTTTTTGTTGATAAATCCAATAGTTTTCACCTCCTTATGTTTTAGAAGTATCTTTTAGGACACTTTTTCTTTAAAAAAAATCCCCATCGGAGAGTCAAGTCCTAGATAGTCAACTATTGCTTGAATTTCGCCCAATGTAAACTCTGATGCGCCATTACATTTTCTGTAAAACGCCGAACGGCTTACATTAATAGCCTTGCACAGCTCTTCTTGAGATACCTTTCTTTTTTTCATTTCATATTCGAGTCTATATTTATCCAATCCCGTCCCCTCCTTTCTGTGTCTTTTGGGACACCCTCAATTTATCACACCTTGCATGGTCTGTCAATACTTTTTGTGTATTTTATGACACTTTTTATTTTATTTTATATTTGTATGTTGCGCAAAAGACACATCTGTGATATGATTAATGCATCGGAGGTAATATATATGGAAAATATAGGAGAACGTATTAAAAGATTACGTTCAAAAAAAAATATGACCTTGGAAGAATTAGGGAACCAAGTCGGAGTCGGAAAAAGTACCGTTCGAAAGTGGGAAACTGGTATGATTGCAAATATGCGTCGTGATAAAATCGCAAAGCTTGCGGATGCCCTTGATGTATCACCTGCCTACTTAATGGGATGGAAGGATAATTCAATGGAAACTAATCAAACAGCATCTCCCTTCACTCAATGCCAGACTAAGGACGAAGAATCTTTGGTCCTCTCCTACAGAGAATTAAACGATATAAATAAGAAAAAGAGCGTTACCTATACAAAGAACCTCTTATCTACGCAGCGCATGGAAAACGAACTCCTCGCCGCTCATGAACGTACTGATATAGAAGTGACTCCAGAAGGGATACAGAATGATTTAGATATTATGAATGACGATAGTTTGTGGAAGTAACCTAGGAGGACTATTCTACTATGAATGAAGATAAATTCTTTTTAACATATAATCAACAAATGAAAAAACTTAGAAATGATAAATGTATTGATTGCAACGGCTCTTCCCATAAAAAAATATTAGTTCGTGCTGGTTATTTTAATATAGTAAATGGTTATAAAAATCCTTTTATAAGTGGTTGTGATTCTGCTGGTAAGCATTGTTATATATCTGGAACTTCAATCAATCAGCTCCAAGCGGTAAAAAAATTTGATGATTCTTTGCGTTCTTTTTTGTTGCGTTACATAACTCAAGTAGAGGAGGAAACCCGTTCATTAACAGGTTATAAATTCGATGAATGTAATGAACATGGAAATATCCCTTGGTATGATACCAATGCCTATTCCCCAAATAAAACTTTACAGCAGAAAATGACTGTAATTTCCAACGCATATAGTGAACTTAGCAAAAGCAGACTAGACTATGTAAAATTTTATATGGACAACCATAAACAAATTCCTACGTGGATCATGATTAAAGTGATTAATTTTTCAACATTTATCAATGTATTAAGTTGTAGTAAAACAGACGTATCCCATGCTTTATGTAAACTCTATGGGTTGGAGG
>JAFEHB010000922.1_pt1 | contig 14640 bp, 9 predicted proteins | sample 9267121 | NCBI WGS metagenome assembly JAFEHB01 (sample SAMN17103336, study PRJNA684904) | human gut metagenome | isolation source: diarrhea sample from child under the age of five | host: Homo sapiens | place: South Africa: Mafikeng, Mafikeng Provincial Hospital | collected 2019-09 | reverse complement strand
TCCAGAAGTAATATGGGAACACCGGTATTCCACATGTATGGTGGAGTTATACGTAATTTCCAGGCATCACAGTATGGCGGTGCAGTATATGTGGCAAGCACTTTCTCCGGGAAGAAACCGTCTTTTTATATGTATGGAGGTACAATTGAAAATTGTAATGCATCAGAAGGAGCTGCTGTTTATGTAGATGATTCCGGAGATGGACCAGGCTATTTCTATATGAAAGGTGGAACGAAGAAAGAAGAGGGCGGTGAAAGCAAGGCTGTGATACATTGCGCAGCTTATAATGGAAATAAGACTAAAAATGCCATATATAATTATGGATATTTTGGAATAGAGGGTGTTATAGATATAGAAGGAATTGTATATCTGCACCAGAATAACTGGGCAAGCACGACGAAGCATTTTATTAAGGTTACAGACAGGCTTGTTGTAGTGGGAGATGGATATATAGATATTGATTCAGCATATCCCAACAGTAATGCAGTCTGTACCGGACATACAGTTATTGAAAATGCGACACAGACCGAAGGAACTTCGCAAAATCCAATCTCACAGGAAGAATTTTATACTTATTCCAGTTATTTTATCAATTCAACAAAAGGATTAATGATTTCGGCAGGATTTGATCCGACGAAGAATGAAATGGCTGGAAAGGATTATCCATCTAATTGGCCGTCTTATCAGGCAGATTTATATAGCAAAAAGTATACCTATAAAGATGTAAAAGGACAGACCATGCTGATTCAGGCATCTGATTCACCGGGAGACAAAAGACAGATGCAGAATTACAATTATCTGATTTATACAGAGAGGGATAAATTAGAAGAAGATTATGCGGTGTACTATAGCATAAAAATATCAAAACGCGATATCGGAACGGATGACAGATTAAATGGGGCTGTATTTTCACTTAAGAAAAAGAATGTAGCAGAAGATGGAACAGTGAGTTATGAAGATATCGGAATAAGCGGGACAACCGGTATGGAAGAAGACGGTGTGGCAGCAGGTGAAACTTATATTTATCTGGATGCTGAGAAAATGGGAAAATTAATGGTAGATGATGGAACTTATGTTTTGACAGAGGATACTGCACCAGACGGCTATGTGGCAAGAGGTGAATTAGCTGTCATTAAAATTAAGCATAAGCTGGATGAAAGTACCGGAAAGACAGTATCGGTTGTAGAAGTAGTTGCTAATAACAAAGTGCTTGGAACGTCTGAACAGGTAGTGAATTCTACATATGGCGACAAAGGAATGCTGGTGAATAAAGAAATTGTGTTTACTTTGAAGAATTCTACGGAACTGTTAGAAGAAAATATAGATTATACCATTCAGGTGGATAAGTACCGTGATACAGAATACCAACAGAGACTCTCAGGAGCGCGTTTTGAATTATATACAGCAGAAGAACCGGTTACACTGGTGGCAAACGGAATAACAGATGCAAATGGAACGGTAAAACTGCTGGATTTAAATGGCTCAGAATTTACCTGCTCAAAAGGAGCCCATTATAAATTAAAAGAAGCAGAAGCACCGGAAAACTTTTATCTGATGTCAGATGTGATAGACATCAGAATAAAAGAAGAAAATCAGGTATTTATCAATGATGTTTTATTAGAAGACGGAAATACACTTTCCGGGGCAGATACAGGTGGCACAACAGAATATGGAAGCTGGCGTGTAACAAGACAGGAAGATGCCATAGTATTTTCTGTTTATGATGAGGAAAAACCACCGACATGGACTTTGCAGGCAAGAAAATATGGAACAAAGGTAATGGATGCATTGGCTTTGTCTGGTGCAGAATTTACATTATATCAGGTGGAAGCATCCGGCGAAATGGAAATTATATCGCTTACAAGTTCAGATGGAACAGATGGACATGAAATTGGAGAATTAGAATTTACAGATACAAATGGAAATTCATTACAGTTTGCATGTAATACAACCTATATTCTGCGGGAAACACATGCTCCTGTGGGATATGAAATAATGGAAGATATTATCTTAAGTGTAAATGAGGATGCTTCACAAATAGAAGTAACACAGAGTGGAGCAGGTTATGGAGAAGCATCATATGATGCGGTAAATAGGGTATTAACACTTTCAATTATAGATAAAGCAGTATATCGTATGCCAGAAACAAAAAGCGGAGGGCTCTATCCGCTTGCGGTTATCGGTACACTTTTCATGAGTTTTTTTGCCGTACTAATGCTGGTGATTTCCCAACGTCAGCAAAAAAGTATAGGTTCTTCCCCAATCAGTAGTATAACTTAGTTTTTTTTAAAATTCCCTAAAAATGTAAGAATGATTGACAGTGTTGATACGAATTGGACGATTGCAAGGCGGCTTTGAGCACCGCTTTGATAATTGTCTGAACAAGTAAAGGAGAGAGAATATGAAACAGAGAGTAAGAAGATGGAAGGCAATGATGATGGCAGTAATGCTGGTATTTAGTATAATTCTGCCGGCAAAAACGGTTAGGGCAGCAGATCCTACCACCACAATTCAGGTAACCGGAATTGAGGAAGGATGTAATGTTTATGCATATGCAGTTGCAATTGATGCAGTAGATGCAAATGGAAATCATTACTGGAAATACAATCCGGAAGGAAATGTTGAGTCGAGAGTAAAAGATGGCAAAGTGGATACAGATGATCTGGTTTATTTTTATATGAATCTGAATTCAACAATGGGAGCTGATGACTGGGATTTACATGATGGAGAAGGAGATGCTGTTGTAGATAAGACCGTATTACATATGCAGTATAATGCTGCAGATGCTTCCTATAGTGTATCAAATGTAAAACCTGGTTTATATGTAATCGCTGCAAATAAACAGGTCAAAGAATATTCTTATAGTGGTAATGTGGTTGCGGTAAATTATCAGTACAGCGGTACTGGAATAGCATCTATTGCAGATGAAAACGGAGTGATTCATGTAGCAGCAAAGAAATCCAGCGATCCAACTATGAAGAAGGAAGTAATTGAAAATGGAAATGCATATAAATATGGGGATGCGAATATTGGAGACACAGTAGAATTTAAGATTACGATGACAATTCCGGATTATCAGGGATCCTGGTTATCTGATAAGTTACATTATAATATTAAGGATTCACTCACAGATGGACTGACTCTGGATGTAAGTTCTATTAAATTAGAAGGAACATCCATCAATGATTTATTTGTAACAAACAAGAAATGTACTTCAACCAATATTACAACCTCCACAAGTGGTTTTACATTAGATTTATATGGTGAGGATGTTTATCAGTATGCAGGAAATACGATTGCAATTACTTATCAGGCAAAAGTAAATGAGAAAGCAAAAGTAAACTTTGATTCAGATGAGAATAAAGCAACTTTAAAGTATTCTACGGTAGCATCCGGTACTGATATGAGTGATCCGATGCAGGATATCACACATCACTATACATTTGGATTTGATACTCTGGTAAATGGAACTGGTTCTGAGAAAACTACAGAAATTACCAAATATGGTGTAAAGACAACAACAGAACTTGATAATAAAGTAGCACTGGACGGCGCACAGTTCCAGTTATTTGATGCAAATGGAAAGCAGTTATATTTTACCAGTGCTGGTGAATATACTACCGAGACAAGTGGAACATATGATTATATTGTATCAAAAAACAATGGTCAGCTGACAGCAACCGGTCTTGATGCAGGTACATATACATTAAAAGAATCCAAGGCACCATTGGGATATGCATTGGACAAGACTACATATACAATTGTAATCACACCAACTTATAATGAACTGACAGGAGAATTAAAGAATTATACGGTAAGAGTAAGTGGAGCAACTGGAAATTCTATTACTTTTACACATGAAAAGCTGGATAACGGAACAATAAATACAACAGACAATGCTGCAAATGCAGATACGTTTGGAATTAATAATACACCACTTATTACCTTACCGGAGACAGGTGGAGCAGGAATGATTGTACTGACTGTTGCAGCGGTTATCTTAATGGCAGGATTTGGAACAATGTTTGTTTCATTGAGAAAAAGAAAACAGGTAAAATAATTAAGAGAGGGCAAAGTAGAATGAAAGAATCTGTACGTAAAACATTAATGTTTCTGATGGCAGTTGGCTTTTTGACAGGCTTTGCCCTGCTGCTTTATCCAATGTTTTCTAATATGTGGAACGAGTATAATAGCAAATTAAAGTTTGAAGAATATCAGCATGAAAATGCAGAAAAAGCGGAGGATACCAGTTTAGACGAGGAGTGGGAGAAAGCAGCGGCATATAATGAACGGTTGCAACCGATTGTAATTCCGGATAGTTTCATTCAGGCAGAACAGGAGGAAGAAACACAGCAGGATAGTGAATATATGTCCTGTCTGAATCAGAATGGGGATGGTATGATGGGTTATCTGTCTATTCCGAAGATAGGCGAAATTATACCTGTATATCATACTTCCAGAGAAGAGGTATTACAAAAAGGAGCAGGACATATCCAGGGCTCATCGCTGCCAATTGGTGGAGTATCAACACATGCATCTATAGCAGCACATAGGGGAATTCCTGGAATGTCCCTGTTTACAGACCTTGATTTACTGGAAGAAGGAGATCAGTTCTACTTATATATATTAGATGAGATTCTGGCATACGAAGTGGATCAGATAGAAACAGTGATGCCGGAAGATACAGAAATTTTAAATGTAGAAGAAGGAAAAGATTATGTAACGCTGGTTACCTGTACACCGTATGGTGTGAATACACAGCGCTTATTGGTGCGTGGACACAGAGTGCCTTATGTAGAGGAACAGGAAAAGGAGCAGGAAAAACAGGTAAAGAGAAGCATTCATACGAATTATCTGGCATGGATTTTTATTGGAATAATAGCTACTATAGGCTCCATTATAATATGTAGAAGTATCATCCGGATAATAAAGAAAAAAAGCGGTCATGGAACAAATGGGAGAAAACACAGGAATAAAATAGTTTGTAAAATACTATTCATAATGATATGTTTTGCCGGTCTGCAGCCAGAGAGTGTACGGGCAGAGGAGGATATTCCGGTATCGGAACCATGTTCTATTACTTTTGAAATTCCCAATGCATATCGTGCAGCTTTAAAAGAGCAGAAGCTGGAGCTTAGGCTATATCGCATTGCAGATATTACAGAGACAGGGGAATACCGTGATTTAGAAAAATATTCCGGGTTAAATATACAGGAATTATCCGTGGAATCATCTGCCCGTGAATATAAGAAAAAAGCAGAAGATGTGGCGGCGTCTCTTGGAGTTACCGAATGGAATGAGAGTGCAAAGACAGAAACGGATGCAGAGATTGAACTGACAGATAATACAGGAAGCATGGATGGAATGGAAGCCGGAGTATATTTAGTTTGCATGAAAACGCTTTATTTATCTGATGAAGTCTATCAGGCAGATCCATATCTGATTACACTGCCTGGTTTTATGGAGAATATCGAAAAATCAGGTGATGGAAAGTATGTCTGGATGAAGGATGCGGTAGTGGATTTAAAGCTGGCAAGGAAGGCAGTTTCAAGACCTCAGGAACCGCAGAAAGAAAGGGAGGAACCTGTGACTCCACTGGAAACAGAGGAGATTAAGACAGGCGATGAGACGGAATGGCAGCAGACTTTCATATTACTGGCAGTTTCTGGAAGCATATTGGCTGTATTGTTGGTTTTAGGAAAAGTTTCATTGAGGAGAAAACGGGATGAGAAAAGAACTTCTGGACGAATTGATGATGATATCAGAGGAAGAAAAGAAGTATAAATCAGGACAAAGTACTGTAGAACAAAGTCTGTATGCGAAAGATAACCTGACAGAGATTGATAGAAAAAGATTGTTGCAGCGTGGAAAACTGATTACGATACGTCCACACAGCCGGTTTGTGGATTTCCCGGAGCATAGGCATAATTACGTGGAAATGATGTATGTGGTACAGGGCAGTATTACACATTATATAGAAGGAAAAGAACTGGTACTGCATAAAGGAGATGTACTAATGCTGAACCAGCATGTGTCACATGCAATAAAAAGGGCTGAGTATGAAGATATTGGAATTAATTTTATTGCCTTACCGGAATTTTTTGAAGTTCCACTTACGATGCTGCATGAGAAAAATGTACTGGCTGATTTTGTGATTGGTGCAATGCGGCAGAAGAACCCAGTTTCCCACTATCTGTTATTTCGTTTGAAAGAAGATTTACAGGTGGAGAATCTGATGGAAAATATGATAGAATCCATGCTGCATACGCATTGTAATGAGGATATTGCAAATCAGTATACCATGGGACTTGTATTTTTATATCTGTTGAATCATCTGGAAAATTTGAGCCATAACTCATCCCTTGATTATAAGGAAACTGTTGTACAGGCGGTGATGGAATATATTAACAGTGATTGCCAGAATGCAAATCTGACTAAGATTGCGGAAGATACCCATCAGTCGATGACAGTATTGAGTAAATTGATGAAGCAGAAAACAGGATATACATTTCAGGAACTATTGCAGAGAAAACGGTTTCAAAAGGCAGTATATCTGTTAGTAGAGACTGAACTTACGGTGGAGGACATTGCACTGGAAGTTGGTTATGAAAACCAGAGCTATTTCTATCGGCAGTTTCAGAAACGCTATGGAATGACACCAAAAAAATATCGTGATTTACATAAGAAAGACGTGCATATAAGAATTTAAAACAAGGAAAATAAGGACAGTTTTTTGGTCTAATGAGAGGCTAAAAAACTGTCCTTATTTTTGTTAGATTTAGATTAACGAACAGGAAGAAGGAGTGTGAAAATGAATACAAAATATTATCTTGCAGTGGACATTGGCGCATCCAGTGGCAGACACATGCTGGCACACTTAGAGGATGGAAAAATAGTTTTAGAAGAAATCTACCGCTTTTCTAATGAAATGATTGATCGGAAAGGTTATAAAGTGTGGAATGTCAGAAGACTGTTTCAGGAAATTCTTTCAGGAATGAAAAAGTGTGCGGAACTTGGAAAAATTCCATATAGCATGGGAATTGATACCTGGGCAGTGGATTATGTGCTTTTAGATGAAAATGACAGAAGAATTGGTGAAACAGTTGCTTACCGGGATAAGCGGACCTATGGAATGGATGAAGAGGTATACAAATTAATAACGGAAGAACAGTTATATTTGAGAACAGGAATCCAAAAACAGATTTTTAATACAATTTACCAGCTGATGGCATTAAAGAAAAAAGAACCAGGCCAGTTAGAACGTGCAGAAACTTTTTTGATGGTTCCGGATTATTTTAATTTCCTGTTAACAGGCAGGAAAGTGCAGGAGTATACGAATGCAACTACAACACAGCTGGTAAATCCGGCAACGGAAGACTGGGATGATGAACTGATTGAAAAGCTTGGAATAAAGCGGAATATCTTTCAAGAGATAAAAATGGCAGGATGTGAAGTCGGAGAACTTGAACAGGAGATTCAAAAACAGGTGGGATTTAACTGCAAGGTGATTCTGCCGCCGACACATGATACAGCATCAGCAGTTGTAGCAGTGCCGTCCCGGAAAGAAGAGACCTTATATATCAGTTCTGGTACATGGTCTTTGATGGGAACAGAACGGCTGCAGGCAGATTGCAGCAAAGAAAGTATGCTTTACAATTTTACCAACGAAGGCGGTTATGGATATCGTTATCGTTTCTTAAAAAATATCATGGGATTGTGGATGATACAGTCGGTTCAAAAAGAACTTGTTCCGGATATGAGTTTTGCGGAAATCTGTGAACTGGCAGAGAAAGAAGAAATAACCTCGCTGGTAGATGTAAATGATGAAAGATTTTTAGCACCGGAAAGTATGGTAGAGGAAGTAAGAAGTGCTTGTTGGGAGACGCTGCAGCAGGTTCCAAAGACAATCGGAGAAATAGCGGCTGTTATTTATAACAGTCTGGCAAACTGTTATGCCATGGCAGCAAAAGAGATAGAAACAATTACCGGACAGAAATATCAGGAACTCCATATTGTTGGAGGTGGTGCAAATGCAGATTTTCTGAACAAACTGACAGCAAAATATACCGGAAAAACAGTTCTGGCTGGACCGACAGAGGCAACGGCATTGGGAAATATTTCCGTACAGATGATTACAGCAGGAGAATTCGCTGATTTGAAAGAAGCGAGGGAGTGTATTTATCATTCCTTTGAAATTAAATTATATAAAGCATAGAGAAGGAGATTAGAAAGTATGACAAGTTACGAAATGGCAAAAGAAAAATATGCCGCATGGGGAGTAGATACGGAAAAGGCAATGGAGCAGTTAAAAAAGGTTCCGGTTTCCCTCCATTGCTGGCAGCTCGATGATGTAATGGGATTTGATAATGATGGTGCATTGACCGGTGGAATCCAGACAACAGGAAATTATCCGGGAAGAGCGAAGACACCAGAACAGCTTATGGCAGATATGGAAGAAGCAATGAAACTTATGCCGGGTACAGCAAAATTAAATATTCATGCGTCTTATGCTATTTTTGAAGAAGGCGAATTTGCAGACAGAGATGCTTTAGAGCCGAAGCATTTTGCAAAATGGGTTGCTTTTGCAAAAAAACATCATATGGGAATTGACTTTAATCCTACATTTTTCTCACATGAAAAAGTAAAGAATGGATTGACACTTTCCAGTCCCGATGAGGAAATCAGAAAATTCTGGATTGAACATGGAAAGGCATGTATCCGCATTTCGGAGTATTTCGCAAGAGAAACGGGAATGCCTTGCGTTATGAATATATGGACCGTAGATGGTTTTAAGGATGTGCCGGCAGACCGAATGGGACCACGCATGAGATATAAGGATTCCATAGAGCAGATATTATCAGAACCATATGACAAAAATCTCGTAAAACCATGCGTGGAATCGAAAGTCTTTGGCATCGGAGTAGAATCTTATACGGTAGGTTCTGCAGAATTTACGTTAAGCTTTGCTGCAATGCATGAGGGCTGTATGCCGCTTATGGATAATGGACATTATCATCCACAGGAATATGTTTCAGATAAAATACCTGCAATGTTGTGCTTTTATCCAGAATTTGCATTACATATTACAAGAGGAGTGCGCTGGGATTCCGACCATGTTCTTTTGCTGGATGATGAAACAAAGGAAATGGCAAAAGAGATTGTAAGAAATCAGGCACTGGACAGGGTGTATATGGCATTGGATTATTTTGATGCAAGCATTAATCGTGTTTCTGCACTTGCAACAGGATTCCGAAGCTGGCAGAAGGCTCTGCTTATGGCTTTATGTACTCCGAATGAACAGTTGAAGGAATTACAGGATACCAATCAGCTGGGCAGATTAATGGTAATGCAGGAGGCAGTAAAGATGCTTCCAATTGGAGAAGTCTGGGAAGAATATTGCAGACGGGAAGGTGTTACAGATGATGCACATTTCTATGATGCAATCGAAAAATATGAAAAAGAAGTATTGGTAAACCGTAACTAGAGAACATACAAACAATAATAGTTGAGAAAGAAAAATATCAGAAAGATATAATAAGAGGAAAAGAGAGAATGAAGTTTTTAGATGCAGAATTTGTACAGGGATTCATCCGTATGGCAAATGATGGCTGGGAACAGGGATGGCATGAAAGAAATGGCGGTAATTTATCGTATCGTGTAAAACCGGAAGAAGTAGAAATGGTAAAAGAAAATTTTAATAGTAAAGAATGGCAGCCAATCGGAACATCTGTGCCATATCTTGCAGGAGAATATTTTCTGGTAACTGGAAGCGGCAAGTATTTTCGCAATGTGATTTTGAAACCGGAAGATTCCATCTGCATGATAGAACTGGATGAAAAAGGAGAAAATTACCGTATTGTCTGGGGACTGGTAAATGGTGGAAGACCAACTTCTGAATTACCGAGTCATTTGATGAATCTGGAAGTAAAAAAGAAGAAAAATCCAAATTACCGGGTTGTATATCATGCACATACCACCAATATTATTGCCCTGACATTTGTTCTGCCGCTGGAAGATAAAGTATTTACAAGAGAACTTTGGGAAATGGCAACAGAATGTCCGGTTGTATTCCCAGATGGAATTGGTGTTGTTCCGTGGATGGTGCCGGGTGGCAGAGAAATAGCTGTTGCTACCAGCAAATTGATGGAAAAATATGATCTGGCAATCTGGGCGCATCATGGTACATTTGCGGCAGGAGAAGATTTTGATTTGACATTTGGACTTATGCATACGGCTGAAAAATCAGCAGAGATACTGGTGAAGATGTTATCTATGCAGAGTCAGAAACGTCAGACAATCCAGCCAGATGAATTCCGGCAGCTGGCAAAAGATTTTAAAGTAACACTGCCGGAAAAATTTTTATATGAAAAATAGAAAGTAATCGTTTTTGCTGGAAAAGTATTCAAAACACAGGTCTGTTATGGCTTGCACATTCTATCCCAAGATGATAGAATAAACATGACATTAGAAACATAATGTTGGGGTGATAAGGAGTAGATAGGGGAAAGAATGGAAAACAAATTCTGTTACCTGAAAGGGCTTGTGGACTGCAGTTCGGGACAGATTCAGGACTGCAATGTAAAGCATGTGTCCAGGTGTCCACGGGAAGAAGACACGGCTAAGAAAGAGAGCCGGCAGGCGTTCTGCTACTTAAAAGGACTGGTAGACTGTGCTCCGTGTGATGTGCAGGACTGCAATGTTAAGAGAGTACGTAGATGCCCGAGGGAAAACTAAGAATTGCTGCTGAAAACGGAAAATCTGTTTTCAGCAGTTTTTTACGAAAGAAGAGAACCTATTTGTATGAGAAAACAGGGGGCTATCATGAAACAGACCGAAAGACCAATTGCAGTATTTGATTCAGGTGTAGGTGGAATAAGCGTATTACGTGAACTGGTACGCCTGATGCCAAATGAAAATTATATATTTTTTGGAGATTCTAAAAATGCACCTTATGGTGGAAAAAGCTTAGAAGAGGTGCGGGAACTTACGGAATGCCATGTAAGACATCTTCTGTCGGAAGGAGCAAAAGCAGTAGTGATTGCCTGTAATACAGCAACCAGTGCAGATGTCTCGATTTTGAGAAAAGAATATCCTGATGTACCGGTGGTTGGAATTGAACCTGCATTAAAGCCTGCAGTACAGTTTATGGAGCATCCGCGGGTACTTGTTATGGCAACGCTAATGACAATCCGGGAAGAAAAATTTCAACGGCTTATGGCACGGTATGAAAAGGAAGCAGAGATTTATCCGCTGGCATGTCCCGGAATTGTGGAATTTGTTGAGCGTGGAGAATTAAACAGTGCAGACTTGAAGGCATTTTTATACAGACTGTTGAAACCATATTGTGAGGGAACAGTGGATGCAATCGTTTTGGGATGTACCCATTATCCTTTTGTAAAGGATGCAATAGCAGAAGTGATGGGGAATACAGTGGAATTTTTTGATGGAGGAGCTGGCGTGGCACGGGAGACCAGACGGCGGCTTATGGAAAAGGAATTATTGTATACCGGAGACGGAAAAGGCAGGGTAATATTTGAAAACAGCGCGGCAACACTGGAAAAGCTGCGATTGTGCGAAACATTACTTAATTCTAAATAAAATATAAATTAAATGGGAATATTTTTTTAGATTTTTTTAGAATCCTTTTCGAAAACTGACACACTTTAGACACATTTCATGGATATAATGAATCTATCAAATGAAGGAACGCAATAATAAAAAAACAGATTTCCTTTCGTTTGAGAAAAAAGTGGCAATAATTTCCTTTTAATAGATGAAACATTTTCATAACTAAACTCCTCGAAAAAACAGTCCGGAAGGGCTGTTTTTTCATGCTAAAAAGAATGACTGATTTTTAATTGTGAAAAAGTAACAAAAAATCCTGGAAAATATATAAATATTAAGTAACAAAAAAAGAAAAAATATATTGCTATTACCAACAAAAAGAGTTAACATAGTTCCGGGTTTAGGAGAATGTAAAAAGAAAAAACAAGAGAAGAAAGGAAAGAGGTCATATTATGGAATCTTATGAATTTCTGCTTTTTTTAGCAATTATTTTAATTTCAACAAAAGTATTAGGACTTTTCTCACGAAAAGTGCATATGCCGGCAGTAGTAGGAGCACTGGCAGCCGGTATTATTTTAGGACCATCTGTATTAAAACTTATCACACTGGATGGAACCAACGGAGTATACCTTGAAATTACAGCTGAAATCGGAGTTATTTTCCTGATGTTCTCCGCAGGACTGGAGACTGATTTGAAAGAAATCAAGGCAAATGCATTGGCATCCTTTATCGTTGCTTTAATCGGAGTTATTGTTCCTCTGATTGGTGGATTTTTAGGGTATGCATTGTATTTCCATACAGATTTTGCAGATTATCAGGAGGTATTGAAATCTGTCTTTATCGGAGTTGTGCTGACAGCAACATCTGTGAGTATTACAGTAGAAACATTGCGTGAACTGGGACGTTTAAAGGGAAGAGTCGGAACAACCATTCTTGGCGCAGCTGTTATTGACGATATTCTTGGAATTATTGTACTTACCATTGTAACGAGCTTAAAGGATACCAGCGTAAATCCGGTTACTGTTATGGTTAAGATCGTTCTTTACTTTATTGTAATCGGAATCTTATTCTTCCTGGTATCAAAATGCAAACCATTAATTGAAAGCGAAGGTCAGAAAAGACGTGTTACTGTATTTGCACTGGCATTCTGCTTCTTATTATCCTATATATCAGAAAAATTCTTCGGCATTGCAGATATTACAGGTGCATATTTCGCAGGACTGATGCTTTGCAGCATGAAGAACGGTGAATATGTAAAAGACAGAATCAACTTCCCGTCTTACTTATTCTTCTCACCGGTATTCTTCGCAAGTATCGGTATTAAGACATCCTTAGACGGAATGACAGGCTCCATGGTAGGATTTACTATTATTCTTTTGGTGATAGCATTACTGACGAAGGTAGTTGGCTGTGGACTGGGTGCAAAGTTCTGCCGCTATAGTAATAAAGAAGCACTACAGATTGGTGTCGGAATGATTTCCCGTGGTGAGGTTGCGTTAATTGTTGCCCAGAAGGGATATCAGTGCGGCATGTTAGATGATAGATTCTTCGCACCAATTGTACTGGTAGTAATCGTGACAACATTGATTACCCCGATCTTGCTGAAGCTGGTAATGCATGATAAACAGTCTGAGCAGCCGGCAGCATAAAAGTCAGATAGCGCAGTAAAATAAAATCCTGCAGACCAAAAATAAATGTAAGTTTGTTACATTTGCGTCCGCAGGATTTTCTTGTAATTGCGCATAGCTATTGATTTTATTATTATTTGCAGCTTGCTATTTAGTATTTGCTATTTAGATAAACGTTTGTGTAGTCTGCCAAAGCAGGGATGCTTATCGGGGCTGTTAGTAGTATCCCGTCTTGGCAGACTACACAGACGCCATTCAAAAAGATAAATTATAAAATGTAAAGAACTATCGAAAGAAAAGAAAGAGGACAAAACGTGGAACAAAAGAAAACTCTTGGACAATTGTTTGTACCAATCTGCCTGGAAACATTATGTTATATGCTTTCCGGCATGGTGGATACACTGATGCTTTCATCTGTGGGAGATGCAGCAGTCGGTGCTGTTGGAACAGCCAATACCTATATAGGTATTTTTATCATTATGTTTTCTGTTATTTCAGCCGGAATGATTGCGGTTATGACGCAGTATATCGGTGCCGGAAAAGAGGGGATTGCATATCAGGCAAGACAGCTTGGCATGTTATTTAACGCCATTGTAGGAGCAATTCTTGCGGTATTTTTGTTCTTCCAGTCAGGAATGATATTATCAGCGGTTGGTGTGGCAGATTCTCTGATGGAGTATGCAAAAACATATCTTAGGATTGTGGGAGGCGGATGCATTTTAAACGCACTGATTCCGATTTTCTCCAGCTACTTAAGAGCGTTTGGATATACCAGACAGCCTCTTGTGGCAACGGTATCTGCCAACATTTTAAATCTTATCTTAAATGCAGTATTCCTTTTTGGGTTCCACTATGGAGTAGCAGGAGTTGCTGCAGCAACAGTAATTTCAAGGGTATTGAATCTTGGCCTGGTAATCTGCTTCGGACATTATTATATTCATGCGAAGGAGAAGAAGGAGAGGCTTAAGAACCGTGTGGTATTCGGACAGATTGTCAAGATCGGACTGCCTTCTGCCATGGAAACAGCACTATATAATGTGGCAATGACTTTGATTATCCGTTTCTTAAATCAGATGGATGCCAATGGAATGAATGTAACAGCCCGTTCCTATGCCATGCAGATTACAAATTTTTCTTACTGCGTAGGTGCAGCGTTAGCCCAGGCAAATGCAATTATGGTCGGCTGGCGGATAGGTGCACAGGATTATGAAGCCTGTGATAAAGGAACCAGAAAAGCAGCAGTTGTGGGTGTAATTGTTGCGACGATACTGGAGAGCATTTTTGCTTTATCGTCCCATTGGCTGATACAGATGTTTACGGCTGATCCACAGATGGTATCTCTGGTTGGAAAGCTGCTGGCTATCGATATTATCCTTGAAATTGGACGGGTGACTAATCTGGTATACGGAAATGCTTTAAAGACCAGTGGCGATGCGGTATTTACTAC
>JAFEHB010000921.1_pt1 | contig 14743 bp, 8 predicted proteins | sample 9267121 | NCBI WGS metagenome assembly JAFEHB01 (sample SAMN17103336, study PRJNA684904) | human gut metagenome | isolation source: diarrhea sample from child under the age of five | host: Homo sapiens | place: South Africa: Mafikeng, Mafikeng Provincial Hospital | collected 2019-09 | reverse complement strand
GGTTGGTCACCTCGTCGGGGCGATACGAACTCGCAATCCCGCCGGCGGTCCTCAGACGCACCTTGTACGTGAGCGAGGCGGCCCCGTAGTACCAGGTCTTCTGCGTGATGGTGAGCTTGGCAACCGCACCGCTATCGGTGTACTCGTAGTCGTAGACGGGATCCTCGACGACTTTCTTTGCCGAGCCGGAGTACTGCGGCTCCCAGGTGAGCGTAGAGGTGCCCCCGTCGAAGCTCGCTGAGCCGCCGTCGGCGTCGACGGAGCCCAGGAACTCGATGTTGCCGCCCATGACGTCCGTCACCGAATTGAGGGTCGGCGCGGGACCCGGCTTGACCTGGCCCTTGATCTTCTCGTTGATAAGGTTATACGCTTCATCTGAGAGGACAACCGTATTATGAGAGTCCTTACTAACCTGAATGCCCATAAGGACATAGTGGCTCTTGTCCAGCTCCAGGAAAATCGTGGTGTTGTTTGCCTTATTCCAATATAGCCTTACATTCTTGGCGATGGTCTTCCCCGCTGGGTACTGGATATCAAAGACGCCCGACTTGCCGTAATTCGATCCGGCGTTTCCCGTTACGTCAATCCCGCTGCCGTTGACGGAGCCGATCACGGTACCCGGCGTCATGCCGTGCGCCCAGTTGGATGTCACGCCTTGGTATGGAGCAGTCGTGAAAAACGTATAATAGTCCGTCTGCTGCGAGGAGACGGCGCAGGTGTCCACCGAGAGGTGCACGATGAACTCGTCCTCGACGCCGGTGGGCTCGACGGTCTTGGTCAGGCGCACGCTGCCGTCAGGCGACTCAACCCAGCCATAGTTTGCGAGCTGGCCGGCCGCAATTCCCTCGCTCGTCTGATGCGACGAATCATAGCGACCGCTCACAATCTGCCAGCCGTTATCCCCCGCAGCACGCGCGACAAGCGGCATAGCAAGTAACGCGGCAAAGCAGATGGACAGGATTGCCCCAGTCATCATCATATTGCGCTTGATATTTCGACTCGTCATCATACCGTCTCAATCCGTTCGCTGCCTTATAAGCAGCTATTCCTCGGTCTCATTTAAGACCCTTACGGATATGGTATGAATCGGCTGTGACGCTCTTGGTCAAAGCGTGACAGTCACGCTCGACGGACGCTGTGCACCATTTACGCCAGATGTGACAAGTAGGAACGCTATTCAGATTTCATATCGCAACGGCGGCAGCCGGCGTCCCACACCTCACGCGGCCAAACGAGTCTCTTATAGCGAGATAAACTCCGACCAGGCATACTCAGGGAGCAGCCCCCCCCCCGTGGCAAGCCACCGATGCCGTCACGATAGTCGTAATAGTCACATTCAATACGCTCTGGAACGATCCTGCGCGCCCCGCGATCGCTTTCGACAATATGGCCGATACCGTTTCTGTCAAGCTCAGCCATAAGTCGCGAAGCCGTCTTGCGGTACCTCGCCCGTGTTGTCTCGCTTGGCTCACACTCCCAAAGCATCGCAATAGCCTCACGGGAAGACACAAAGGAGCCACGGCGCTCCACCAGAAGAGCAAGCAGCTCTTTGGCCTTCTCGGAACGTATATTGATAGCCCTGCCGTCTACAGACAAACTAAAGGAGCCGAAAAGCCTGACGGCAATGCTATGATCATTCTCATATGGCGCATGGCCAACAGCTGAATCGCCAGCAGCCGCCTCAAGGCGAAAACCAATATAGGATTTGCTCTTCGACGCCGATACCATAACGAGCGTAGCGGCTTTCGTGCATCCAGTTGCATCGCCCAGCTCAAACGTGATCTTATCCGTATGAGGGCCATCTTCCCCAAACGAAGCCAATCGTGGACAATTGCAAAACTCCCTCACGCGCCCCCTATCTGCTGGGCTCAAAATGGACAGGAGGCGCTCAATCACATCGTCTGCAAACATTCTTACGTTGAGAGGAAAGCTAGAAATGCCCCTATCGTTCCGCGCGATACACGTTATCGAATTGTCCAACTTGTTAAACTCGAACAGATCATCGGCAAAGCTAGCAAGCAGTTTTTTACTCAATGAAAGAAGTTCTTGAAACTCCGCGTCACGGTCAGGCGCGCTCGCCGCCTTAACGCAGAATAGTGAGTCTTTCTTCGTTTCCCTCTTGCACACGCACTCAACCCAAATCTTGCACGCATGGGGAGCTCCATCGGTAGACACAAGCGTGCATGCATCCGCAACGGGTATCATCTGAGCATACGCCTCGTCGAATATCTCGCCAACGCATGCGCGATCCGCCAAGACAATATAATCCGAAAGACAGAGATGATCGATGCGGGAGTCAATCCTTAATAGGTCTTTTGAATAATCGTTGAGACAGGCAACCGTTGCGCACTCATCTCCAAACACTTTCATGACAGAAAAGCGCTCGTCGCATATGTCTGGCTCTGTCTCTTGCCAAGCGCGGTCTTCGAATGTAATCGAAGTGCTTCTCATGACGCCATCATCGCCCATGCTCGACACCGCAATCTCATGCACACAAATTGCGGCTCCGTCTTTTGATATTAGGCGGTACGCCGCACTTGCATTTCCTTCTCTCTTGGCCAAGCGCCGCGCAAAAGCAAGATAAGACCCCCTGTCATCGGGATGGACCAAGGTCTCGTACACGCCCTCGGAAATGTTTAAAAGCTCGTCTCTGCGGTATCCCAGCATCTCGCACAGCCCCTGGCCGGCAAACTCCAGGCGCGTAGCACCGTCCAAGACACATTTGCAGTAACCGCCCAGACGGTCCATAAAGCTTGTGCCCGCACTGAAAGCAGTCTCGATTCCACCAATGCATCCCATTCTTCAACCATTCTTCCGGATGAGCTTCTTGCCCCACACGAAAGGGCAAGCCGACATAGCGGTCCATAGACTGACAGGGGTTCGGCGGAACGGATGCGCAGTCGCTACGGGCGGCAATACTACAGCGGGTTGCTGAATACGACAATGCGGCCCGTATCCAAAATGTCGGCGAACGGTCGCCTCGAGAAATTCCACATAGTATTGCGCCGTATCCAGCATTACTTGTTCAACACGGCAGTATCTGAGACTCTAGTCAATCAAAATAAACTCTGCCCACGAATATTCGGGGAGCAAGACTCCCGAAGGCGCTCGCAGTCCATCGCGGTAATCGTAATAGTCGCACTCAAGGTACTCCGGAACGATTCTTCGCGCACCGCGATCGCTTTCAAGAATATATCCGATGCCGTTCCTTTTGAGCTCAGACATCAAACGCGATGCCGTTTTGCGATAGCGAGCCCTTGTAGTTTTGTCCGGTTCGCATTCCCAAAGCATGGCGATGGCCTCGCGCGAAGAAACAAACGCTCCCCGGTGCGCGATCAAAAGGGCAAGCAGCTCTTTTGCCTTAGCAGACCTTATGTTGAGGGCCTTGCCATCGACAGAAAGGGAAAAGGAGCCAAACAGCGTCACAATCACTTGTTTTTGCGTCACGATAAGTGGACCACTTGGCTCGACATGCGCTGAATCTGAATCGAGATTAAGTCCCATGAGATATTTGCTCTTAGAAACCGCTACCGCCGTAGCAGTGGCAGGAACATAGTCTCCATCGCGATCGCGCAATAAAAAGTCAATCTTCGCGGTTCCAGTGTCCCCCTCACAAAACCGGGCGGATCGAACACGAACGCAAAACTGATTCACTGCCTCCCGGTTCTCAGGGGCAACACGATCGAGCAAATACCTTGTAATGTCGTCCGTAAGCATCCTTACGTTCAAGGGAATGCCGAACAAGGACCTGTCGCTGCGAGCGATATACGTTACAGTATCCTGCACCCGATCGGCTTCAAAAAGATCCTCGGCAAAACTGGAAAATAGTTGCCTGCTAAACGCTACCTTACTCTCCTCTTCGCGCTGGCTTTCGTTTTCAATCTGTACCTTGATGCAAAAAACGGCAGAGTCAAAGTCGCCGTCATCGCGAATACGCTCAACCCAAACATTGCAAACATGGGTCAAACCTTCGATTGAGACGAGTGTGCAAGAATCAGCTCCCGAGTGCCACTCGCTATACGCCCTTTTTAAGGCATCGCAAATTCGAGCACGGTCGGAAATAGGGACAAGGTCTAAAAAACTAAGCGTCTTTGCGACCCCTGTGTTCGCGACAAAGTCGGCAGCGGCACCACTCGCCTGCATTATCCTTGCCTCATTGCCGCCGAGCACTTTTAGGATCGCGATCTTTTGATCAAAGGCTCGAGCTGAACTTGAATCTTCGTGTATTTCGCTAACAACCGAATAGCCCCTCATAAAGCCATCGTTACCAACAACCGACGTCATCGTGTCGGCAACGCGGATAATCGATCCGTCTTTTTTAATCAGACGATAAGAAATGCTCTCAAAGGTCTCCTTTTCCGCCATTCTTTGAACGAAATCCACAAACGTCGAAACGTCATCCGGATGTACCGTCACCGTATAGACGCCCTCAACAAGCTCTGAAAACTCTGTTTTCCGATAGCCCAACATCAAGCAAAAGTTCTGACTCACAAACTCAAGATAGATAGGGCCGCCCAAAAAACAACGATGGTATCCGCCCAAACGGTCCATGATTCCCCTATCGGCGTCTACAACAGAAAGCGCTTCGCCCCTCTTATTCCGCTTCATGGCTCCCCCATCCCAATGGTTATCAATAAGCGTATCTTTAGGGACGCCCGAAAAGCGGAAAAGCGTGACAGTTCCGTGACAGCATGAACGATTCCCGACCCGCCAAAACTCCCGCGGAACCCGAACCAAGACTCGCTCAGCAATCAATTTGTCAACGAGGCATCTAGTCGATTCTTACGTATTCCGCCCAAGAGTACTCCGGCAGAAAAACTCCCGAAGGCTCCCTGAGCCCATCGCGGTAGTCGTAGTAGTCACACTCGACATACTCGGCAACAACGCGGCGAGTCCCTCGATCACTCTCCACGATATACCCGATGCCGTTCCTGTTAAGTTCGGACATAAGCCGCGAGGCGACTTTCCTCGCTCGCGCCCTCGACGTCTCGTCGGGCTCGCACTCCCACAGCATCGCGATGACCTCACGCGTGGAGACAAACGCGCCGCGCCTCTCAATAAGAAGCGCCAAGAGCTCCTTGGCTTTTGCAGAGCGGATATTTACGGCCTTGCCGTCAACGACCAAGCGGAACGAACCAAATAGCGCGACATTGATTTGTTTCTTCGTGGCGACAGCGGAAAGCGGATCTCCCCCGGCATCGGCATGATCGAAACTCAGCCCGATAAAACACTTTGCCCTAGAAATCGAAGCCATCGTAAGTAGGGCGGGCCTAACGGAACCATCGCGGAGCACCACCGAGCATTTCAATTTTGCCGACTCGATATCACCCGATGCGGGATCGCCCGACGCAACCTTTTCGCAAAAGTCCCTCGCGGCCACGGTTTCTTCCGGTACCACATGATCAATAAGGTATTTTGTTGTGTCATCCATGAACATCCGCACATTGAGCGGCAAATTAACGACGGCGCTGTCGCTGCGCGCAATATACGTTACGGAACCCTCGAGCCGATCGACCTCAAACAAATCCTCGGCAAAACTCGAAAAAAGAAGCCTGCCGAACGAGAGCTTATCCTCGCTGTCGCGCTGATGTTCGATATCCCTCTCAATCTTGATGCAAAAAAGGCTGTCTTCAACGGATTCCTCAAGCTGAATGCACTCAACCCACAAATCGCATGCCTGCGTTTCTCCATCCGCAGATATCAGAGCGCAGGTCTCCATGTCGGAGTACTCCTCCGCATGTGCCTTATTGACAGCCTTCCTGACCTTGTCGCGATCGGATATTGCAACAAAATCGAGAAGTCCCCCTGCACTCGAGCGCAAGTCTTCCACACCGAGCAAACTGGATGCAACACCACACATGCGCTCTATGTCAACGGCAGCGTTTCCATACACCTTAAGGACTGCCATCCGCTCGCCCGGAGCGGTCAATGCGGACTCCAGCTGGTCGTCCGGCACCTCGCAAACAACGGAGTAGCCGCGAATGACGCCGTCCTCGCAAACGACGGACGCCATGGTGTCGACCACGCGGATGACAGATCCGTCTCGGCGGATTAACCGGTATACGACGCTGTCGCAACCTTCGTTTTCGGCCAAACGCTGAGCGAAATCATCGAAAAGGGCCGTATCGTCGGGATGTACCAATGCTGTGTATACCTCACCGGTAAGCTCGGCCAGCTCGCTCTCTTGGTAACCCAGCATCTCGCAGAAATTCTTACCCGCAAATTCCAGATGCATCGGATCGCCCAGGCAGCATCGATGATATCCACCCAGATGGTGCATGATGTCGTGTTCGCCACCGGCGACAATCGATCGATTGTTTGTTTCTTGCTTCATGAAATAGCAGCCCCTTTCGCAAATAACGATAGCGACCACTCGTTCCATTTATGCAAGGACGTGACTGTTCCGTGACAGATGAGGGGTTCCGACGAAAGAGCCTCATTCTTGAGTTGCAGTGAAATACGGACTGTATGGCGGCTTTTTTGGCAAAAACGCTCCGTATTCCGCCACAAGTTATTGAGGGTTAGAGGTTGTAAGCGACCACCTGGGGCTCGGCAAGCGCGGACAGGACAGCCGGGGCCGTCTGCTCCACGCGGACAAACTTGACCGTCACGACCTCAAAGCCCGCCTTGTGCAGAACGCCCGAATAGACGCGTGCCTGCAGGGCGTGTTTCTCTAGCAGCTGATCGGGTGTCCCGTCCGACGAACCACCCGTCTTGCAGTCGATGGCCAGCGTGCGTTTGCACACCCCGGCAACGCAATTGGTACAATCAGCAAAAAAGAAAGCCGTACGAAGGGGCCTCATGGCAAAACAGGCGGAACAGAGGATCAAAAAGGCAACCGGCGACAGGCCCATGCCGCATAAAGCGAAGAACCCGCTCAAGAAACGCAAGGCCTCTCGCCCCGGACGCGAAAAGTTCCTGCCCGTCTCACGCGCCGATATGGAAGCGCGCGGGTGGGACGTGTGTGACTTCGTCTATATCTGCGGCGACGCCTACGTTGACCACTCCAGCTTTGGCATGGCCATCATCAGCCGCATCCTCGAAGCACACGGCTATCGCGTGGGCATTATCTGCCAGCCAGACTGGAACGACTCTGCGAGCGTCGGTGCCCTTGGAGAGCCGCGTCTGGGCTTTTTGGTAAGTGCCGGCAACATGGACTCGATGGTCAATCACTACTCCGTGACCAAACATCGCCGTCACACAGACGCCTACACCCCGGGCGGCGAGGCGGGACGACGGCCCAACAGAGCGGTAACGGTCTATGGTAACCTCATTCGCCGCACCTACAAGAAAGCGCCCATCATCATTGGCGGCATCGAGGCAAGCCTGCGACGCCTTGCGCACTACGACTACTGGCAAGATAAGCTCAAGCGCTCGGTATTGCTCGACTCGGGTGCCGACTTGCTCATCTACGGCATGGGTGAGCACGCCATCATCGAGATTGCCGATGCCCTCGACGCCGGTCTGCCCGTCGATCAAATCACATATGTCGACGGCACGGTCTATCGCACAAGCGGAGAAGGCGCGCTCGATGCCGTGTACGATTACCATCTGCTCCCAAGCTGGGATGAGCTCAACAGCGACCGGCTCACCTACGCCAAGAGCTTTAACATCCAGCAGCAAAACATGGACCCCATCACCGGACAACGCCTGGTAGAGCCCTACCCCAACGGTATCTTTGTGGTGCAAAACCCACCTTCGGCAACGCTGACCACGCAGGAAATGGACGAGGTGGCCGAACTCCCCTACGCGCGCCATTGGCATCCCGACTACGATAAAGCAGGCGGCATCCCCGCCTTTTCCGAAGTGCGCTTCTCCATATCGAGCAACCGCGGTTGCTTTGGCGAATGCAGCTTCTGCGCGCTCACGTTCCATCAGGGGCGCGTTTTGCAGGTGCGAAGCCACGACAGCATCATGCGCGAGGCAGAGGTGCTCACCCACGATCCCGAGTTCAAGGGATATATCAACGATGTGGGCGGCCCCACCGCCAATTTTTTCCGTCCCGCTTGCGATAAGCAACTCAAGCACGGCGTGTGCAAGAACAAGCGCTGCCTGTGGCCCAGCGTTTGCAAGAACATGGTGGTGGATGAGAGCGGCTACACGCAGCTCTTGCGCGATCTGCGCTCGATTCCCGGTATCAAGAAGGTCTTTATCCGAAGCGGCATTCGCTTTGACTACACCATGGCAGACGCCTCGGACGAATTCATGCTCGAGCTGCTGCAGCATCACGTCTCCGGCCAGCTGCGCCTAGCGCCAGAACATGTAAGCGATGCCGTGCTCGGCGTAATGGGCAAACCCAGTCGCGCCGTCTATGACGCCTTCTGCCGCCGCTTTGATAAGATCAATAAGGAACACGGACTCAATCAGTTTGTGGTGCCCTATCTCATTAGCTCGCATCCCGGTTCGACCATGAAAGAGGCCGTGGAACTCGCCTGCGCCGTACGCGACATGGGCTATATGCCCGAGCAAGTGCAGGACTTCTACCCCACGCCGTCCACGATGTCCACCTGCATGTACTACACCGGCGTGGACCCACGCACCATGAAACCGGTCTACGTGGCGCGCGATCCTCACGAAAAAGCGATGCAGCGCGCCCTCATCCAATACCGCAAGCCCGAGAACTACAAGCTCGTGCGCGAAGCGCTTATTGCCGCCGGCAGGAGCGATTTGATTGGCTACGACAAGCATTGCCTTATTCGACCCATTCCTCCGCATGAAGGCCCCGCATCCAAGAAGGGCAGCGGCAAAGCCAAGGGTACGGGCGGGGCCAAGCGCCCGCATGCCGATAGCTGCCACAAGCAAACAGGCGCGGCCTCAAAGCGGCATCGCGGGCCAGGCGGAGCCCAGCAGATGAACCGCGCGCAAAATGCAGCGGCACGCAATCGCGCGGCCCAGGGACGCCAAGGGGCCAATCGCCAAGGTCGCCGAGGTTAACGTAATTTCAGGGGCAAGACCTTCGAGGGATCTTGCCCCTCGTTTGTGCCAAGCCAGAACAAAACAGCGCCAAGCGCCAGCATCGCCATGAAGGCGGCAAGCTCGACTATGGGTCCAAGCAGGCCAAGTACGGTATCGATACCGTCTACGAAGTATGACGAGAAGTTAAGCACCAGGTGCAGACCGATGTTGTAGCGCATTTTTCCGCTGCGCCAAAAGACCCAGCCAAAGACAAGGCCCATCGCTCCCGCATAGATTCCCTGCACGAGATTCATATGCAAGATGCCAAAGAGCACGGCCTGAATGAGGTTCGCAATCCAAAAGCGCGCAGGAGGAACCCGCATCGCGCTCGCATCGCCCAAGGGAAGGCGTGCACGATGCCGGCAGGCGCGTTCGCGCCAAGCATCGCGCCATTCAGGGCAGACCGCACGCAGGGAAAACTCGAGCAGAAGGCCACGGCATGCGATTTCTTCGGAAATGGGTGCCCCTATCGCAACCACCAAAAGCGAGATAACGCTCAGTTGGCTCGTCGCTCCGTCGTTCATCATCTCGTCGTAGCCTTGTTCAAGCGAGGGAAACATGGGCAACACCAGCGAGAGGATGTAGGAGATGATCATCTGCATCGCAACGCCAAGCAAGATGATGCCGGCAATGCGCATGAACGACGTGCCGTCTCGCGGAAGCCTACGGTCTCGCGCGCTCGAGAATGAGCGCGGCCGGATACGGCACCACCACCAAGGCATGGTCACGCTAAGCGTTAGCAGCTGCGCGAGCGCGAGAGCATAGACAAGGCAGGCGTCGAATATGGCCTCGACGTCTCCGGTGAAAAATCCAGCAGCCCAAAGGGCCGCAAAGCCCACACCCCAAACAAAGCCGACGACAAGCTGCGCGCCCTCGACGATGCCGAATACGCCAAGGTCCGCCAGCAGATATGCAACGCCGTTTTTGACGGCATCCGCGGGAGCGATTCGCGACGGCGAGGCTTGCTCGCAGGAAACCGGAGTATTGAATTCGCTCATGCCTTCACCTCAGATGAAGTGTTCCCATCCACCTCGCGGCCAAACGTTCCGGCGGGAGATATATCAAAGGGAAACGTGCCGCATCGGTTGAACGCAGCGATAAACATGCGTATTGCGTTTGACGGCGTGGTGCCCACAAGTTGGGTTGCTGCCGCGAAGGCTGCCTTTTCCTCGGGCAAGACCTTCGCGACAACTGTGGTCATTTTTTCTGCCATGTCGATTCCCTTGCGGATCGATGTGCTGCGTGTGCGCGAGCATGCGGCTGGGCTTGAACTCGCGCCTGGTTCGTTTATGTCATATTGGTATTACTTAGTATTACTATGTATTACCCCGCTGCTTAGAATAGCAAATTGAGTTAGCGAAGACAAGGCTGAAAAAAGAAAAGGCCGCTGCCGAAATGCTTCGACAGCGGCCTTGCGATACAACATCGGCTACAGGGACGAATGACGGAAGGTACAAAAGGAACCGTCGCCCCCGGTAACAAAGCGCGGCGACCATACCGATTGGTGGCGCCAGCGATCATCGACATCGATTGGCTCGCCACATCGCACGGCAGCAGAGGCTCGGCACAGCGTATCAAAGGCAAACGACGTGCCCGCGGGCGTTGGCTCGTAGGGCATGGCTCGGTCTTCGCGGATGCCCAGGCGGTCTGCCTCCTTGGCAACATCGATATTGGCACCTAGGAACATGAACTCCCAGCCGCGCTCCTGCGCTGCCAAGATCATATGTTTGACTCGAGCATAGCTGTACTCCTTGCTCGCGTTCTCGAGGCCATCGGTAGTGATGCAAAACAGGGTATGCTCAGGGCGCAACTCGGGCGGCAAAATGTGCTGCACGTGCTCGTGATAATGAATCGCGCCGCCCACGGCATCAAGAAGCGCTGTACATCCGCTCGGCACGTAATCTCGCGAGGTCAACGGGACCACGTCCTCGATGGGAACGCGATCATGCAGCACCTGCGATTTATGATTGAACAGAACCGTGGATACAAGCGCCTCGCCCTCCATCATCTTGTTTTGTTTGAGCAGCGCGTTGTACCCGCCGATGGTGTCGTCCGACAGGTTCCACATAGAGCCGCTTTTATCGAGGATGAATACAAGCTCGGTCTGGTTCTTTTTCATGATTGCCTCCTGAAGGTGTGCGGAGGACCCGATGCCCTTCCGTATGTCTCAAAGATAGGAGGCGAGGCGCCACGAAAGGTAAACCGCCAAGCGACATCGATGCGACCGTGGGCGCACAGCCGCAATGGCACAGGGTGCGGCGCGAGGTGCCATGTAAGGCTACATCGACCCCAAAAGCGGCTGGTCAAATGCAAAGAGCATCGCGTTGAGCTTGTAGATGTCGTAGCATTCGCGCTCGATAAAGTAGCGGACGATCACATCGAACTTCGACGACGCGGAAAGACTAAAGCCGGCACGTTCGAGCAAGTCATTGCACTCGTCAAGCGAGAGCTCGAGCGCAATGGCAAGCGCCACCGCCATAGCCTTGGTGGGTTTGTATCCTTGGTCTCGACGAATCTTGCTAAAGAGCTGGCGCGAAAGGTTCGCGCGCTTGTAGACCTCGACTTCAGTCAGACCACGGGCATCGATAAGCGACAGGACTGTCTGCGAAAACGAGGCGTCGAGCCCTTCGAGCAACTCAGCGATCTCTGTCTCGTCAATTGCGCGCGGGGTGCATGCACGGGCTTGACGGCGTGAAGACGTAGCACAGCTGGGCTCCTTGGCAGGAAGAGCGAGAACATCAAGGTCAAGTGAATCATGTGCTGCGGCGCTGAGCGCGAACTCGCCGTCATATGAGATGGGCTTCTCACCGCAAGCATCGTTGATACGCAGCGCCACCTCGTCATAACAATCGAGGCTCGCCGCAAAGGCCCGGCGATCGTATATAGCAAGCACCACATGCATGTCTCCAGCGGCGGTACCGGCCCGATCGCTCAAGAAGTACTCGACCTCCTCGCACGCCACGTCGAGGGCGGCGGCGAGAGGATAGCCGTAGATGCCTGCGGAGATGAGCGGAAAGGCAATGCTTGCAACCTGCAATCGAGCCGCCTGGTCAAGTGCCGAGCGATAGGCGCGGCGCAGCAGGCCCTCCTCGCCATGGTGGCCATCTATCCAGCGCGGCCCCACCGTATGAATAATCCAACGCGCGGACAGGTCAAAGCCCCGCGTCACCACGGCGCCGCCCGTGGGGCACGGAGCAATCTTGCGGCACGCCGCCTGCAGCTGCTCATAGCCCGCGGCAGAAAAGATCGCACCGCACACGCCACCGCCCGCGATCAGTCCCTCGTTCGCAGCGTTAACCACAGCGTCAACGTCCAGGCAGGCGATATCGGACCTCACGATAGAAAACGGCATGCCGGCTCTCCCCTCTAGACCCCACGATAATTAGTTAGGTACCCCACGTGACAAAATAAACCTGTGGACTTTTGTCACATGCGGGCTAGATGACGGTAACGCGGCCCTGGTTGCCTACGATGCCACGCGTCTCGGCCAAAAGCGGAATCGACTTGGCATTCACGCGCACGGGGATCTCGGCACGCATGGTCTGGCCATCTGCCTGCTCCACAAACAGCTCCACGCGGTCACCACCGGGGTTGGCCGCAAACACCGCAGCCAAGCGGCTCATGTTGCCCTGGCTAAAGCGATTGGAAGGAATCATCACTTCAAAGACCTTGGGTCGATTGCTCTCCTCGGTAAGCTCCAGCGGCATGACCTCCACAGCGATGATCTGATCGCCGCGGTCGCTGCGCTCGAGCTTGCCGCGCACGCGAATAAACGCGTCAGAAAGCACAGCCCCCGTCTCGGGGTCGGTCTCGCCATACAAAAACTCCTCGGCAGTCTCGAACACCTTGGGGAACATGATGACGCTGGCCTCGCCCTCCATGTCCTCAAGCTGCACCTTTGCCATAGCGGCACCCTTCTTGGTAACCATCTTTTGCACGCTTGCGACCATGCCCGCAAACCAATAGGGTTTGCCTTCGGGAATCTCGACGTTGACCATGCCCTCACCCGTGGGGCTCATGCGCTCTACACCGGTATCGATCTGCGAAAGCGAGAACTCGCGCGCCTTTCCAAGCGCATACTCAAAGGGGCGCAGCGGGTGGTCGGAAACGTAGATGCCCAAGACCTCGCGCTCGAACGAGAGCTTCATATGGCGGTCCCACTCCTGCCCGTCGGGCTCGGGAATCTGAATCTCAAAGCCGGAACCCTCCACATCGCCAAACATGTCAAAAAGCGACGTCTGCCCCGACGCACGGTCCTTTTGACGCTTGGCCGCCGAGTCGATGATATTCTCGGGGTTGTTCTTGTCCACGAACGTCATGAGCTGGCGGCGCGGATAGCCCGTTGAGTCAAAGCCGCCTGCCTTGATGAGAGCCTCGATAACGCGGCGGTTCACCTTGCTCGAATCCACACGGTCAACCAGGTCGTGAAGGTTCTTGTAGGGACCGTTCTTGGTGCGCTCCTCGATAATGACCTCTGCCACGCCTTCGCCCACGCCGCGGATGCCCGCGAGGCCAAAGCGCACACCGTCCTTGGTCGCGGTGAACTCGATACCCGATTCGTTGACATCTGGCGGAAGCACGGCGATGCCGTCGTGACGGCAGGCCGAGACGTAATGCACGATCTTTTCGGTCTTGCCGGTATAAGAGGTAAGCACGGCCGCCATGTACTCATTGGGATAATGAGCCTTGAGCCAGGCCGTCTGCATAACGAGAATGGCGTAGCCGGCAGAGTGCGACTTGTTGAAGGCGTAGGAGGCGAACTCCAAAACGTCGTCCCAAATCTTTTGCGCGGTCTCCTTCTTGTAGCCGTTTTTAACGGCGCCGTTCATCCAATGGTCGTAGGTGGTCTCGTCCGAACCGTCCTCCCAGTGCATGACCGTAGAGGTAAGCAGCTTGATCTTCTTCTTAGCCACGGGCTTACGGATACGTGAGTCGGACTCGCCCTTGGAGAAGCCGCACATCTCGACGGAGATGAGCATAACCTGCTCCTGATAGACCATGGTGCCGTAGGTCTCGCCCAGAATGTCGTCCAGACGCGGGTCGTAGGAAACCGCCGGCTCCTTGCCGTTCATACGGTTGATGTAGGAGGAGACCATGCCTGCGCCCAGAGGACCCGGGCGGTACAGGGCGATCAATGCCACGACGTGCTTGTACTCGGTGGGCTTCATGTTCTTGATAGTGGCGGTCATGCCGGCGGATTCGACCTGGAACACGCCGGCAGTATGGCCCGAGCCCATGAGCTTGAAGATCTCGGGGTCATCGAATGGAATGGTATCGGGGTCGATATCGATACCGTAGTTTGCCTTGATATTTGCTTTGGCCTTAGAGATAACGGTGAGGGTGCGAAGACCCAGGAAGTCCATCTTGAGCAGACCCATGTCGGCAACCGTATGGCCTTCGTACTGAGTGATCTCGACGCCACCTTTGGTATCGAGCTTCGTGGGCACGTGCTCGTTCACTGGGTCGCGGCAGATCAGGACAGCGCAGGCATGCACGCCCTCGCCGCGCGTGAGGCCCTCGATGGAAAGCGCCGTGTCGATGATGCGGCGCGCGTCCTCGTCGTTCTTGTAGGCATCGGCAAAATCGGGGTTGTAGAGCTCCTCTTTACCCGGCTGCTGCTCAAGCACCTGGCGCAGCTTGGTAGAGGGGTCGCTCGACACCATCTTGGATAGGCGCTGGCCCACGTATACGGGGTAATCGAGCACGCGGGCAGAGTCGTTGATAGCCTGCTTTGCCTTGATGGTCGAGTAGGTGATGACGTGGGTGACCTTCTCGGGACCGTAGAGCT
>JAFEHB010000919.1_pt1 | contig 14776 bp, 13 predicted proteins | sample 9267121 | NCBI WGS metagenome assembly JAFEHB01 (sample SAMN17103336, study PRJNA684904) | human gut metagenome | isolation source: diarrhea sample from child under the age of five | host: Homo sapiens | place: South Africa: Mafikeng, Mafikeng Provincial Hospital | collected 2019-09 | reverse complement strand
CCGAGTACATCGAGTTCGTCAACGAGCCCAACGGCCTCATCTCCATCGAGCTCAAGAACATCGGAAGTATTGAGAATCGATAGGGCAATAGTTTCTTCCGAAGAGAAATCTGGATTATATTTTGAAGTATACTTTGAAATATATTCCAGATTATTTTTTGGAGGTACAAATGTCCCCACTTGTTCTGGAAAAGCCTGTGTTTACAAAAGATCAGGTAGTTTCTGCTACCGAAGCGAGCAAGTCCTTATCTGCCGTTCGCAAGCGTGCTAAGCGCGCGCCGCAGTTTATCGCCGATCATAACGACATCGATACCGTGATTATCGACTACGCCGCCTATGAGGAAATGTACGGCGCCCTACAGTACCTTCGCGAACTTGAGTTTGATCGCATCGCGGCGGATCGAATCAAAAATGGACCGCACGAGTTTGTTCCGTTTGAGGATGCTCTGACCCCAGAGGAACCCTTGCCAAAGCAACTCACCATGGTCGAATACGACGGAACCCTGAGATAAAGAAAGGCCGAAGCCCCAGATTGGGCTTCGGCCTTCTTGCTTAGGGTTGAATTGCGCTGCAGGCTGACACGCCTCTAGAGTTGACGTAAACCCTCTTCCAGGCCGGTCTTGCTGTCGGTCTGGGCGTCGCGCATCTTGATGACGCGGGCGGGGACGCCGGCCACAACGGCGCCGGCGGGGACGTCCTCTACGCACACGGCGCCGGCAGCGACAACGGCGCCCTTGCCCACGCGCACGCCCTCCAGGACCACGGCGTTGGCGCCAATCATGACATCGTCCTCGATGATGACGGGCGTGGCGCTCGCGGGCTCAACGACGCCCGCCAGTACGGTGCCGGCGCCGATGTGGCAGTTCTTGCCCACGGTGGCGCGGCCGCCCAGCACGGCACCCATATCGATCATGGAGCCCTCGCCGATGACGGAGCCGATGTTGATGATGGCGCCCATCATGATGACGGCGCGATCGCCGATCTCGACGCGGTCGCGGATAATCGCGCCCGGCTCGATGCGGGCGTTGATACCCTTAAGGTCGAGCATGGGGACGGCGGAGTTACGGCAGTCGTTCTCGACGTCGTAGTAGTCGATAGAGTCGGCGTTGGCATCGAGGATGGCCTTGAGCTCATCCCAGTCGCCAAAGACGGTCTTGCCGCGACGGCCGCCGTAGACGTGCGCATCGCCCCAGGCAACCTTCATGCCGGGCTTCTCGCGTACATACAGCTTGACGGGCGTCTTCTTGGGCGCGGTGGCGATGTAGTTGATAATCTCCTGTGCATCCATCTCGGCTGCGTTGCTCATATCTTGTTTCTCCTTTACGTGGGCTTGGTTAATGATTGGTTAGGCGAACATGACCTGATCGAAGGTGTAGAAGCCGGGGTCGCGGACGATGAGCTTTTGAGCGGCGGCCAGGGCGCCGTTGACGAAGATCTGGCGGCTCGTGGCGCGATGACTGAGCGTGACCTCCTCGTCCTGGCCAAAGAAGCTCACCTCGTGCACGCCGGCGACGGTGCCGCCGCGCAGCGAGTGCATGCCGATCTCCTTGGGGTCACGTGCGCCACACATGCCCTCGCGACCGTAGACGGGGTGATAGCCGGCCTCGGGCTCGGCCTCGACCACGGCGTCAAGCAGCAGCTTGGCGGTGCCGCTGGGGGCGTCGACCTTTTGGTTATGGTGCGTCTCGACAATCTCACAGTCAAAGCCGGGCAGCTCGCGTGTGGCCTGGGCCACCAGGTGACGCAGGGCGGCGATGCCGATGGAGTAGTTGCCCGAGTGCATGACGCGGGCGTTCTGGCCCAGCTCGCGCAGGCGGTCCATCTGCTCGGGCGTATATCCCGTGGTGCCCGAGACCAGTGCAGCGCCCGTGCGCTCGACATAGGCGACAACGGCGTCAAAGGTCACGACGTTCGAGAAGTCGATGATCACGTCAGCTGCCGGAGCGCTCTCGAGCTCGGTCAAATCAAAGCCGATCTGGGCCACGATATCGAACACGGACCGTCCGGCGGCATCGACAATGCCCTCGGCGGTGGTGCGGATGAGCGAGCCCATGCGGCCCGTTCCCATAATGACAGTCTTAATCAAGCAGACCAGCTCCCTTCAGAGCATCGGTAAGTGTGGCGCGCGTGTCGTCTGCCATGGGGCACAGCGGCATGCGATAGTTTGCCTCGATCATGCCCATCTGGGCGAGTGCTTCCTTGACGGGGATGGGGTTGACCTCGCTAAAGAGGGCGTTGATGAGCGGCTGACCGGCAATCTGGATCTCGCGGGCGCGCTCCACGTCACCGTCCAGGTAGGCACGGCACATGTCGTGCACGAGTTGCGGCTGCACGTCGGCCCACACGCTGATGGTGCCCGAGGCGCCCAGGCTCATGAGCGGCACGGTAAGCGCATCCTCGCCCGAGTACATGCGGAAGTCGTCGGACAGCAGATGCGCGATCTTGGCGGCATAGGCGACGTTGCCCGAGGCCTCTTTGATGCCCATGATGTTGGGATGTGCTGCCAGGCGCTCGACATTGCGCTCGCTGATGCCGCAACCGCAACGGCCGGGAATGTTGTACAGGATGCAGGGGATGTCCACGGCGTCGGCCACGGTCTTAAAGTGCTGGTAGATGCCCTCTTCGTTGGACTTGTTGTAGTAAGGGGTGATAAGCAGCAGGCCGTCGGCGCCCAGGCCCTGGTAGGTGAGCGACTTGGTGAGCATCGTCTGTGTGGAGTTGGAGCCCGAGCCGGCGATGACGGGGATACGGCCTGCGACCTGCTTGACCACGGCGGCGACAACGGAGTTGTCCTCGTCATCGGTCATCGTGGCGCTTTCGCCGGTGGTGCCCAAGGTGAGGATGGCGTCGGTGCCATTCTGCAGATGGAAATCAATAAGGCGCTCGAGCGCGTCAAAGTCGACGCTGCCGTCCTTTTTAAACGGCGTGACGAGGGCGACGATCGAGCCCTCGAGATTGCGGACATCCATATTCTTCTCCTTCGCTTCTGCGATCTGGATGCGTTTGTTCCATTGGGCGGCGACGGCCAGGCGCTCGTTCTGAGCACGACGGCGGGCGCTTTCGGCGCGCGATTTGGCCAGCAACTCGCGTCCGCACGGCAGTACGTCGAGCGTGGCAAAGTAGTCGCCCGGGCGCTCGGCACGACGGATAAGATCCGCCGAGCCGTCGGGACGCAGCAATACCTCGGCAGAGCGCAGGCGCCCGTTGTAGTTGTAGCCCATGGAGTAGCCATGCGCGCCCGTATCGTGGATCACGATCAGGTCGCCCATGTCGATCTGCGGCAGCTCGCGGTCGATGGCGAACTTGTCGTTGTTTTCGCACAGGTTACCCGTGATGTCGTACGTGTTCGTGACGGGAGCTGCGGACTTGTCGGGGCCACCCGGCTGGCCCATCACTGTAACGTGGTGGTAGGCGCCATACATGGCAGGGCGAATGAGATCGACGGCGCTTGCGTCGACGCCGATATAGTCCTTGTAAATCTGCTTTTCGTGGATGGCCTTGGTAACCAGGCATCCGTAGGGGCCCATCATAAAGCGGCCCATCTCGGTGCAGATTGCCACATCGCCCATGCCGGCGGGAACCAGAATCTCATCGTAGGCCGCGTGTACGCCCTCGCCGATGGCGTGGATGTCATTGGCCTGCTGCTCAGGCAGGTAGGGGATACCCACACCGCCGGACAGGTTGATAAAGGCGACATGTGCGCCGGTCTCGCGCTCCAAGCGCACGGCAAGCTCAAAGAGGATGCGTGCGAGCTTGGGGTAGTAGTCGTTGGTGACGGTGTTGCTGGCAAGGAAGGCATGGATGCCAAAATTCTCGGCACCTTTGGCCTTGAGCGTGCGGAAGGCATCAAAGAGCTGCTCGGTGGTCATGCCGTATTTTGAGTCGCCCGGGTTGTCCATAATGCCGTTGGAAAGCTGGAACAGACCGCCCGGGTTAAAGCGGCAGCTGACCGTCTTGGGGATGGGGCCCGCGACGCGCTCGTAGAACTCGATGTGGCTGATGTCGTCGAAGTTGACGATGGCGCCCAGCTTGTCGGCAAGCTCAAAGTCGGCCGCTGGCGTGTCGTTGGACGAGAACATGATGTCATGGCCGGTGATGCCCAGCGAGCGTGCGATCATGAGCTCGGTATAGCTCGAGCAATCGCAGCCGCAGCCGTATTCGTTGAGAATGGAGATGAGCGCCGGGTTGGGATTGGCCTTGACGGCAAAGTACTCCTTAAACCCCGGATTCCATGCAAAGGCGTCGCGCACCTCTTGCATGTTGCGGCGGATGCCTGCCTCGTCGTATAGATGAAACGGCGTGGGGAACTGCTCGACGATATGCTCGAGCGTCTCCTTGTCCACAAACGGCTGCTTTGCCGCATATGCCTCGTTGGGGGTCAATGCCATGTCCCGTAAACCTCGCTATCCAGACGGCGCCATCTGCGCATCGAATCCGCATAGCGTGGACCCAATGTCCGGATAGCGCTCCCGCATTGCTGCAGACAGTCCTGTGGGTGTTTCCCACAGGCCCACCAGGTTGTTCGTGCCCGTAAAACCCAGTTCGGCGGGTTTCGCCTCCCCACGGGGTCAAAGCCTGCCGGCTCGCCCGCGGCTCTTCGTGCCCGCGCCTCTATCAAGTGGTAAAGACCCTACCACGTTGCACTTTACCAAACAAGAGTATTCGTATATAACGTTTAAAAAATGCAGCATCATGCTAGAAACAAGGGCGCCACAATCCTGCGTCACAATAGGTGGCAACTGAGTTGCCCCATGAAAGGAATCCCTATGACCGAGCTCCAAGAACTCCGTCGTTATCGTCGCGACCTGCATCGCATTCCGGAGCTCGACTTCGATCTTCCGCAGACTATCGCCTATATCGAGGGCGTGCTCGCTCCGCTTGCCTGCGAGGTGACCTATCCCTGCCCGAGCTGCGTCTGCGCCTTCTTCGATGCCGGTGTGGGCGCTACGAATGCCACGGCGATTCGCGCCGATATGGACGCCCTGCCCATCGCGGAGGCAACGGGAGCGGCCTTTGCCTCGACTCATCCCGGCAAGATGCACGCTTGCGGCCACGACGGCCACATGGCCATGGCACTGGCGGCAGCAACTTATGTCGACCGTACGATTCGTGAGCAGCCGGGTGCCATCAAGCGCAATGTGCTCTTTGTGTTTCAGCCTGCCGAGGAGACGACCGGTGGCGCTAAGACGGTATGCGAGAGCGGCGTGTTCGAGCGTTACGGGGCCGATCGCATCTTCGGCTTCCATGTGTGGCCCGATTTGCCTGCCGGCACGTTGGCGAGCTGCTCCGGTCCGCTGCTGGCGCGCTCGAGCGAGACTCACATTCATATCCATGGCACGAGTATCCATATCGCCAAGACCTATGGCGTTCCGGTCGAGGAATCGCACGATGCTGCGCTGGCGGCGGCCAAGTTCTTGGTTGCCGAGCGCGAGCTCATGGACGAGCTGGGTGCCGATGAACCCTGCATTGGCAAGTTCGGTCTGTTGCAGGCGGGCACCGTCTGCAATGCAGTGGCGGGGGAGGCCCATGTCGCCGGCAGCTTGCGCGTGTTTACGGACAACATGTTCGACCGTGCACGCGAGGGCGTGCGCCGCGTGCTGGACGAGGCCTGCGCCGCAACGGGTTGCACATACGATCTCGACTTTGCTGAGGGCTATCCGCCAGTCGATAACGACCCCGAGCTGTTCACCCGCATCGCGCCCGCGCTGCCCGAGCTGCAACTCGTAGACGAGCCCTTGCTCATTGCCGAGGATTTCGCTTTCTACCAGCGGCACTTGCCCGGCGTCTTTTTCTTGCTGGGTACGGGTGCTCCTGCCGGACAGGACAACCCGAGTGACGCCGAGGGCTGTCCCGCCTATGCCACCAGCGCCCTGCATACCGATACCATGCTCTTCGACGAGGAGATCCTGCTCAAAGGCCTCGATGTCTACAAACGAATGCTTTCGCTTGCCTAATGGCCAAAGGTATAATTACCTAGAAAATACGAACAGATGTACGGTATAATGAAGATGTAAGTCTATAGAAACGTTTGACGTTATTAACGTAAGGCGATACTATGATTGCATCCTATAAAGATGAAGATACCGAACGCTTTGCCATGGGTGTGCGGGTCAGGAAGTTCATTCCTTTTGAGCGAGTCGCATTGAGGAAGATTCGCCAACTGCAGATCTGCGCTTCACTCGATGATCTTCGCGTTCCGCCTGGCAACCGCCTTGAAGCGTTGAAAGGCGATCGTGCCGGTCAATATAGCATCCGTGTCAATGAGCGCTATCGGGTTTGCTTTGAGTGGAGACAGGGGATGGCTTGGAATGTCGAAATCGTCGATTACCACAAATGAGCAGGCCGCAGGCGGTCTGATGTCGCCGATAACTCCAGGGGAGCTTCTTAAGGAGGAGTTTCTTGTCCCCATGGGCATCTCCCAATATCGTCTTGCAAAGGAGACCGGGATTCCGGCTCAGCGCATCGGGCAGATTGTCTTGGGCAAGCGCCGTGTGACGGCTGACACGGATCTTCGTCTTTGTCGCTACTTTGGCCTGACGGATGGCTATTGGCTTCGCGCTCAGGTGACATTTGACCTTGAAGCCGAGAAAAGAAGAATCAAGCCAGAGCTCGACAAGATCATTCCTGTCCAGCGGGCCATTGCAATGTAGATCTCGAGGCCATGGGGGGATAGAGCAATGAAGAAACGGCGCCGACAACCTGCCGTGTATAGTCCGGGCGGATGCGGGTGTGGTTTGCTGTTGCTCCCGGTTATTGCTGTGAGCATTGGCGTAATGTTTGCGCTTGCTGGTCTTGCTGCAGCTGCGTTCGTGCTGCTTGTTATCGCCGTTTGTGTGACGATTTGGCTCTATCGCTGCCGCGAACAACGCCGTGCCGACGGCAAGACCAATGTCGGGTGGATTGTTTTTCTGGTCATCGCCTACCTATTGAGCATCAGCTATCTAGTGTTCTTTGTTTTGCTGATGTTCAGCACCTTTACCGGAGAGCCCGTCACGGTGGGGTAAGTTTTCGCCTGATTCCAGCGAGCGCATCGGAAAGGGCCGGACGGAAAATGCTACCGTCCGGCCCCATTGCTCGAAATTCAGATCGCTCCCTTATTCTGCTGCCTCCCGGCGCGCACCTAATCGAATAGTTTTGTCTTACAGGTGCTCGAGGTTGGCGAGGAAGGCGACATAGAACTCGATGCCGCGCTTGTAGACATCGACGCCGATGCGCTCGTTGGCAGCGTGAATGAGCTTGCGAGCCTCGCCGGAGTAGATAAAGCCGCAGAAGCGATAGACGCGATCGCAGATATCGTTGAACTCGCGCGAATCGGTGCAGGAATTCTGCACGTAGGGGGCAAAGCCCGCCTCGGGGTAGACGCCCGACACGCAACGGTGGATGTAGTTAAAGGCGGCATCGTCCTCGTAGGGCGAGATGGGCGCCGGCTCGGTGTAGGGGATGGCCTCGTTGATCTCGACGGTGACGTGGTCGGGACTTACTCCCGAGGCGCGGCACTGTTGGGCGGCAAGCTTGCGGGCGCGCTCAACCGCATCGGCAATGGTCTCAAAGGGCGCGATGCGCACGTTGAAGTTTGCGCGTGCGACTGGCGGCAGCACGTTGTGGGCGTTGGAGCCCTCGAGTTGTGTGAGCGCGTAGGTGGTGCGCAGCATGGCAGACGTTTCGGGATTGGAAGCCATAATCTTGGTCACTGCGGGGCGGGTGAGCCATAAGTTGCCAAAGATTGCCTGATAGACATCGCTGCTGCGTGCGCCCAGCTCGGTCAATGTGGCTTCGACGGCAGGTGTGAGCTGCGGCTTGCCGGGGTTGGCGGAGATGGTTTCGCACACACGGCACAGCAGGCGGCAGGCATCGTTTGCCGCCGGCGTAGAGGCGTGGCCGCCATCAGCCCGCGCTGTGACGGTAAGGTCGACATGGCCCTTCTCGGACACGCCCACCATGGCAACGGGCTCGGTGACGCCGAGCGGGGCATCGGTGGCGACGGCGCCGCCTTCGTCGAGGACCATATAGGGGTGGATGTCGTGCTCGCGCAGCCACTGCACCGCATGGGTAGCGGTGGGGGCGGCAATCTCCTCGCCATCGCTCGAGAAGAACCAGATATCGCGCGGAGGAACGAAGCTCTGATCGATGAGGTGCTCAGCTGCTTCGAGGAAGGCCGAGATGATGCACTTGGTGTCGAGTGAGCCGCGAGCCCAAATCTCGCCGTCGACGACTTCGGCGCCAAAGGGATCGTGCTCCCAGTCTTGCCCCTCGACGGGCACGACGTCCTGGTGTGCCATTAAAACGACGGGGTCGAGGGCGGGGTTGGCGCCGGGCCAGCGCAGCAGCATGCCAAAGTCGTCGATGCGCGTGAGCTCAGCGGTTTCAAAGAAATGCGGATAGAGGCGCTGAAGCGCAGGGATCCACTGACGGAAGGGCTTGTCATCTCGTTGACTGATGTCCTCGCGTGAGACGGTGGGAATTCGCAGCAATTCGCGGAAACGATCGACGGCTGCGTCATCTGCCTTGTAGTTGCCCGCGTCAAGCGGTGTTCCCTGTGCGACTGATACCGATACCCCCATCGTGGAGCTCCTTTCCACTTCGCTTGTTAGATAACTTTAGGTTACGTCTTGATTTCGTCTCTGGGCCCGCACGGAGCCATTGTTTATTTGTTGGCAACTGTGCGCTTTATTCTCGCCCGCCGTCGTTGCCAGATTTCGACCGTTCGCCAATCTAATTTGTCAGCCTTAGCTCGCAGCTAATGAATCCGAGTTCAATCCTTCCTACGATGTGCTGTGTGCCGGCGCGGTAGCCGGATCGTAGGAAGGATGCATAATGAAAAAGCTCGAAAATGAAGTGCTGCTGAGCCGTCGCGCTGCGCTTGGCGCATTCGCCACGGTTGCCCTGGGGACTGCTGGTCTCCTCGCGGGCTGTGGCAGCGACAAGGCGACTGTCACCGAGGACGCCGGCGATAGCGATAAGAAGGAAGAGCCCAAGAAGGAAGAGCAGGCTACGACCGATCTGGCCGTCGGCACGACCGTGACTACCAACGCCGGTCTTTCCGTTGTCGTGGATTCCGTTCAGACGGGTCTTATCAATTATGACGGCTCGACCATGACGGGCATCCACGTCACATACGTCAACAACGGCGATGAGGGCGCGGATTACAATGTCTACGACTGGAAGGGCGAGGACGCCAACGGCGCTCAGCAGAACCAGGGCTACTATAGCGAGGGCTCTGATGAGCTGCAGTCGGGCACCCTTGCAGCCGGCGGTTCCGTTGCCGGCAACATCTATTTTGGCGGCGACATCAAGAAGGCTCTGTACTTTGCCAACATGTTTGATAAGTCTGCCACTGCAAGCTGGGTGTTGGCCTAGCATGCTGCTGCCGTTGGGTTGTATAGGGAGGTGAGGCCGTATGCCCGATAAAAAGTTGACCGAGGAGTTGCTCAACGAGTTACTCGATGCTCCGAATATCGAGGGCTATATCAAAGAGCATGACTTTGCCGCCCCGTCGCTTTCGGAGTATCTGAAACAGCTTTTGCAGGAAAAGGGCCTGGAGCGTTCGCGTGTGGTGCGTATGGCCGACCTCAACGAGACCTTTGGCTATCAGATCTTTACCGGAGCACGTCACCCGAGTCGCAATAAAGTGCTGCAGATTGCCTTCGCCATGGCGTTGACCCTTAAGGAGGCCAACCGTGCTCTGACGGCTGCCGGTGCCAACATGCTCAACTGCAAGGACCGTCGCGATGCCATCATTATCTTTTGTATCGATCGGGGTTGCAGTTTGCAAAAGGTCAACGAGGAGCTGTATCGCTTTGGCGAGGAAACGGTGAGCTGACGGTTGCCGCCGAGGGCAGTGCTGCTGTCGCCGAAAAACATGAACGTGCAGGGCGTGGATGCCGTACGGTGTCCACGCCCTGCGTTATGATGGGCGCTATGGATACTCAGGACCCCACATATGTCGACGATGAACTGATGGCTGAGCTCGCGGAGCACCTGTCTTCGCTTGCTCGCGATGACAGCTATCGCGTGGATCGCGTACTTAAGCGTTCGCCGGTCGAGACAACTGAGCTCGTATATTTTGAGGGCTCCGGCGGCGGTTCGCTTGGGCCTTTTGTCCGCAAGCGCATTGATGCGTCGGCGCAGATTGGTGGCGCCTACGGGCGTCTGTTTGCAGCCCAGCGAGCGGGCCGTCGATTTGAGCACCTGCCCAGAATTGTTGACTGTCGCCGCATCGGCGATGACCTCGACGTGGTCATGGAATACATCGAAGGCGAGACACTCGAGGCGTTGGTGGCCCGCTTGGGAGCCACGCCCGATTACGCACGCGAACTGTTCCCGACGCTGTGCGATGCGGTAGAAGAGCTCCATGCCGGCTTTGCGTCTGCAGGGGAGGCGGCGGCACCGGTGATTCACCGCGACCTTAAGCCCTCGAATATTATCGTGTCGGGCACGAACTATACGCCCGATGCGGGCATGACGTTTTCGTCGCTGGTGATTATCGACTTGGGAATCGCGCGCGTGTGGCGCGAAGGAGCCGATGCCGATACCGTTAAGTTTGGTACGCGTCCCTATGCACCGCCCGAGCAGTACGGGTTTGGCCAGACCAGCGTTCGCAGCGATGTCTACGCGCTGGGCGCCCTGCTGTTCTTTTGTCTGACGGGAGTTGACCCCAAGCCAGGTTTGGACATGCGTGTGCAGTGTGAGTCTCATGGCGTCCCCGCGCCACTGGCCGATGTCATTTGCATGGCGATGGCTCTCGATCCGGCAAAGCGCTTTGCAAGTGCCGCAGCGCTGGGAAATGCTGTACGTGCATCGTATGCGTTGTCCGCTCCGGTGCCCTCACCTGTGCCGAACGCTGCTTATTCCCAAGAGTCTCCGGAGCGACAGACTGTGCACCCCGCGTCCGTGCTTTCCGCAGATCAGCTTCAGGACGGGCTACCGTTGGTGTCCGAGCGTCCGAGCCTGCTTTCTCGCATCCCCGATGCCGTCGGGCGCATTTGGAACGCATTAGTCTATCTTTCGCTGCTTGTTTTCTTTGCCGGGAGCCATTTCGCCGTTTTTCATCCCACCGGTGCTAACCAAAACTACCCGATGTGGTTTCTCGCGATTGAGTACTTCTTCTTTGTCGACGGTCTCGTGGTGCTCATTCATTTTGCGATGCTCGATAAACGCCGCCTGCGTCGGCGGTTCGAGGTGCTCGATAGATATCGCGGCAAGAAGCTTGCAGTGCTCTGGTTCAAGGTCATGGGCGTGCTCTTGTTGACGATGATTCTCATCGTTGTCATTGCCAATGCGACCGGTGTCGTCGATACCAGCGTCGCGTAAACGAAAAGGGCCCCATTGGGGCCCTTTGCAGTTAGATTTAGATGCGGTTCATCTGAGCGGCGACCTTGTTGTACCAATCCTGCCACGTGGGCGGGCAGTACTTTTTGGCCGCTGCCGGGGTAAGGGTGGAGCCGTAGTTGGCGCCCAGGTAGGCAACATGAGCGGAGATGCCCTCGCTCCAGCTGCCAAAGCTGCGCCAACCGCCGCCACGAGCGCTCCAGCCCCAGGCGTTGTAGGAATTGGCGCAATAAGTGCCCTTGGTGCTCTCGATGCAGGCGATGGCGGGGGACCAACGGGGGTCGACACCGGTATTCCAAGCGGCGACGGCAAAGTTATAGCCCTGGCCTGCCATGGGGGAGCCGGCGAGATAATTGTCGATGCGGCTCGTCCACTCATTAATGAACGAATCGTAATCGGAGCTACCGGTATTGGAGTTGTTCACCGTGGTGTCGATGGTGGTGTTGGTGTTGGTGGCCTGGCTGCTGGAATTGCTGCCGCTTACGCCCTCGCCCGAGAGCTTCTCGGCGGCAGCGGCCTTATCGGCCTCAAGCTTGGCAAGCTCGGCGGCATTTTCCTGCTCGGCTTTTGCCTGCGCCTCGCTGCGGAGCTGCTGGGCCTGTGCCAGCGCATCTTCGGCGTTTTTCTGCTCTGCCTCAAGCTGGGACTTGGCCTGCTGGAGTTCGGCCTTGTTCTGCTCGAGTTCGGTTTGCATGTTGTTGAGCTCTTCGATCTCGTCGACGCTCGAGCTCGTGATCTGGTTGGTGTATTTGCAGGTGGTGATGAACTCGCCCAAGCTCTGCGCGTTGACCAGGAAGCTCACGATGGGATTGGTGCCCTTCTGGTACTTGTACAGATCGCGCATGGCGGAGCTTGCCTTGGCCTGCTGCTCGGGAAGCTTGGCCTCGATTTCCTCGATGCTCGCCTCATTGGAGTCGATTTGCTTTTGCAGGTCGTCGAGTTTGGTGCGGGCATCGTTGTAGGCGCTCGTGGCGGCTTCAATTTTTTGCTGTGCGGCGGAAAGCTGATCCTGCGTTGCCTGCGAGGCGGCATACGCCGCAACGGGGGAGAGCATCGGCGTGGCCGTCAGCGCAACGGCGAGCGCGGCACTCGTGATGATACGAGCCGGCTTCGACGCAATGAGCGCTGCGGTGCGATGATTCGAATGCTGCATCCAGTCCCTCTGCAATCAATCGTAGGTTATGGTTCGAACGGTATTCTACTACTGCTTTCGACCTCAACTTGAACCTTAAAGGTTCCAAAGGGTCAAGTTGAACTTGAGGCTTTGGCTTTGACCTGCAGTTATAGTGAATTGTTGAGAAACCATAGAGTTCAACTTTAACGTTACGGAACTCTGTCTGATCGCAGATTCACGCCTTAAGAGCTACTCCAACATGGGGTTTTGCACCTATAGGGTTCCCTCGCGGCGAGCCTGCTCAACTTCTTCGAGCGCCTCGGCTGGGGTGAAGGAACAGGTGCCGTCGCCGAGCTTGACTGTTTGGATATCGTCTCCGACATGCACCTCTCCGCCTCGAAGCACCACACCGAAAATGCCCTCGTGGGGAAAGATGCAATCACCGGCGAGATAGTAGATGGCACAGCGGGTGTGGCAGACCTTGCCGATCTGGCTGATCTCGACCAGAACGTCGTTGCCGATCTTGAGCTGTGTGCCCAAGGGGAGCGAAAGCAAGTTGATACCTTGTGTGGTGAAATTCTCCCCAAAGTCGCCTTCGTGCACATCGAGCCCGCGATGCTGTGCCGTCTGGATTGATTCTGCGGCCAAAAACGAGACTTGGCGGTGCCAGTGCCCGGCGTGCGCATCGGAAGCGAGACCAAACTGCTCAATGACGGTATCGTGCTCATCGGAGACGGGCGACTTGCGTGTGCCTTTGTGCGCCGACGTGTTAATCGAGACGATACGGGCGGGTCCTTCGTAGGCGTTGCTGGCGGTGCGTAGGGGAGCGGTCGTCTGAGTACGTTCCGCTAGCTCGCGTTTTGCAGCGTCAAGGATGGGGTTGTCGGTCAGATGTTCTTGGGGCACGCGTGCGCCTTTCGTTTTGAGGATGACAGTATGTTGAATCCTACAACAACGGTAGGTTCATTGCCCGTTGTCGTACAGCGGTGAGTGCCGTCTTTGCGCCTCCGATTGCCATAGATACGGTGGAACTTTGGGCACTGGCGGTTTGGCACGCTAGAATGAATCGGTTGCACTAAGACCGCCCGTTGTGCGGGCAGTTCATGATAGGAAGTTTCCATGGCATTGCAGTTTACAGAGCGCGAGTTCATTCCCGTGCTGCTCGGTGGCGACATCAACGCCTATTCGGTGGCGCGCGCTTTCTACGAGGAGTATCAGGTCAAGAGTCTGGTCTTTGGCAAGTACCAGACGGGCCCTGCGTATCGCAGCCAGATTATCGACTACACACCCAACGTCGACATCGATACCATGCCCGTGATGCTTAAAATTGTCAATGGCATTGCCCAGGCGCATGCCGATAAGACGATTGTCCTGATGGGCTGCGGCGATAACTATGTTGCCCTGGTGGCTCAGGCAAAGGATGCCGATGAACTGGCGGATAACATCGTCGCGCCCTACGCACCCTACAGCATGCTCGAGCAGTGCCAGAAGAAGGAGATCTTCTACGAGCTGTGCGAGAAGCATGGCGTGCCGTATCCGCATACCTTTACCTTTACGGCGCAGATGCTCAACGCGCAAGGCGAGGCGCCGGCCGAGGTGCTCGACCAGATTGACTTCCCGTTCCCGATGATCCTGAAGCCGTCCGACGGCATCATGTGGTGGCAGCATGAGTTCGAGGGCCAGAAGAAGGCTTATGAGATTGCCGATCGCGCCGAGCTGGAGCAGGTTATCCGTGACTCCTATGCCAGCGGCTATACCGACGACCTGATCTTGCAGGACCGCGTGCCCGGCAACGACGAGTACATGCGCGTGCTCACCAGCTATTCCGACCGTAACGGTAAGGTGCGCATGATGTGCCTGGGCCACGTGCTGCTCGAGGAGCATCAGCCCCATGGCGTTGGCAACCATGCCTGTATCATCACCGAACCCAACGACGAGCTCATGGGCGGCGTGCGCAAGCTGCTCGAGGACCTGAACTTTGTGGGTTATTCCAACTTTGACGTGAAGTATGACGAGCGCGATGGCTCGTTTAAGTTCTTCGACTTCAACACCCGTCAGGGCCGCAGCAACTACTACGTCACCAACAGCGGCTTTAATGTTGCCAAGTATGTGGTGGATGAGTATGTGTTCAACCGCCCGTTTGAGCCGGAGTTTGTGACGGCACAGGACGAGGCGCTGTGGATGGTCGTTCCCATGGGTGTCGTCGACAAGTACGTCAAGGATCCCGAGTTGCGCGCTAAGGTGCATCGCCTGGATAAGGAAGGCAAGGGCGCCGACCCCTCGTTTATGAAGGGCGACTTTGTCTTTAACCGCTGGCTGCGCATGTGGCACACCA
>JAFEHB010000365.1_pt2 | contig 14820 bp, 7 predicted proteins | sample 9267121 | NCBI WGS metagenome assembly JAFEHB01 (sample SAMN17103336, study PRJNA684904) | human gut metagenome | isolation source: diarrhea sample from child under the age of five | host: Homo sapiens | place: South Africa: Mafikeng, Mafikeng Provincial Hospital | collected 2019-09 | reverse complement strand
GCAAAGGGTGGTTCCGCGCATCTGGAATTTGCGTTAATTAAGAGGATAGCTATAATAATGAATTATCGTACAATAAAGAGAAATGCAACGGAATTGTTTGATGAAAGAGAAATCTATAACCATCAGAAAGCAGAACTTTTTGCACGTTTTGGAAACAGATATGGGAATGTCGGGGACAGTGAGGCCAGAGTTTATACAGAACAGGAACTGACACAGTTGAGGCTCGAACTGGCGAACAGTGCGGGCTTATGGCCTCTTATTAAGAGTATGCTTGGATTTGGGAAAAGTCAGAGAGAGGTTTACCGGGAGTTAATGGGCAAGCTGACCGGGCTTCTTAACTTTATGGAAGACCAGATTCGGGACTGTCGAAGTGAGGCTGATGCAATCTGGTATAAGCTTCAGCAGATATCCGAGGAATATACACAGGCATATAAAAGTGCCATGTGTTATGGAGGATGTACCAGTGATTCTGACTGGACCAGTTATGTTATACCAGAAACTCTCGAGAATCCAAGAATTTTTCTGGGAGATCTCCTGAAACCTTTTATGACAGAAGAAGAACAGCGGGAACTGTCTGGTGATGGAAAGATTTTATTTAATTTGTGCAGGGATGGTGAGAAAATTGCTGTACCGTGGGGATTTTTATTGTCAGCACCGATACAGCTTCGCATTGACTATGGAACAAGGACCACAGACAGGGCAAGACAGATCCTTCAGTCAATCATTTATCAGACATTGCGCAGTATACCGCAGTACTATATGGAATTTCATTTTATGGATGCAGTTACATCCGGAAATGATTTCAGAGATTTTATCCGTTTACAGCAGGTAAAAAAGAACGATATTGTTATGCTGAACAGAAAGGTAACAGGTGGTTCCTATCATCTTGCACAGTCTTACCTTAAAAGTGAGGATATCAGCCGGGGACTGACAGCACTGGTGCAGAGGATGACAGCGGTTATTAATGAAAAGGCCGCCTATACAACTGTAACGGAATACAATGCGGAACAGGGAATGGACGCATGGATTCCATATCAGATGATAATCGTGCAGAATCTTCACGAAGGATATTCTGACAGTGATTTTAAGAATATCCAGTATCTGATCGAAAATGGAAGAAATCTGGGTGTCTTTGTAGTTATATTAAATAATGTAGACCGTTGGGAAAGCGAAGCCACACACAGCAGAAAACAAGATCTTGAGAGCTGTTTTTCAGCAGAGGCAATACAGAATCTTTTTCGGATTGATGTAGGGACAGATATTTCGTCAACATGTGTGAGGGGAGTCGAAAGTGATTTCCGACACTGGCAGACCGGTGGTTCTCATCTGGAATTTATCGAAAATATCGTAGAGCAGCTTGTGGCAGAAAAGAAGCTGGACAATGAATTTCAGCGTATTTTTGACATAAATGCTCCTTTCGGACAGATGGATTCCACAAATGGTCTTCATATTCCATTTGCAATCAACCAGAGAGGAGATATTATTTCATATTCACTTGGACAGGCATTGAATGCGCATGGTCTGATCTGCGGTGGTACCGGATCTGGTAAGAGTTCGCTTTTACATATGCTGATCAGTTCTATTGTGATGAATTATACTCCGGAAGACGTGGAAATCTGGCTGTCTGACTATAAGATTACAGAATTTTATTCTTACAGGACCAATACACCTCCACATATACGGTTTATTGGATTGTCAAAGACATCTGATTTTTCATACGCTTTTCTGGATAAGATCATAGACGAGATGAACCGCAGACAGACAATCATTGCACAGGCAGATTACGATTACAAAGCGGGTGGCGGCAAAAGCAATATTACATCCTTCGGTGATTACAGGAAAGTATATGGCAAGAATTCTATGACAAGACTGCTCATCATTGTAGATGAATTTCATGTGATGAGTCAGCATGCACAGCTGGAACCAGAATACAAGACAAAGCTGGAGAATATTCTGTCAGAGGCGAGAGCACTTGGAATTATTCTGCTACTTTCAGATCAGGCAATTGTAGATGGATTACAGGGTCTTTCACCTAAGGGAAAGAAACAGATAAAAGCCAGGATTGCACTTTCAAACAGTAAGATTGAACTGCAGGAAACATTGGAAGGAAAAAGTGCAGAAGAGATTCGTTCTTTTATACATATGAAAGTCGGGGAAGTTGCAGTTCAGACACTTAGGGAAAATGAGGATCGTGAAGAAGTTCCAACGATCGAACGTGCCATGGCAATCTATATCAATAGCACCTGTCGTTATAATGTGAATGAGAAGGCAAGAACAATTTATCGTGCAGAGGACTATATGGCAGATGTTTTTGATGATCGTGTTGTGGATCCTATGAAAATCGAAGAGATCGATCAGTGGGAGAAGGAAAATGTGATTTCTCACAGAGATGGCAGCAAAGATCTTTATATTTATCTGGGACGACCTGTGAATCTCGGATTTGCACTTCATTTTCCACTGCTTCAGCGAAAGGGAAATAATATCATGTGTGCTTCCGGAACGGAAGAACAGCAGATGCGTATTCTGAGAGCAATTATTTCAAGTTTCGCGCGACAGTCCGACTTTTCAGTTGATATTATGGCAGACAGTTATGCAAGTGTATATCGTGAATACAAACCGGAAATTCTGGAATTTGGAAGAAATTATCCGGAGATCAGGGTGCATGATGATCTGGAAGATATCTGTTACGAGATTGTTGAAACATTAGAAATCATAAAAGACAGAAGTAATACCAGGAAACAACTGATCGTATGGCTTGGGTTGGATTCTATGGCAGACATTCTGGCAGATGAAAGAAACAAAAGAACACCTGTATTAAAAAAAGCAGAAGAGAAAGCAGCACAGCCGGAAGTATCGGAGAGCGTCTCTGAGGAAGAATCAGAAAAAACAGATTTTAATGATCCGGCACTGGACGAATTCCGTGCGCTACTTGGTGATATGGATCTGTTTGGAGATGAAGATACTAATGAGGAAGAGCCGGAGACCGGGAAAGAAGTACAGACTTCTTATTTATATGATGCCAGAAATGATATAGCCAGAATCATACATCTGGGACCTACCTGTAATGTATTTAATCTGGTAATCTACGATTCAGCTTCTGCACTGAGAGATTTCAGAGAAGTAAAGACACTGGATTTCAATCACAAAATCGCATTTCCGATGAGCGATTATGAAGCGGGAGAATTTCTTGATCAGCCAAGATTGATAAGAGAACTTTCCGGACAGCTTGCCTACTATCATAATGGAAGATCCGGAAACCGATTCGTTCCATACAAATTATAAACAGAAGAGGAAGGGGAAACAAAATGGTAGATATTGATCTTGATACCGTCATCAGCTTTTGTGATAAATTCGAAAAAGAATATCTGGAAGTTTTGCGTGAAAATGCAGGAAGATTAAAGGGTGCTGCATCAAACGTAACAGAAACTCTTAAAGGAACGCAGATGGCAACCAAGTCCTCTGTGAAGCTTGAAATGATCGCAGATGCATTATATAAGGCGACACAAACAGGCGAGGAGAGAATTCTGGAGCTGAAAAAGAGAGCACAGAGAGAACTTGATGAAAAAGAACGTATAGAAGGTCGAATCAGATAGGAGAGAATTGACATGGCTGGAAAGGTGTTTGGAAATGCTTCAGAAGTAAGAGGCCTGGCGAAAACCACAAAGATGTGTATGAACGCACTTTCAGAAAACAACAGCAGAGGAAGTACATTGCTGTCAACGATTGAAGGAGCTGAGTCTGATAAACTCTATCAACAGGCAAGAGAGATTGTAGAGTATACAAAGAAAGTAGTGGAACTGGGCAAAGAACCTCTGGAGGATGTAAGTGGGGCTCTTGAGGAATATGCAGAATTTCTTGAGTTACATGGGAAACCCTGAAAATACATACAGAGAGCAGGCTGATACAAAATGAGTGATGGAGTTTTAAAGTCAGATCCGGATGCAATCTGGAATTACGTGGTTTCATTAAACAAGAATAAGGAATACGTTGATGAAGCTGTCAAAGGTGCAAAAGATGCTCTGGAATCTCTGTTGCAACGGCTGAATCAGAAACGGTCTTCTATTGCAGATAAGAGATCAGAGTGGGAAGCTCAGATTCGTTTTTATGCAGATAAAAGTGAATCTGAGCAGGATCCGAAAGAACAGGAAGATTGCAGAAAAAAAATAGAAGAAGCCAAATCCAGGATAAGAAAGCTGGATATGCAGGATGAAGAGATCATATCCATCATAAAAAAGATTCCTGACTATGTGGATCTGCTTACAAATGCACAAAAAAGAACGGTGCGATCTTTCACAAAATCCAAAAGAATTCTGAATGCATATCTCAAAATGGTAGAAGAACATAATGTAATGACCAGAATGAGAGATTGTGGATATAGTGGATCGCCGGGGAAATATGGAGTAATGCAGTTTCGAGGAACTACATTTTACTGCCGTGGAAGTGCTTATGCACCAACAGAAGATAATCTGAAGCGAATGGAAAAGGGAAGTGCTCCGATTGGATATGATGGTAATCCGGTAGAACTGCATCATATGATTCAGTCAGAAAGAGGCGGTATCGTAGAAATTTCAGGGAGCATGCACAGAGAAAATCATAAAACCTTACATATTAATACAGCAGATATACCATCTGGAATTGACCGTTCCAGCTTTCAGATGCTTCGAAGTGCATACTGGAAACGGCGGGCACAGACACTGAGAAAAGAAATGAGAAAATAAGACATGGACACAACAGTTTCTTATTATGTGAGAAAAAAAGTAAAAGATGATTTTGACAAGTGCAATTGGACAGATGGTGTGGGTAAGAAGTTTGAAGATGTTGCACTGACAGAAATGCTGAAATCACTGGATGAACTGGAAACAGCACTGGAAGAAACAGAGAAATTTTTTACAAACGCAGAAAGTATTCTGGCAGACACAAGACCGGAATAAGTGGGGAAAGACGAATGAAAGTAGTTCAGGGAAATTACCGACAATATCAGCTGGTAGATAAAACCAGAAAAAAGGATATAGATGGTATCAGATATCTTATTGCCGGTGAAAGAAACTTATGGGCAAAGCTGCTGAGAGATAAATCAGAGACCAAAAAAGCAGAAATTTATAACCTGATAACCAGAAATGGTTCTACAGGATTTGAGAGACCAATTGAATTACTGACAGATGAAAAAGGCAAATTTGTCGGATATACCTTTTATGGACCGGATATGGACATTGTCCCGGAAAAGAAACAGGATACGGGGATTCCGCCTGTTAATAATCCAGATATTCCGGACTTTTCGAAGCCGCCGGTTTCGACATCAGGATCAACGTCAGGAGTAACACAATTGATAATTCTTGTGGTTATAGGCGTTTTGATGCTTTTTATTATGAAAAATCTGCTGAACAGATATCTCCTGATTTTTATTTACGAGAATATTTCACAGGTGGCAGGTGAAGGATGTGCGAGACTTTCCTTTGATGGAATACTTCCGGGAGCTGTTGGAATTGCGGCATTGGTGCTGTATCAGCGCAAAACCGGAGGAGATATGGATACCATTCAGAAATACTGTTTAATGGCAGTCTTAAGTTTTGTAGCAGGGGCTCTGATTACCTATGTGGTTATTGGTATAATCTGTGTTCTGGTAATTGGGATTTTCGGAGTGGTAAAAACCTATCAGTCGGTAATTTTTACAGTAATCATAGTGGCTGTACTTATCAAAATGTTTTTGCCAGGTCGGAGAAGATAAAATATAATAACGAAATTCCTCTGTACAGAGGTTTCAATATAAAATTTACAAAAAAGGGGAAAAGAGTATGAAACACATGAAAAAAATTCTGACTGTTTTGCTGGCAGCAGTGATGCTTATCTGTATGTCAGTAAGTGCAGTTTGGGCAGAAGGTGAAGAAGTGGCGCAGCAGACGACTGCGGATAACATGAGTTTTGATGTTATTTTTGCCATTGATGGAAGTGGCTCCATGAAAAAGTCAGATGCGTTGAAATTGAGGCTGACAGCAGGACGGCTGTTCACGGAAATGACATATTCTAACACATCAAGAGCTGGATTTGTGCAGTTCACTAATATTATTATGGATAGCCAGGGACTGACAGACCTGTCTACAGAAGACAGTAAAGCTTCATTCAGAGACCGCCTGTCAGGACTGCAGGATTCTGTAAAAGGAAGCTGGGATACAGATATTTCTCTGGGACTGACACAGGCTTTAAATCTGTTAAAAGAAGGTGATTCCTTCAATGGAGACAGAAATCCTATGATTATTCTTCTCAGTGATGGAAACACAGACCTTCCAAATGGACCGAGAACCGTAGAGGAATCCAATGCAGAATTGACAGGAACTCTTAGTGAGGCAGCTTCTCTTGGTGTTCCGATTTATTCTATTGGCCTTAACTATGATGGAAAACTGGATGTAGATTACATGCAGAATATTGCCAATCAGACAGGTGGAGCCTTTTATAATATCACTACCGCAACAGATTTCAACAAATATATGACAGATATTTTTGGAAATGTTGCAGATGGTGATCTGACAGGTCTGAATCCAGAGTATATAGATGGAAGATTTGTAACAGATTTTGTGATTGACAATGGCAGTGTACTGATGGCCAATATTGTTATTCTTACAGATAAAGGCGTAAGTGATCCGCAGCTTATAGATCCAACCGGAGCGGTGGTTCCTCTGGATGCAGACCATGGAGTGATTGTTTCGACGGATACTTCGGATGAGAATAAAGTATCGACGTATACGATCCTCAAAATCATGTATCCTGTACAGGGAGCATGGAAAGTCAGTGTAAAGGGTGAAGCCGACGATGCAGTACAGGTAAACCTTCTGACTACATATGATATTTCTTTTAAACTTCTCAACAGCAAGGATCCGATTGCAGGAAATGATATCAATATTTACGGAAAGCTTGTACGTGGAGATGAAAATATCACAGATTCAAACCTTCTTTCGGGAGCGATGGCAATCTGTACTATTATGGATAACAAGGGAAATATTGTCGGAGAGAATCTTCCGATGATTTACAATGAAGAAAAACATGTCTTCATTTGTAAAACGAATCTTGAAAAATCAGGAAACTACTATGTGACAGCACATCTGGAAGGCAAAGATGGAAGCTTCTCGAAAGAAGCTGCACAGTATCAGTTATCCATAGGAAGAGCAAAACTGACCGTATCTGGAAGACCGGATGTCAGCATGTGGTGCAATCCGATCAAAACAAAGGCCTCGGTTGATATCAGCCAGCATGTAAAGAGCGAGTCTCTTGCAGAACTGAACTGTAGCATAGAGGATAATGGAAATAATATTGTAACAGCAGATTACAACAAAGACACAGGAATGCTTAATATCGCGCCACTGAGAACCGGCACAGGATATCTGAAGTTGATTTTTTCTGATGCATATGGTCAGAGTGCAGAGCTTACGGTATTCGTCACTGTAAAATCGTCCTGGATATGGTTTATTGTCGCATTTGCTATTCTGGCAGTGATAGTGGCACTGATTGCGGGTATTATGAAAGCAACAAAACCGGTGCTTAAGGATTCGGTAACCGTAGAACTTTCTTTACCGCCGATGCTTGCAAATCTTACACCGTCACCGGCAACACTGGCAATGCCGGCTAAGAAATCAGAGGTAATCCTCGGAAAACTGATTCAGGGTGACACATTTGCACAGAGTACCCTGGGAAATCCGATCATGCAGGCAGGACTGACAACACTTGTAAATAAGATTAAACTGGTTGCATGCAAAGGAGGTGCAGTTACAGTAAAAATCTTACCGAAAACACCGGGAATGATCATGATCAACAACCAGAATGTGGATAATGCAAAAGGAATTTCTTACCCAATGAACAAGGGAGACAGAATTGCGATTCAATTCTCAACAGATGGAAATTCAATCAGTACAGTAACATTACAGCTTGGCGGAGAAGGTGGATGGGATGGCACTTCTGAACCATATCCTAATCCGTGGGATAATTCCCAAAATGATAATCCATTTGGAAATGATAATTTTGGAAGCCCGTTTGGTGGCGGTGGTGCAGGCAATTTTGGTGATCCATTTGGTGGAAACACTGGAAATTTCGGAAATCCATTCGGCGGTGCCGGAGGATCTTATGGAAGTCAGCCAGGAGGCAGCAACATGGGTGGATTTGATGGAGGTCAGCCAGGAAACAACGGCATGGGTGGATTTGACGGAAACCAGCCGGGAAACAACAGTGCAGATGATTTTGGCACAGGAAATATGGCGGGAAATCCGAATGATTTTGGAAATCCATCACAGGATGACTTCGGCAGTGCAAACGATAATGCCGGAGAAAACAATAACTTCGATTTCGGTGGCAACAGTTCTGATAATGGTTTCGGGGGATTCATCTAAAATCCCCCTCCCTGAAGGGAGACTCTAACCAGAACAGGAATCTGGAGATAGAGCGTATGAGAGAGACTAAATATTCATTTTTGGAAAGGTCGTTGAGCCTTTCCTGTAATGGAGGAATTTATTATAAGGATGGAGTAGAGCCTGATAAAAGAACAGCAGTATTGCTTGTCGGTTTGGGTGGAACTGGAGCAGATGCTTTACTTAGAATCAAAGATCAGGTTAAAACAAGGATGATTCTTCCGTCAGACGAAGCAGGTACTCCGGTTGCAGATCAGCCGAAAAATATTGGATGCCTGGAAATTGATGCAGATGATTCGGTTCAAAAAGTAGCGTATGGTATTGCACATTTTGATCAGTTTGGAAAAGAATTCTGTGATATTTCAGTAAAATCAACACCGGTTGTGTCCTCAGGCATTAAAAAAGCAAAATCAGCAGGTGAGAAATGCTGGCAGTGGTATATTACTTGACATGGCATATATTTTGCGTGAAGTAGCACATGCAAAAATACCCAATACCATAACAATGGGATATGTGTTGATGCCCGATGTGGATGAATTGAGAAGTAATGTAGGTGAACCTTATAGAACTGCATGGAGAGCAAATGGATACACCTGCCTGAAGGAGTTGGATTATTATACAAGGACGAGAGAAGCATACTGTCAGAGTTTTCCAAATGGATTTGAACTGAATAGGGCTGCCAGACCATTTGATTATGTGCATTTGATAAACTCGAGAGATGATGCCGGGCATATATTGAGTTATGAGAAGATTTTGATGTCTGTTGCAGAAGATATTATGATGCACATTATCTGTCGGCGTGATACGTACGGACCAGATATACTAAGAGCATATGAAGTGAGTGCATATTATAGTTATCCGTATAAGATGTATAACGGATACTTTTCCTTAGGAGTATCTGAAACAAAAATGCCTTGCAGAGAAATTAATACATTATATATCGCAAGAGTATTTGAAAATCTGGACATAAGTGTATTTAAAAATCGACCCACGGAAAATCAATTTAATGTAAGTGTATTTAAGGAACTTGAGGTGTCGGAAGAGTGTATTCGAAGTGCACTTTATAAAAGTGTGACGGTTCCGAGACCTCTTCTGGAAGTGAAAAATTATAAATATGCTGATGTCTGGCCGAACAATGCTCCATATCAAGCAGTTCACAACTGGCTTGCTGTGTTCCAGAGATCTGTCGTGCCACAGGCGGCAAACTTTTCGGCGTATTTAGAGGAAAAATTAAAAGAATTTATAAAACGAAATCTTAAAGATAAGAAAACAGGACCGTTTTACCTCAGATATTTTCTGAAATCTCAGAGTTCATATTGTCTGGATCATATGTTAGAAGGATTTCGCAGATATCATCTTGAATTACAACAACAATGTGTATATAAATCAAATGAATTAAGAAATGACATACAACAGGTATTTGCGGAAGGTGCAAATGCAGGATTCTTCAATAGGAAAAAAGCACTGGAAAGATATCTGAAGACTGTGGAGAGGTGGTATAGAAATGAGGAATGTGCATTTTTAAATGAAAAACTTGCAGAGATTTTGGGAAGCATACAATCAAGAGTGAAATTGTATTACGAGAAAATTTTACAACCATTAACAGATATATTATGGCAGGCATCGGAGATTTGTGCAGAAAATATACAGTATCTACAGTCGGTTTCTGAAAAAAACTGGATCATACAACCGTTGGAGTTTGAAAAAAATCAGGAGAAAAAATTCCATGAATTAGCAGAGAAGGATGCAAATGATTTTACAGAATATCTGTATGAAAATCTTCGCAAATGGATTGGAAGAGACATTGATAATGTGGACGATAGTTATGAAACAGATATAGATATTGCAGAGTCTCTTAGAAACTTTATTTACGGAGGACTTTATGATGAACTGGGTCATGAAGATATAGAAAGAAATATATATACGATGAAATTATATAAAAAAATGTCACCGGAAGATTATATGGTAAATTTATTTCAGGATTTGTTAAGAGAAGTACCGCTAATGTACAGAGATAATTTCCAAAATCATGATTATGACAGGGAATTTGTTATGTTATATGTTCCGGCGAATGAACTGATGCTTTATCGTACAGCAAAAGAATTTCTGAAGAAAAAAAATCTAGATTGTCGGGGCGTATGGTGTGCAAAAAGTAGTATGTCAGACAGGATATTCATTATTAGAGGAAGAGCAATATCATCGTTATCTTCCAATGCATTTCTTCCAGATATGAAGATGGCCTACGAAGTAATAAAATCACTCTCTCATTCGACTGGAATCGATGTGCATCCAGAATGCCGGGATATCCTGTTCGATGATGATATCGGTACAGACAGCTCTGGAAAATAAGAATATCAAAGAAATGGTATTGTAAATATTTACAATTACGATAAAAAGACAAGAAAGGAAAGTAAGGACATGGCAGAAGAAGCAAAAGTAAGCTTATTAGAAAGGTCATTAAGTCTTTCGCAAAATGGAGGAATTTATTATGGAGGGGCACGAGTAGAGGCTGATGAGAGAGCAGCGGTATTGTTTGTTGGTCTGGGCGGTAGTGGAGCAGATGCTTTACTTAGAATCAAAGATCAGGTTAAAACAAGAATGATCCTTCCGTTAGATAAAACGGGCGCACCAATTGCGGAGCAACCTAAAAATATTGGATTTCTGGAAATTGATACAGACGATTCAGTTCAGAAAGCGTCATATGGTACCGCACATTTTGATCAGTTTGGAAAAGAATTTTGTAATATTGCAGTAAAATCAACGCCAGATGTAATTGCAGATATCAAAAAAGCGAAAGCAACAGGAGAAGAGTGTTGGCAGTGGTTTGATGATGATGTAAATCAGGTTGCTGGCTCTAAAGGTGCTGGCGGAATACGGCAGATTGGCAGAATGCTTTTGATGAATAATATTGCAAAAGTAATAAATGCAGTTTCTGGAAAAATTGAAAGATTAACACAGGATAATCAAAATATTGAGCGATTAGTGATTTGTGTATTTTCTGGTATTTCTGGTGGAACAGGCGCTGGTACGTTTCTTGATATGGCATATATTTTGAGAAAAATAGCAAGAAAGAAACAACCAAATACGAATATTATGGGATACTTACTCATGCCAGATGTAAATGAAAAAAATGGCGGACAGATTAAGTCTTTAAGAACAAATGGTTTTTCCAGTTTGAAAGAGTTGGATTACTGGATGAATTCAGCGGAACATGAAGACCGATATTACCAGAAATTTCCAAATGGATTTGAATTGAATGAACATGACTGTCCGTTTGATTTTTGTCATTTATTAGATGGTTCTGATATTGGTGGACATAACTTTAGTTATGATAAAATCCTGAGATCTGTAGCAGAAAATGTGTTTGCATATATTGCGGGAGAAAATGGTGGCCAAACTGCAACAGGTACGATGGCATCTATGTATGATAATATTCAATTATATATTAGAAGAATAGCAGGATCAGCGAAATATCCGGCAGGACATAACTATTTATCATTAGGAGCGGCTAAAATAGAAATTCCATATACTGAAATTTCAACATTGATAGCTGCCAGAGTATTTCAGCGACTTAATGCAGGAATGTTCCAAAACAGACCGACAGAAAAGCAGTTTAACATAAGTGTATTTAAGGATCTTGAGATGACAGAAGAGTGTATTCGAAGTACGCTTTATAAAAATGTGACTGTTCAGAGACCTCTTCTGGAAGTAAAAAATTATAAATATGCAGATGTCTGGCCGAACAATGCACCATATCAGGCAGTTCATAACTGGCTTGCTACGTTCCAGAGAGAGATTGTGCCACAGGCGGCAAACCTTCCGGCGTACTTAGAGGGAAAATTAAAAGAATTTATAAAACGAAATCTTAAAGATAAGAAAACAGGACCGGTTTACCTCAGATATTATGTAAAATCACAAGAGTCTTATTGCCTGTATCATATGCTTGAAGGTTTCCGTAAATATTGTTCTGAATTGCAGACTCAGTGTGAGGCGAAATCAAAAGAATTGAGGGACAATCTGAATCAGGCTTTTGCAGCAGGAAGTAATCTGGGAGCTTTTGACAGTAAGTCAAAGGCACTGGACAGATATCTGAAAGCATTAAATGCCTGGTACAGAAATCAAGAACATGCATTCCTGAATGAAAAGATTGTAGAAGTACTGGAAACAGTACAGAGCAGACTGGAACTGTACTATAATAATATCTTACGCCCGTTGTCTGATGTCTTAACGGAACTGCCGGAGATTTTTGACAAAAATGTAGAATACATCAAAGTAAATTCCAGTAAAGTGGATGAAAGTACAGATATTTTGATAAAACCACTTGAATTTGAACAGACCAGAAAAAATATGTTTGATGCAGCAGTGGTACAGGCAGAGAACAATTTTTTGGAAAGTCTTTCTGGAAATATTCAAAAATGGATAGGCAGAGATATTGATGGGGTTGATGAAAATATTTCCACTAGCGTGGATATTTCAGGATTTATTTCCAATTTTGTATCAGAGAATTTTGCAGGACTTTTAACAATTGACATGCAGGATGTCATGAATAGCAAACTCAGAAACGGAGAAAGCTTAGCGAACTATATTAGAAATCGTGTAGAAGATCTTTTGAATTTATCTTATCCGATGTACAAAGAAAATACAGGAATAGCGAATAGTCCTGAAGAGTTTGCTATGATTTCAGTACCAAAGGATTGTCCTTTGATTGAGAAGGTAACTCGAGATCACATTAAATCAAAGGGGCTTCAACGTCTTATAAGTGTTAAGAATAGTGAAGAAAAAAACCGCATGTATATTATTAAAATCAGCAGTGGTTATCCTATATATTCGAATGCATTTATTGAAGATATGGAAAAAGTATATGAGGAACAGATGACAGATCAGAATACAAGTAGCGGAAATCATTTGAAACCAGAGTGGCGTGATAGTTTACCTTCTCCGTGTATCGAACCTGCATGGAGAGCACCATATACCTGTGAAAGAACAAAGAAAAGAAATGATAAATATAAAGCTTTGTTTGAGAAATGTTATGCGACTGGAATAATTGTCAAAGACAAAGATTGCTTTATATTAAAAAGAGCAAATCCAGAAGTAGCGAAAAACGTGAGCAAGGCAAGTTTAACAGCTCCTACGATTCTTAGTAAAATGGTGCAATTTGTAAATATTAAATCCAAACTTTGGAATGGTGGAGATGACATAAAATTGTTTACTTGCGGAACTCATATGAAGGGGCAACCAGATGGAGAAAAGGAAAATGTAAAAGAAAATATTCTTCGTTTTCCACTTATCCTTGATATTCTGGAACAGGAAAGTGAACTGGCAGACAAAATTGAGACAATTGAGGAGGAATTGCATTATCCGAAATATTTCTCAATGGCGAACATGAATCATATGATCCGAGTGGATGAGATTACAGGCGATACCTCTTACCAGAGAACAGAGTTAGATTCATTATCAACCATTGAATTGACAAAAAGACAGGAAATGCATCCGGATTATGAAGAATTTCAGATTTATCAGAGTTTTTGCAGAAATTTAAATAAAAATATGAAGGATGAAATTGAACTGCAATATGAAAATTTAAAGGAACGTATAAAGATAAATCCGAATGCTTTGCAGGAATATATTAAGGAAATTCGAAAATATATCCAGATTTATGAAAAACAGGCAGAAAAAGCGCGAAATGAAATGTATGATGCAGGAAAGGAAGAGAGACCGGCATTCCTTGAAAAAATTGAATTTTATCGTGGATGTATAGAAGAATTAGAACGTATGCTTCCTATGGGTGTGACGAAAGATGGAACAAAATCAGAAGAAACAACGGATTCCCAGAAAAAAGATGAAGAACCGAAACCAGCACCAGTTCCGGAACCAGTTCCAACTCCAACTCCAGCACCAGTTCCAACCCCGGCACCAGAACCGCAAACTCCACCAAGATACTTAAATCCACAGACCTGGCAACCAATTGAGAATCCACAGCTAGGTCAGCAGGTATTTGACACAAAACTGAGTCAAATGGTCACATATACACCGGAGGCACCGAAAGCACCGAGATATCTGAATCCACAGACCTGGCAGCCAATTGAAAATCCACAGCCGGGTCAGCAGGTGTTTGATACAAAGCTGGGACAGATGATTACATATACACCGGAGGCACCGAAACCACCGAGATATCTGAATCCGCAGACCTGGCAGCCAATTGAGAATCCACAGCCGGGTCAGCAGGTGTTTGATACAAAGCTGGGACAGATGATCGCATATATACCGGAGGCACCGAAAGCACCGAGATATCTGAATCCGCAGACATGGCAGCCAATTGAGAATCCACAGCCAGGACAGCCAGTATTTGATACACAGATAAATCAGATGATTTATTACAATCCATATCAGCAGCCGACTCAGGGAGGTTATCCGGGAATGGCACCACAGC
>JAFEHB010000915.1_pt1 | contig 14913 bp, 13 predicted proteins | sample 9267121 | NCBI WGS metagenome assembly JAFEHB01 (sample SAMN17103336, study PRJNA684904) | human gut metagenome | isolation source: diarrhea sample from child under the age of five | host: Homo sapiens | place: South Africa: Mafikeng, Mafikeng Provincial Hospital | collected 2019-09 | reverse complement strand
CCAGATCATCTTTTTGTTTATGGCTGGAAACACGACAATATCCAATTGTAATGCGGTTTTTAGGCTTTACATTGATTACCTGGTTGAGTTGCTCATCAGAATAATATCTATAGCCACTTACTGTAGTATGATGCGGATGAAGTTTTCCATTAGCATCCCAATTTCGTAATGTCTGGGCAGATACGCCTATGATTCTTGAAAATTCATATATAGAATAATATTTACTCAAAGTATTATCTCCTTTTAATAATATTCCACTCTAATATCTTATAAAACTCAACATATACTTATATAATTTTATAATCTATATTTAACTGTTAATACCCTCCGCCCTGTTCCTTTTCAGGAAATCAGCCATCACGTCTTCTTCCATGCACTCCCGGATTGTCCGTTCCACTGCGTCTTCCAACGGTTGCTCCTGTGAATACCTTCTTACCTTATCCACAAAGATCATGTAATCCCGCATCGGTCTGCATTTTTCGAAAAGTTCCCGACTGTTTCCCATATTGATATTTTTCATTTTTACGATCACTTCCAGATTCGGAATCTCCTGTTTTTTTACAAAAGCATCCGAAAGTCTCAGTTCCCCTTCCTCATCCATCTTCTGTTTTCCATTATAAAACACTACAAACGTAGGTGATGGAAGCGGAAGCATCTTCGTACCATAAATATTCTTATCCTTCACCAATACCGAATACGTGTCACTTGCATAAAACAGACAGCGTAACGGCATATTTGCATTTTTTGTAGACTGCTGCTCAAACAAAAACAGTTCATCATGCAGCACATAAGCCACATCATTTTTCATTGACAAATAGATCGCATTCTCCAGCATCACCACCTGTAGCTCACTGGCATCTTTATAATCCGAACCATTCATCGCATTATAAAGCTCTAATAATTTCTCCTTGTCATTAAAGATCATCCGAAATAAACGATCTTTGTAATCCTTCGCTGCTTTTACATTACTCATATAAAATCCTCCTGTCTTTCGAGAGAAGAATCCTCTGCTTCGCTTCCTCAGAACCCTCCTCTGCCCCTCTCTTATTTAATTTGCATTGGAAATTTCTAAGTCCGCGAATGCGGTTTGAATCAAATAGATACGGCTGCGTGCCGTAAAGAAAAATAGAAATATAAAATGCTTGTAATTATCATACCCTAAAAGTTATGTTTCGTCAAATACACTTTGTTTTACAGTCTGATATTTTCAATATTATCAATATTCGTAGACATACAATTATGCACCCATGTCTGATTCCTACATTTTCTTTTGACGATTATCCAGGAGATGCCACTTCTTTTTGAGCCTTCTTCAGAGCAGAAAGCTTCATCATATTCACAATAGGTAATTGTATGAATTCTATCTATAATACTTTTCTCACATCTTTGCCGACCATTGAATTCCTGATTCTCAGATCGTTGCCTGCTGCTCACCACGAAGAGGTGTGTGATTATCAGAGCAGCGCTGGGAGCTACCGCTCCCAGCATATCACACTCCGGATAACGCTTATGCTTATCTCCCATAAAAACAATTATTTGTATTTCCGGGTGCTGCATTATCTTTAGTAACCAGCCTCACTTCAATCGCTTCCATTCGTCTTGAATAGCCTTCACTTCCGGCCTTTTCTCCGTTTTTTGCCCAGCCAAGCCAGCCATAATCCTGACAGTGCACACGATAATATATATCATATTTTTCAGCTGCTTTCCCTGTCAGCCGGATCTGAATCGCCTCCAGCCGTCTTGTTCCGTCCGGTTTTCCGTTTATCTCGCCATCTTCTGACCAGGTTTCCCATCCATCATTTTCAGTATATGTTCTGTACTGCACGGTTCCATCAATACCGGAAGACAACCTTATGCTGATACCTTCCAGCTTCTTTGATTCTCCTACTGTACCACTTGATTTTCCATCTGTAACGGTATTTATCCAGCCTTGTTTTTCTACATATGTTCTATAATAGATGAGTTTGGAGTTTGGATTTACTGCAAATGATGTTTTTTCACCACCAGACAATGACTGTCCTTTGGCAACTAAACGTATCTCAATCGCTTCCATTCGTCTTGAATAGCCTTCACTTCCGGCCTTCTCTCCGTTTTTTGCCCAGCCAAGCCAGCCTTCATCCTGGCAGTGCACACGATAATATATATCATATTTTTCTGCTGCTTCCCCAGTCAGTCGGATCCGGATCGCCTCCAGCCGTCTTGTTCCGTCCGGCTTTCCGTTTATCTCACCATTTTCTGACCAGGCTTCCCATCCAGCATTTTCAGTATATGTTCTATACTGCACGGTTCCATCAATACCGGAAGACAATCTTATGCTGATACCTTCCAGTTTCTTTGATTCTCCTACTGTACCACTTGGTCTTCCATCTGTAACGGTATTTATCCAGCCTTGTTTTTCCACATATGTTCTATAATAGATGAGTTTGGAGTTTGGATTTACTGCAAATGATGTTTTTTCACCACCAGACAATGACTGTCCTTTGGCAACTAAACGTATCTCAATCGCTTCCATTCGTCTTGAATAGCCTTCACTTCCGGCCTTCTCTCCGTTTTTTGCCCAGCCAAGCCAGCCTTCATCCTGGCAGTGCACACGATAATATATATCATATTTTTCTGCTGCTTCCCCAGTCAGTCGGATCCGGATCGCCTCCAGCCGTCTTGTTCCGTCCGGCTTTCCGTTTATCTCACCATTTTCTGACCAGGCTTCCCATCCAGCATTTTCAGTATATGTTCTATACTGCACGGTTCCATCAATACCGGAAGACAATCTTATGCTGATACCTTCCAGTTTCTTTGATTCTCCTACTGTACCACTTGATCTTCCATCTGTAACATAGTTTGTCCAGCCTTGCCCTTCAACGTAAGTTTTATATGATACCAAATTGGTTGATGTATTGGCTACGAACGATTTGCCCCCGGTTTCTGGCGTTTTCTCTCCTTTTTTGACTAATCGGATCTCAATTCCTTCCATTCGTCTCGAATAGCCTTCACTTCCGGCTTTCTCCCCGCTTTTCGCCCAGTCTAACCAGCCATAATCCTGACAATGTGTTCGATAATACACATCATAGCTCTTGCTCAGTTCACCGGTAAGTTCAATCGCAATCGCCTCTATTTTAGTTTTCTCATCGTCACTGCCACTGATCTCACCATTGGATTTCCAATCCTGCCATCCTGCATTTTGTGTATATGTTCTGTATTTAATACCACCTTGAATCGAGAAATTCCTAAGTTCAATCGCAATTGCTTCCACTCCTTTTGATTTTCCGGTTGTTCCTGATAACTCCCCATCTTTCTTCCAGCCTTGCCAGCCTTCATCCTGCACTCTTGTTTTATACGAAACGCTTACGTCATATTTGTTCAGTTTTTCAATAGGCTCGTCTTTTGTTTCTGAACAATATAAACAGGTATACCGTTTAATCCCCTCCTGGTCATATGTAGGTTCCTTGATGATTTTTCCCTCATCCCACTTATGCTCACATGCAGAATATACTGCGTGAAAGACAAATTCTTTTGCTCCTCCACTGACCTCTAATATTACCTTTTTTCCTCCCGTCGTCCATTCCATCTGCTGTATTGCGTACGCTATTATGCCATTCTGAATACCGGAAATGCTTGGAGGATAAGACGCGTTGTCAGCACTGATTGTAAATTCTGTTTCTTCTGAATCTAAATTTTTCTGAATCCTGTCTACATAATTTCGCGTCCATTCTTTCGCCGCTCCGTTTCTGACAAAATAGTTATCTGCCAAACTTGTAGAACGCGTGCTGTAACCGTCAGCTGTATAAATATTACTATGCCCTTTATGTGCTAATGCCATAAGTTCATCTGTTAATCCGAAATACAAATGCGTAGCATCAAAATTGTAAAAATTGTCTTTTGTATCATCCCATGTACAATCCACCTGATACCATTCCCCATCCAGTTTCATGGCATTCCAGGTATGTCCATCATAGGTATCTCTTGTCTCGGCATTCTCTATTCCGGCAGCTGTAAGAAGTTGAGAATATGCACTTTCATAGGCCTGACAGGTGCCAAGTTTTCGTGTCAGAGCACTTTCTGCAGAAGACCATTTCAATGAATTATCATAATCTAACTGTTGGATGAGCCAGTCATGCAGCCACAATGCCTTTCCATAATCAGATCCATCCGTCTCTTTCTTTGCCTGATCTACCGCCGAAGAAACAATCGTTTTTATGCTGGGATAATTTTCATCCGATACCTGAATGTATGTACTTACACGAAGGTAATACACACCCGCTGTAGTGTCCATAACATAAAATCTAAAATTGTAAGTTCCAGAAGCAGTCATCATAAATGTATACTCCTGAAAACTGCAGGCATCTGTATACTTTAACCATTCACCACGACTCGGATCCGCCACTGATTCATAAGCGTATTCGTTTGAATCTGAATAGCTTGGGGCATCCATTCTGAATTTGTAAGCGCCACTGCCACCCGTTGCAGAGACATGAAATGTGGTATCCTGTCCTAAAACCGGTTCATTCCATTCGACCTTTAGTGTTACTGTTCCGGAAGTACTTGTACTGTTATAACTGTAGGCTATCTCTTCCTGCGTTGAAACGTCAGAATCCGTGTTCTGTTCCAGTGCTTCCTCCGAATCAAGTGAATCCTCTGCTTCCGATGAGCTTTCCTCTGTTAATGCTTCCTCACTACTTGCATTATTCAAAGGAACTCCCGCATTCTCCTCAACATTGTTTTTTAATTCTACATCATCTGCTGAATCCGTCTCAGATTTTTCAACTGGTTCTTGATCAGCTTCTGTATTTGATCCGTCTTCTGCACTCGACATTTCATTTTCTGTTTGTCCATAACTTTTAATCGGAGTAACCCAGACAGACGATAAAATCATAACTATAATCATAAAAAATGATACTATTTTTCTTCTCATATCCCCTTGTATGATAATTTGGAAATTAATTATCACATATTTCCTTTCTTTTAATATTTTAGTTCATTACAATTCAGATACTGTGGACTTTTGATTTCTTCCTGTAGCTTGACTACTCAACTGGAATGTGTTGCCGTTTCCTTTATCTGAATTGTTTTGGTGCTAGAATATTATTGAATTTTCAAGGTGCGTAGGCACTTATTCAAGTGCAAAGTTTGAGTAATTTAACATTTACGCTCATACTTTAAAGTAAGCGTCTTCAAGTACTTATAAGCCTCTGTAAAGATAACCGTAGAAATCAAAATCAGTAGTGCAACAATCCATGTAATCATTGGAGTATCAAATTTGCCAACTAAATACTTTCTAAATGTATTCAGGAAAATATAGTGAAAGCCATATATGTATAACGAGTCCTTTCCAATCTTACTAAGCAAACTACATATACTATTCCAACACGCTTTTCTCAGAACCCCTATAAGATTAAGTAGCCAAATTGCACCTATAAAAGCAATTGTGACTGGCAAAAAGACTGTTGGTAAATCAAAATTCCAATAATTTACTAAACTGTATCCACTACGTGTCCACTCATATGTGGCATAAACCCAAACAATAGAAATCATAAGCAGCTTTGTAAAGCTATAACTTCGAATAATATATCGAATGCAATTTTTAAATTCATAGCCAATCAACACAAAGAGTTGAACGAGCAAGGCTTCTCTAATCCCTAAATACGACTCTATATTTAGAAAATGCAAAATTTGACAACTTATTGCCAATAAAAGAGAAATTAATATTTTAGATTCAACCTTTTTAATCCTGATCTCTAATTCATAGACAATTATCAAGCTCCAGAAAAGAGCTGATAGGCATGTGACATGTGTAAATTAAGATTAAAATGATTTTTTGCAACATGTCATTTGTGTTCACCGACATAATACTATGTCCCAGGATTACGCTGCTAGTCAAAATTCCTTTTAATTCATCGACCCAGTTTTCTCTGTTTGCTTGCTAAAAGATTTTCAGATATTTTATCCATATAGTCAACTCCTATTATAAGATACGATATTTATTTGTTTACTCATGTTTCAAAAATACTGCTTCAAAAATCTTTGAACGCACAACAAGTGAGTACTCGATTTCAAAAAAGCAAGCTTAACTCCTCTTATATTTTGATACTGTTCCATATAATACACGCCTGACAAGACACTTTTCTCTCTGAAAAATGCCGATTTATAGGCTTTTCCGGCACTTTTCAGGGCAATATCACGGCTGTCAGAAGCAGCTGTTTTTATAATTGATTTCACATGGTTATGGGCTTTTTTGTTCAATTTCCAGTCCCTGAAGGAGCCACTCGACCTGCTGAAAAGAGATTTCTTTCACTTCATCCGGCGTCCTCGGTCACTGGAATTTCATATCATCCAGTAACTTTTTAGTTGCCAGAATAAAACCATTCTGATCATACCGCAGAACTTTTATGGAATCCCTTTTTGTTACAAAAGATAAACATATAGTCACCACTGTACGGTTCCAGTTTAAAACTTAAAGCAACGGCTGCAACCAGCCCCGGGGTCTGCTTTCGAAAATCTGTAGTTCCACAAGCAAGGAACATCCTCGTGGCTCCTTCTGCGATACGTTTCATCATAGTCTTTTCATGGTTTGAAGAAGTTTCAGAAGCGTATCAGACTGGAAACCATCCGGGATATAAAGTTTCATCCCTTGAAAATAGATCATTGGCCGATTGTCTGGCGTATTCATCCTGTTCTGTAAATAGAAAATGTTCGCAGAATGAAGAACTTCGCCAAATGTTGTAACAGTTTCCTGATTTGCTCTAGCCATAGCAGTTCCTCCTAATATATGATGATTTACAATATATTAGGAATATCGAGGCAAGTCACTACACCTGTTATGAGGTGCTTACAATTAATTACATTCTCCCTCAACTACCGGACTCCGGAGGAGGTCTTTGATGAAGAACTAGACAACATCTACCGGGTTTCTGCCTGATAAGTGTTCAACTTGTTATTGCAATTTACGAAGATTTTCTTGATGACACTCTTTATCCTATTTACAATCCTTTTTTTTGAATAGTAGCATTTATCAAACGCAATATATCCATTATTTATAAGAGCATCTATCTCTTCTCTTATTACACATTCATTAGGTGTATCTATATACTTATTATTCTTATACTCTGGAAAATTTGTATTCATATAGGAAATCAACTGTTCGGCTGCTGTAGCGTTACATTCAATGAATGAGATCCTGCAGCAAGAATAATACAGGACATGCTGAATTGCCAGCCATTCGATTTCACTATGATACTTATCAAGCAGATTGTTATCCTTATAATAACTCATAATAAAATCGAAAGCCGGCAAGATATCCAGGATTCGGTTAACATCCTTGCTATGCATTGTACTGCTTTTGTGCTGAACATAAAAATACAGTTTTTCCTGAATGACCCCGATACTTTTCACTTCCGAAACAAGGCATGGTGCTAACGATAAATCTTCATAAAAAATCCTCGAAGGAAATCTAAGCTGTTTATTTCTAAAGATGGATGCCTTATAAACTTTTCGCCAAGGCGATGGCTGCTGATATACATACTCCACAAGAGACATGGTACTGTAATCTCCCAAATAAGCTGCATCAGCGCATTCGACAAGCTTTTTTTCCTCTATTGTTTCCCACTGAAAAAAAAGCAGATCATTATTGTATTTACCGGTATACGTATCTATTATCTCCAACATATTCGGTACAACAAAATCATCTCCATCTACAAAAAGGATATACTCGCCTTGTGCCAGATCAATACCATGATTTCTTGCACCTCCCTGACCAGTATTTTTTTGATGTATAACCTTAACTATTCCCGGATATTTACTCTGATACGAATCGGCAATATTTCCACTTGCATCCGGTGAACCGTCATCTACTATTACAATTTCAAACAGTCTATATGTTTGTGCCAGCAAGGAATCAATACACTTTGAGATATACTTTTCAACATTATAGACCGGAACAATAAAACTGTATTTTACTTCCATATTCTTATTTCCTCTGTAGTTTTTTTAACCCATACATTACCATTTCATTTCTAAAAATAATCATGCAAGCACAGTATCCTATAACACCTACACACACTTCAAGAAACAGAAGCAGCACTATGCTACAGCTGAGTCTATCCAACAAGTATATCGTCAGTGCCATAAACGTGCAGGATGCAACCGATTGAATACAAGTTTTAAATACTCTGCGATGATCCAGCTTTGGCTTCACATACATCCATTCTATCGCAAATACGACCAGCTCTGAAATAAGTGTCGTAAATGCTGCTCCATTGTGTTTCCATACCGGAATCATAAACAGATTTAAAACCACATTAATAAACGCGGATACCGTGCTGCCAATTAGCAGTATCTTATCAAACGCTCCCGGCACAATATAGATATACGTCATGTAAGAAGCAAGTGCTGCTGCAAGCACAGAAAGTGCCAGAATCTTTAATGCAGAAACGCCCTCAATGTATTCGGCTCCGGCAACAATGAGTACAACTTTTTCAGAAGTCAGATAGATTCCCACTGCCATTGGTATAACTATAATCAATATCATTTTCAAGATTGTCTCTGAAAGTACATGTTGAGATTCATCCTCATCCTGACCGCTTAGTATACAGACCCTTGGCATGACAACAACTAAAATCGATGTAAAAATATTCTTAAGTATGTTGTAAATCTTAACAGCGACTGCATATATCCCCACATAGTAGTCCCCACTGAGCAGCCCTAACATGGTTTGATCAGAGTTTACAAAAATAGTCGTCGTCAAATTTGAAAAAAAGAAAAAGAGCAACGGTCTCAGATGTTTCATCAATTCAACATTCTTTGTTAGTCGAACACGAACATACTTCTTACTGTGCAAATAATTACATACATATCCGCCCACACCAGCCAGCACACAGATGAAGGCATAAATATACAAGCCGTTCTCTGATTTGACAAAGGCAAACATCAAGATGATGGACAGGATCTGAAATGCAAGGGATCTGATTGTTATATAAGCAAAATCTTCATAAACCGAGTTTAACCATTCAATTCCGACTGCATTTCCTATCAGGGACAGAGACTGAATACAAATAAGGTATTTATACGGTTCGATACTTCTCATGCCACATAAAACAATCATGATCACATACGATAATAATGTAGTAATCATCCCAATCGTGAACATCTGATTTACAAATACATTTTCCTGTTCCCTGAAATTGCGCAGCCTTGCCCCTTCCCTTATAGCATATGAACTGATTCCAAAGGCTGATATCAGTGTTAAATATCCGATAATGGAAGAAGCAAAATTGTATTTGCCAAGATTTTCGACTCCGAGAACACGGGTTACATATGGATATGTTATCAGTGGGAATGCCATGTTCATAAATGTACGAAACATATTTAGAATTACATTTATCGACAATGACGTACCCTTTTGATGCTTATTTTCCTGCATTCTTCTTACCATTTCCAATAATCTTGTGCATCGCAAATGCAAAAGTTCCTCTTATGCCTTTCGTCCTCAGATGCATTTTGATCCTATAGGGCTTACAAATCACCCCACCTATTCTTTCGCCTTTTTCTCTGCCAAACTTTCTCACCAGATTCTGCGTAATTAATCTGGCTTTCTTTTCCTCCGGTGTCAGCCATGAGGCGTGGAAATGATGGATAGAATGCGTGTTTTCCGTTGGATTAAACACAGCACTGTTTGTATCAATAGGGCAAAACCAGTCCGACGGATAAATCGCCATGTCTTCTATCACTTGAAACTGATTGTTAAGTTTCAAACCGTGTTTAAGAAGAAATTCCACATTTAATGTCGGGCTTGGTGTCGTATCATAATTACCTTCACCCAGCTTAAATTTTCGATCTCCGTATATCTCTTCCATCATTTTTTTAATCAACGGAAAATTCTTTTCTGCTCCATAACCTAATCCCTGATTGACAACTTCTCCTCCAGCTTCAAATCCCATATAGGCTTTGTTCTCAAGAAGTTCATCAATATTCTTTACCAGCTCCACATCTGTATCCAGGTAGATACCACCATGCTCATATACAATGTCCAGCCTTGCATAATCCGGAACAAATCCCCACTTTTTAGTCTCGTAGGCTTCTCGCATATACGAATTTTTCTTGTAATCGTAGTTGGATTCATCCCACCGGATAATTTTATAGTCTGGACAATACTTTTTCCAACTTTCGATGCATTTTTTATCATGCTCCGGTATCTCATTTCCACCAAACCAACAATAATGAATAATCTTTGGAATCATACGTTTTTACTCCTTATACTCTCTCTGTTTTCAATAATGTTCTTACTCCTTGCAGCAATCGCAAAGATAATATAGAAATACGAATGATAACTGTATATCTCCGTAATGCACATGATCATCATCGCAAAACATACAGCTGCAATCAGGTTCCTTGCCAAAATATTCTTACACTTGTTTAATCCTCTCAGCTGAAAATGAAAAGTAAGATACATCAATATCGTTCCTATGATACCTGTATCATGAACCATTTGAAGCAACTGATCGTGTGCCTCGGTAATAATCGTATACCACTGCCATTTAACCCAGAGGGATACATTATAAAATCCATATCCCCACAGTTGATGGTTTACATCATCATTCTGTATCATCGAAATGCCGTATTTCCATAATTCAGATCGTCCACTAAATGTAATGTCTTTTGAAAAAGCAAGACCAATCAACGATGAAAACCGCGTCTGAATATCAAAAAAAAGTATTCCGATAGTCAAAGCCACCGATACTCCGATAATTACAGAAGGCTGCAGTAATTTTAAGAGTCGCTTTAAACGAGGTTTCTTCGCGACCCATGTAAACATGGCAATGATTGCTATTCCAATAACAGCAGTGGATATTTTAAGCAGGATGATTATTATGACCGATAATGCAACTCCTATATAATATCTTTCTTTTTTTATTTCTTTTCTTAACAATAAGGTTAGCAGTAAGAACGCAATGATCGGCTCTGTTGCTCGTGTTTTTATTCCCAGCCAATAGATGCTGATCAGTCCTGCCTTGCATAACGGAATTGAGATTAGCTCTAAGGCGATCATACAAAACAGATAACTCCAAAAAAATATCAGCTCTCGTCTTTCCGCACCAACGAAAAACACGTCCAAAAAATGAACTAAAAACAATAACGAAATTACGGTTTCAACAGCCAGTACCGGATTTGCCCTTTCTGCGCTAGAATTAATCAGAATAACTGCAATCTCAATGAAGCAAAAGAATGTCCATAGCCATAAATACAGATTCCACTTGCGCCACCTGACAACCGATGACAAAGCCACTATAACCCAGACCACAAACTGCATTATTCTGAACATATAATTAAACGGCTCTCTGTTCCATAACATGAGCGGCTGAAAAAATGTTACAAAAAAGCAAAGCAGCATATACTTGTCATGATATACCGATTTGGTTGTAAGCCTCTTCATTTCTTTCCCTCCTAAGTATATCATTATAAAGGTTTACTGGACTATAGCGTCCATCATACTGATAATCCGGCATCGTATTATCCTCTATAAAATCTATCAGTTTATCATCAATCTCAGAATATATCTTTATATATCGTGGATTGTAGAATTCACACTTTTTTATATCTACATTATTTGTAATTAGTTTTTTGTTATAACATATCGTTTCATAGGTTCTGAATGTAAATCCACGCTGCCCTTTCTGAAGAACCTCAACTATACAGTCTGACATATCAACAACACGCAGAACCTCGGCATAATCCATCGCATGATTATAAATCACATTACTGAGCGGGCAACGTTCTTCTCTCTTTACTCCGTTTATGTAGAAAATGCTCTTCATCTGTTCAAATATCGCAGCGATTGCATGAAGTTCCGGGAGTCTGTTCTTCGCTGCACCCACATAGGATACCTTCCAGTTGCTGCAATGATGATTATTTGTTATATTCCTTTTCGAATATACAGCGTTAGTGAAATTAAACCCATATTCACTGGCATCATCCTTGTCAACTGTGTAGACTAGGTCAAAATAATCCTCTTTAACTAACTGCAGAGCATATTCCGTTTCACGCGAGGAAATCATAGGATTTAAGAACAAAAGATGAAGCTTAATATGTTTCTCTCGCAGTTTCTTTAACACTGACCTGTCGTATCCTCGTACTGAGGTGTCCGTGAACAGCCATCGCTTAACACCAACTTCAACATTACAGACAAAATCATATTTATCCCATAAGCCTTTAAATGGCAGGTCAATAATTGAATTTACTCTCCAGCTGTGGTGGAACCTGCACAGTTTCTCAGCGAATCCTGATTTTATGCCCGACCATCTTTTTTGAGGAGTCGTCAATTCAACATTATCCATATCTAATATATCCGAGAAACATATTTCCCAGAAATCCGAATCTTCCAGACACACAATTGTATCAGGATGATTGCTCTTGCATATATCACTACTTATCAACTCGATATCCTTCCTCTTAATGATTCGGGCGTTTACACATTTTTTCCCAGACCTCTATCGCCTTGTCTGAAAAATCAACAGCAACTCACATAGTGCTACATATTTTTTCTTCGCCGCCCAAATAAATATTTTTCTCATAAAATTCTGTTTATATTTTTTGCAAATCAACTCATAGAACACTTTATCGTTGATGATTTCCCGTATTTGTTCGTTCCCGATAGGTTTTCGGATTGACTCCTGCTTTAACGTTGCTATTGTAAATGAAAGGTATGGACCAATAAGTCTTACTTTTATCTCATCAGAATAGTTTTTCTTTTCGCATAACTGTATAGAACTAAATAGAATTCCTTGACCTTTTGATAACGATCCGGTCCATACGATTTTGTTAATGAACTATTATTAATGCAATAAAAATACAAATAATCCTTAATAACAGAAACGCTTTTCACGCCAGAAAACAAATCCAGCAATGAATATACATCTTCAGAAATAATTTTTCTTTCTGATATAAAATGCCATTGATTTTCTTTTATCAGGTTCATTGAATACAGCATAGACCATGCGCTCATCTGAAGCCTGCAATTATGTCCGTTTTCCGGATCACACGATATAAGGTTAGGCAGGATATAGCTCTGTACTTCGTCTCCGCAATAGTATTCCTTCTCAACCTGCGGAACGCATGTTGTATATAGCTTTCCTTCCCGATTTACCCCCCAGCCCCAAATAACCAACTCAGAGCTGTTATTACGCGCGCATGTAACTGCGGTGTCTATCGCATCCAGCCTTATGTAATCGTCACTGTCAAAAAAGCAAATATACTGTCCGGTAGCGCTGTCAATCCCGCTATTTCTAGCTTCTCCCAGACCTGCATTTTTCTTATGAATCACCCTTATTCTGCTATCTTTTTCTTCCATTCATCGCAGAGAGGGCCACTCCTGTCCGTAGAACCGTCATCAACCAGAATAATTTCCAGATTGTTATATGACTGGTTCACAACACTCTGGATACATCTGTTTAAATATTTTTCTACATTATATTAGGTAGGACAACCGTCACCTTAGGATTATACATTCCAATCACTCCCTTCACTTTATTCTTTTAATGCTTCCTCAACAAACGCATCATAACTGTCATATATTGCCGTATGCTTTCTCATATACTGAATTGATTCCTCAGGATTTTTGCATACATCCAGTGCGCTTTGAAATTCTCTGCATTTATCTACATTCGTAAATAACATAAAATACTCTCCAACGGCGTATTTATCTGGTTTCTGTTTATATTTATGATAATACTCTCTTACCAATTCGACTGCCTCACAGTTCTGCAGCGCTGTTCGTTTATTTATAAAGTCTTCAATACTGCTTATTCTTCTGGCCGGATTTCCTACGTATACTGAATTTGGCTGACAATCCTTTGTAACAACGCTTCCGGCTCCGATAATAACATTCTCTCCTATCGAGACATTCCGGCAAATGATACTGTCCATTCCTATAAACACATTATTACCAATTTCCACTCGTCCGGAAGCTCCTAGCACTGCCCCCCCCATAGTCTTTGGGACGGACCATGCGAAATCATGAGAAAGAATCTTACATCCTTCTGTGATCCTTACATGATTTCCTATTGATATCATCCACGGATATATTTCATCTACCGTTATTTTGCTTGGAACAAAGAAAGTAACATCCTCTCCTATTCTTACACCTCTGCTACGAAGATATTTTGTAAATGTCTCTGAGGAATATCTCTTTCCAAGCACTATACGCTTTACTAATTCTTTGATCATCATTCCTTACACCTTCTCATCTCTGTTAATTTATTTGCTTTTATCTTTTCCTTAATCATTGCTTCTCCTCTCGAAGCAATTCCCAATTAATCGCATTGCACAGGATACCCACAAATTTATTTCAGAAGTTTCTTTATCTGATACACACCATTGGTAAGTTTCCAAATAGACTTTTTTTTACTTTCCAGAGACTGTAGTAGAGATAAAACACAAATAGATTTGTTGGCATCACTTTACAAGTCGTTGCAATCCACTTCTTTTTCTTATAAATCACAAGCAACTTCTTAAATGTATTCATGTATTTTTCATCTACCGTACCAGATGACAGATGTTTAATATCAAAACTTCCTGAAGCAATCATAACGCCTTGCTCGCTTGCTCTTAGACATAATTCAACAACATATAGATGCCAGCTATCGCAAATCTCCTCATTGAATTTTAGCCATCGCCATAATGTCGCATTCATCGCAATACAGCATTCATCCAAAGTCTCTGCTTCGTATAAATTCTGTACAACTTTCCTGCGTTTTCTATATGAAGCCCCATACAGCCCCACAATAGAATTCTTATTACTTGGAATTGCTTTCACAAAATTATTTAAGCTTTCCTTGTTTTCAAAAATGATATCTTGATGCAGAAAAATCAGGATTTCACCATGTGCTCCGCCCCCCCCCACATTAAGAGCAGAAGCCGCAGATTTAT
>JAFEHB010000913.1_pt1 | contig 14925 bp, 12 predicted proteins | sample 9267121 | NCBI WGS metagenome assembly JAFEHB01 (sample SAMN17103336, study PRJNA684904) | human gut metagenome | isolation source: diarrhea sample from child under the age of five | host: Homo sapiens | place: South Africa: Mafikeng, Mafikeng Provincial Hospital | collected 2019-09 | reverse complement strand
CATCGGAGAGAGCCAGGGACATATCGTCTCTTGCCAGATCGTATACGACAACCTTCGGACAGCCTTTACTTCTTAATTTGTCAGCCAGCAGATCCACTGCTTTTTTCGTATGTCCATAGACGGAAGTATAGGCGATCACGATGCCTTCTTCTTCCGGTGTGTAGGAAGACCAGGTGTCATACAGACCGATGTAATGTCCCAGATTTTCCGAAAGCACCGGTCCATGGAGTGGACAGATGATCCGGATATCAAGGGTTGCAGCCACTTTCAGGAGGGACTGAACCTGTGTGCCGTATTTTCCTACGATGCCGATGAAGTATCTGCGGGCTTCATCGTCCCAGTCTTCTTCCACATCCAGGGCTCCGAATTTGCCGAAGCCGTCGGCGGAGAAGAGCACTTTGTCGGTGCTGTCATAAGTAACCATAACTTCCGGCCAGTGCACCATCGGGGCAAATACAAAGGTCAGCTGATGGTTTCCAAGGCTTAACGTGCCGCCGTTGGTAACTTCCAGCTTCTGTCCTTCCAGAGTAAGTCCGAAGAAGTTGTAGATCATCTGAAAGGTCTTCACGTTGGCAACAACGGTGGTGTCCGGGTAAACTTTCAGGAAATTTGCCACGTTTGCCGCATGATCCGGTTCCATGTGCTGTACGATCAGGTAATCCGGTTTGCGGCCGTCGAGAACCTGTTCCAGGTTATCCAGCCATTCGTGGGTGAAGTTTGCATCTACGGTGTCCATGACAGCAATCTTTTCGTCGAGGATCACGTAAGAGTTGTAAGCCATACCGTTGGCTACCGGGTACTGTCCTTCAAATAAATCAACTTTATGATCGTTGACGCCTACGTATTTGATAGTATCTGTGATTTTCATATATGGGAACCTCCTGTGTGTGGAATCTGTTTTCTTGTTATTATTAGTATACCCGGAGAAACCGGAAAATTCTGTTGCAAAAGCAACAAAATTGGAGTATGTTAAAAAAAACACAAAAAAAGAAGGACGGGGGAATACAGATGGAGAAAGTGACATTGTTTTCACATATCCTGCCGGAAGAGCAGGAACGGATGTGGGTCTGTTTTCAGATGCGAGAGGTTGTGTATGAGAATAACGAGATCATCATGGAGTATACGAATACGATGAAAAAGATCGGTCTGATCGCGGAGGGACAGGCTTCTTTATATGGCAGTGATGCGGAGGGCAATCAGTACCTGATGGATGAACTGAAAAAAGATGATGTCTTCGGGGAGCCGCTGCTGTTACCGGAACTGTCGCAGCATTATTATGTCTGTGCGAAGTCGAAGACGCGTGTAATCTTTATTGATTATGAGCATGTGATCAAGCGGTGTGAAAATGCATGTAAATTTCACAGCCAGATGGTCAGCAATCTGTTGCAGATGATCGCCATGCGTACCAGCCAGCAGGCAAACCGGATCTATGTCTTATCGAGAAACAGTACCCGGAAAAAGATCCTGGCATATTTGAGAGAGGTGGCGGGAGAACGGCGGGATCAGACATTTCTCCTGCCGGTATCTTATACGACCCTGGCAGAATATCTGTGCGTGGACCGGAGCGCGATGATGCGGGAACTGAAGAATCTGACAGAGGAAGGGGTGCTTTTCAGGGAAGGGAGAAAAATACGGTTGGTGAGCGTGGAATAGGAGAAAAATAGAAAAGAAGTCAGGAATGTTAGTAAAACCTAGCAATCCTGACTTCTTTTTGGTTCTGTGGTTATAAAAGATACTTTTAATCCGACGGCATAATCATATCTGTATTAAAGGTAACATTTGTTCCGCAGGTATAAGTTCCACCATCGCTGATGATAGCGCAGGGGGAAGCAGAAAAGGAACTGTTAGTTATGGTTAGAACTCCACAATTATATATGATTCCTTTATAACTTTCCCTGAGAGAACTGTTTTCAATTTCGATACTTCCATTAGACTCGTTTTTCAAGGCGTAGCAGCCTCCGATGATGGAGGAATCGTCACGGACAGAGATTTCATGAAACCCGGAGCAGTCATCAGATTGGCAGCCGTTATGAATGGTGCTGTAGAAGCTGCCGGAATTTGTGACGGAACTATTGGAAAGAATGAGCTGTCCATCGTTATCAATAGTGTAATAAGAATTTCTGTCATCAGAGTTCTGATTATATACACCATCTTCAGCACTTCTCTTCAATTTCATTCCGGTAAGAAATGTGGTGCCGGTTTTCCGATTATATAGCGCTGCATGATATGGAGAAGTATTGTCGACAGTACCACTGCTTAAAGACAGGCTTCCGTAGTTCATAATGGTATGTTCGGAAGTTGTGTTGGTCAGAGTATTGTTGTCAAAATGTAAAGCAATATGGGTATCTTCCGGAATAACAATATTTTCCGAAATATCCTTCAAAAAATAAATATCCGTCATCGTATAGCTGGATTTTCCGGCTTCCTGTGGAGAGACCGTACTGATGGCATCGGATAAAGTAGCATAGTATGCAGAACACGGATTACCATCTTTCCAATAGCTTAATTCAACGGCGGCATATTCTTCAGAAACTTGCTTCACATTCGAGGAAACACTGTAGTCATCGGTGGATGAAGCAGACGATGCAGTTTTTGCAGAATGCTCCTGCACTTTATCCAATACAAAGGATATCAGAAACAACAAAACAAGTCCGAAAACAGACAAAATAAGAATGTTGTTAAAAATTGTATTGGCGGTTGTTTCCTGGGGTTGTTTTTCGTTTTCATTCTCGTCCATTTTAGCAAAGGATTCTGCAATATCGGATGTATCAGGCGGTGTATGGAGTGGTTTTTTATCTTCAGGAATATTTTTCTTTGCAGGAACAGTTTTTAACGGTTCTGCATACAGATCTTTCATGAAGCTCTTAATACTGGCGTATCGTTCCAGGGCATCTACCTGAAGCCCTTTTTCTATAGCACGACAAACATTCGGACGGATAGAAAGATCAGGGATACGTGAAATCGGTGTCAGCTGGTCATTTTCAATACGTGAGGTAGCATCCTGTGGCAAAATACCCGTCAGCATATGATAGAGCACAGCACAGACGGCGTACACATCTGTCCAGGGACCCTGCCGACTGTCAGAATGATATTGTTCTTCCGGTGCATATCCCCTTTTCAGAATAACTGTAAGGTTTTCATCGTCATCATCAGAAAATTCCCGGGCGGCACCAAAATCAATCAAAGTCAATGTATGATCCGGACGATACATCAGATTTTCAGGACTGATATCGCGATGAATCAGACCTTTCTGATGCATGGACTGTAATGCCATGAGGATCGGCCACATCAGGGTCAGTGCTTCGGATTCTGTAAAGGGTGTTTTCGGCTGCTTCATATATTTTTTCAGAGAAAGACCCGGGACATATTCCATTACGATATAAGCGGTATTGTTGCAGAAAAGCATTTCCCGAAATTGTACAATACCGGAGGTGCCAGACAGACGTTGAAGAATTTCGCCCTCTTTGGCATAACTTCTCATTCCTGTGTGAAAATAAAGTTTCTGATTTTCCATTCCGGGAAGAACCGTCTCATTATCAGAAGCTCTGCAGGCGAGTGTAGAAGGGAAATACTCTTTGATGGCAACAATAGTTTCTGTCGGCAGATGCATGGCAAGATAGGTAATACCGAAACCGCCTTTGCCAAGAGCACGCCCGATCAGATATTTTCCTTCTAAGATAGAAAAAACGGGCAGAGCGTTTTTCAAAGGTTGCGTATCTTTGGAATATCCACAATGGGGACAGGGACTGTCAGGTGTCGGATTGTTTTGCATACAACCGGGACACAGGTGGTCAATATCAATCATGTGTTATCCTCCCTGTTTGCTGAAAGTCTGAAAGAAGTCTTCCGGTTTCCGATAGAAAAAATACTTCCGTCCGGAACTTCGATACTGGTGTTTGCAATGAGTCGTTCGCCATCAACAGTATAAGTGCCGTTGGCAGAATAATCAGTAATTACAAATGTATGCCGAGATGCATGATAGCAGACAGAGGCATGCCTGCGGCTGATATCAGAAGAATTAACAACAATCTGACAATACTGACTGCTTCTGCCGAGAAATACATTCGTATAAGCAGGAAGCGGAAAACTTTTTCCCTCGAGAGACCCTGTCAGAAAAAGAAGTGTGCCGCAGTTAGAAACATTTTCCGGCGCATCTGCAGAAACAGATGCAGATAAAACTTCCGGAATCTTGTCGGTACTGTGCACTTTCAGATGAAAAAGTAAACAGATACTGATGATCGGACATACCAGAAGTAACAAAGGTATGACAATATGGGAAAGCATCTGTCCGTGTTGCCAGTATTGCCTGCAAATCTGCAAAGCAGTATAGCCATGAAAAACCGGCAGACATAAAACGGCTGCTTCGATAAGAAGTAAAAACAAAGCCAGTAGTGTACAGTTTCGGCGGTGCTTGTCAGTCATGAATATTAAACCTCCATTTCTGCAATATGCTGTGCCAGCAGCTGGAGCGTATCTTCTTTGGAATAAACAAGATTACTTCCTTCCAGCGACTGCATAAAATCATAAAAGATCCGGCAGATGGATTCTTCTGCAATATGAATATTGCAACAGTAAGCTCCATAGACGAAAGCATTTGTTGTGTAAATATGTACTCCGGTTTTCGGATGGACATAGATTGCGAGATAATCCGGAAGATTCAGACTGGTAGGACGGACGAGCATTCCCTGGACAGTATCTTTGGCAATCTCATCATAAAGATAACGAAGCATTTGCCGGATATCCTGTGCTTCTAATGGTGGTACGTACTGAGGAGGCAGATCTGCCATAGAACAGGTATGTATCAGATCCTGTAATCCCTGTTCAGTGAAGACTGTTTGATAGGACCCCGTGATTTGCCGAAGTACGGAAAAATGCTGTTCGACAAGCGAGAACATCTCTTTATAAGGCATAGAACCATTTTGCATATATTTTCGTATGACATCCGGTGTAATATAACGCCCGGTGCATGGCTGCGGCATCAGGATCTGAAGGGAATCCGGTGACGTATTACTGATATATTCCTGTAAGACCTCCAGAATATTGGTATTGCATTGAACCAGTGGGTCGCAGCATTCCAGCAGACTTCGGAAAAATCCGGTATAAAAATCAATGAGATCTTTGTCTTCACGAATCTGCGCCATGGACAAATCTTCTGATAGCTGGATCAGGTAGTTTTGCGTAATGATGTAATAGCTCATCGGAGACATCGTAGCAGCCTTTGGAGCTTCACAGAAATAGTAAGGGCGATATTTTCCACGGGAAGCCAGACAAAGCGGAATAACAGAATGTAAAAGCTGCAGGTTCTTTACGCCGGCAGAGCGATCCGAATGAAAACAAAGTAAAGCATCAACGGTAAAATTCCGTTGGGCAAGCCACAGTTCCATTAATTCCATGGTAAGATCCAGTTTCTCCGGTAAGAACATAGAAAAAGCAGAACTCTCACAGGAAGTTGCTTCATAGATCAGGACGGTACGGATTGCGTTGCGAACAGCATATTCTCCCTTGATCAGACGGCTTGTCAGTTCAATCTTATCCACCTGTGGTGGAGGAAGCATGGAAAAGCGAATAGAAGAAAGATCATTCAGCAAATTACAGACCGCCTGCCGGTTTTCATAAGTTTCTTCTCCCTGAAGTAAAATATCATATAATCTGAAAAACTCTTTTTTCTTGTCTACAGGAAGATTAAAATGACGGGCCAGAGCGCGTACGACTTTGTAAGATAAGATACGCTCATCTGTCAATGCTTTATGAATAGAGGTGCGTTCGGCTTCGATACTCCGTGCAATATAGGAGATGGATTCACCGCTATCCTCGATCAGATTTTTGAGAAAAATACTGAATTTTGACATAATAGAAAGCCTCCTTTTTTCATGCAAAGGCACATTTTGTAAAATTATTTTAGCATATTCTTGGTAAACAGTCTGTGACAAAAAGTGGGAAATAACAGGCACATATTCTGTCACAGATTGTTCCATATTCTGATTTTTTTTATACTTATAACAGAAAAGACCGGAGGTGATGGAGTGAGGCTGTTTGGAAGGAAGGGAACAGAGTGTAAGGAAGAAAAAACAGAAATTCCGGAAGTGCCGTATGATGAAGAATCGATTACGGAGAATCTGTATCTGGAGCAGAACGGGCAATTGCCGGATGAACTGCAGGTTTCCGCAGCCAGTCTGGTGGGTGGACGGAAGAATCAGCAGGATAGCCTGTGCTATACATATGAGCCGGAGAAAGGATTGCTGGCTGTTGTGTGTGACGGTATGGGAGGTCTTGGAGGCGGTGAACAGGCAAGCTATACTGCATGTTCAGGGATGATGGATGCCTTCCGAAAAAATGGTAAGGAAAAAGCGGCTGATTTTTTTGTACAGACGGCTTCAAAACTGGATATGACTGTTGCAGGAATCCCGGATAAAGACGGAGTGCCGTTGGGAGCCGGTACGACGGTCGTAGCAGTGTGGATTCAGGAAGACAGGATGCACTGGCTTTCGATTGGTGACAGTAAGATATATCTCATAAGAAATCAGCACACAAAATGTTTGACAACGCCGCATAATTATAAAATGCTTCTGGATAAAAGACTACAGGCAAAAAATATCACGCAGGAAATATATGAAGCTGAACTTTCGAGGGGAGAAGCACTGGTCAGTTATATCGGGATGAATGGTCTGAAATATATGGATGTTTCAATGGAAGGAATAGATTTGGAACCTGGAGATCAGATTCTACTGTGCAGCGATGGATTTTACCGCCAGTGCCCGGATGAGAATCTGGCAGAACAGCTTGAGCAGCTTACGGGAGACCCGGAAACGTATGCATCACAATTGGCAGAGAACGTTATCCGAAATCAGCCAAGGGGTATGGACAATACGACTTTGATACTGATCACATATTGCCCGGGGGAAGAGAAAATCTCGGAAAAAGGTGAGTGATGATATTAAAAAATTTGCTTAAAGAGGAAAGGGGAAATGAAAAATGAAATTAAATACATGCCCGAAGGGACATTTTTATGATGCAGACAAATATGCTTCCTGTCCGTACTGTGTACCGCAGGATGAGGCGGAAGCAGTGACAGAAGCAGTTAAAACGGAAGATTTTTCACAGCCTGCTGCAGTAAAGGCACAGGAAGTACCGCCGTCTCCTGCACCGGTAAGTAAGCCGAATAAACAGGCAGCTTTTGTTAATACAGCAGTAAATGGATGGGAAGAGCCGGAAGATGATGAAAACTGTACAGTTGGTTATTATGCGCAGGTGATCGGTGTGGAACCGGTGGTTGGATGGCTTGTCTGCATCAAGGGAGCTTACAGAGGGGAAAGTTTTAAATTAAAGAGTGGACGCAATTTTATCGGAAGAGCAGCCAATATGGATATTGTGCTGGGAGCAGATCAAAGTGTATCGAGACTTCGCCATGCGGCAGTTGTATATGATCCAAAAAGCCGTGCATTTATCGTAGCAGCAGGAGATGCGAGAGAACTGTGTTATCTGAATGGAGACGTGGTTGTTACAAGTCAGAGACTACAGGCGTATGATGTACTGACACTTGGAAATACAGAACTGCTGCTGATTCCACTTTGTGGAGAGAAATTCTCGTGGGATGATACAACAGAAAATGGGGTGAAAGCATAATGGCAGCGGAAAAACGACAGCTGACAGCGGTTCAGAGGGGAAAAAGAGGTGCTGTCATCGGGTTTATTGCGGTAGAATTGATTATGATTTTTGTACAAGCCAGTGTGGGAGCATCTATGTCTGATATTCTGGCGGGCATGTGTATGGGACCGGCAGGTCTGCTTTATGGTTTTGGATATGCATTTGGCTGGCAGTGGACATTGCGCTGGGCAGCAGGAGCATTACATTACAGCGGGCATGTTCTGGATGCAGGATTTATCTGGTGGATCTGTACTGGAAGAAAAGGTGGTATTCTTCGTGGTCTGTGGTTTTCACTGTTATTGATCAGCTTTGCAGTTGGTCTGGCATGGATTCCGGGAGTAGTAAAGGGAATTAAAGAAATCCGGGCAGAAAAGAAGAACAGGGCTGTTTCCGAAACGGATTACGCAGTGAAAAGAGAAAAACAGAAAAAACTGCGAAAAGAAGAACCCGTGCCCGTTGTACAGAGTCAGCCGGTTGCCGAAAAACAGCAGCCGACAGTTCTGGAGACGCCGAAAGTTGCAGCGAATGCCTGTTATGTGGACTGTTACGGCGGGGAATTCAATGGCGCATCTTTTGATATGAGAGAAATTCTGCAGCTTGCCATCGGCAGAAACCCGGAACTGTGCCGGGTAGTCCTGAACCAGAGCGGTATCAGCAGAATCCACTGCCTGATGCAGTATCGTGCGGATGGAATCTATGTACAGGATCTTTCTACAAATGGTACCTATCTGCTGAATGGTGCGAGACTGCCAAAAGGAACTTTTGTGTCTGTAAAGCAGGGGGATGGTGTACGACTTGGGCAAAACGGACCGGAATTCAGATTCCGATAAAATAAAAGAAAATAAAACTGTCCGGTGCAGGGTTTTCCGCCTGCACCGGACAGTTTTTCTTTATTCAGAAGAAGAATTTATATAGTAATACATCTCACAGAAGAAATCATCTGATGCGAGATAATCATCTGAGAAATCTACGTTATCAGCATATGAATGGATTACTTCAGAATGAGAATCAAAAAATGCCTGTAATGCATTATGGAGTGTTTCTGGTTCAGAAGTTTTTGCACGGTAAACGGCAGTACTACAGTCAAAAGCGTTACGATACACAAAATACACAGACTGAATGCATTCCATACCTTCTTCACCCTGTGCATGGATAAGCATGCTTGTATAAATGCTGTTAAAAAGATTGGTTATCAGAGTACTGGTTTCATCAGAATCAAAAGTTTCCTGATCGGCAAAATAAGAAAATTCTGCAGTCAGATTACCCAGGATACGGCCTTCTTCCAGAAGCTGCGAGTCATCAACATCTTCAATTGGAAGTCGGGTGATATTAAAATCAAAGGTTTCCCAGTTTTTAGAAAGCCTCTGATACCAGTCAGGTAACAAAGCAATATAATCGGGGTTCATGGTTCTGTTGCAGGTAGCATATAGTTTTTCAAAATATTCCAGTAATTCTTCCCGGTTTCCGGATGCATAGATTTCATCCATTTTTTCTGTAACGCTTTTTACCGTATCGCTTCCCTGGAAAATATCTGCAGCATCAGAAGTATAAGAATTCTCTATGTCCGGTAAAGAATCGATAATACCGGCTTGAGCATCATTATCAGTACTTTCTTCTGTGCTGTCAGAATCAGAAGATGTATCAGAAGTACCGGAAGAAGCATCTGTATTCTGAGAGTTCACTGTAAATGGTCGGATAAACCATGGGTATCGAGATCCACGGATATGATAGAAAAACAGTCCACCCCAGAGCAAATCCAGACATAAAACTATAACAATCAGAAAAATAATGCAACGCTTTTTTTTCCTTTTCTGGGAGGATACATCAACCTGAGGAATATTTTCAGAGGATTCCGGATTCTCATCGCCCCAATGAAAAGCAGGGGCGGACGGAGCGGGAGCAGAACTCGTCGACTGCTCAGGAGTGGAAATATTATGTTCAGGCACAGGATGGTTTTGTACAGGTAAGGGTTGTGTTGCATAAAGGTCTTTCATGAAGGCATCTATGTCTGGATATCGTTCGAGTGGGTCAACCTGAAGTCCTTTTTCAATAGCAGCACAGACAGAAGGACTCAAAGATATCCCCTTGATCTGACTGATCGGAGCCAGCTGATCCTGTTCAGCCCGGGAAGAAGCTTCCTGAGGACGGATTCCAGTCAGCATCTGATACAATACAGCACATACTGCATACAGATCGGTCCATGGACCCTGTCGGCTGTTGGAATGATATTGCTCTTCCGGTGCGTAACCACGTTTTAAGATAACAGTCAGATTATCATCGTCATCACGGGAAAATGTGCGTGCGGCACCAAAGTCAATCAGTGTCAGCGAAAGATCAGAATGTACCATCAGATTTTCAGGACTGATGTCACGGTGCAGAATATTTTTTTTATGCATCATTCGGAGAGCGAGAAGAATCGGCCGCATCATGGTCAGGGCATCTTCTTCGGAAAAAGGAGCCTGCCGTATTTTCATATATTTTTTCAGAGGAACACCGGATACATAGTCCATAACCAGATAAGTGGTTCCGTTTGCCTGAAGCTGCTCTTTGACATGTACGATATATGGTACATCAGAAAGAAGGTATAAGATGCGTCCTTCTTCGGAAAAGCTTTTCATAGCGGTACGATAATATACTGCCTTTGAAGGATCTGCAGGGACTACCGTTTCCTGATCAGTATCACGTACTGCCAGATCTAAGGGAAAAAATTCTTTAATGGCGACAATTTTTTCATCCGGCAGATGTAGGGCAATATAAGTGATTCCGAAACCGCCTTTTCCCAAAGGTGCACCCAACAGGTATTTACCGGCAAGAATGGAAAATACCGGAAGACTGTCCTCTACCGTCAGAAAATTCTGAGGATAACTGCAGTGCGGGCATATGATATCGGAATCTTCCCGCGGATGCATACAGCCGGGACAGAGTTTGTTAACATCGAGCATAAAAACACCTCCATGAATAAGGATTTACAGATATTTTAACATAGGATATATGCGCATTTTGTGACAAAGAAAAGGAAAATACGGAGCACAGATTCTGTCACAGATTGTATGGAATTTGAATTCTTTTTATACTTGAAACAAGAAACAGGAGAATGGTCTGAAGAAGGAGAAAGAGGGGAGAAGATGATAAAAGATAACAGACATCGACCGATATACAGTCTGCCACAGGATACAATTGTCGCAGGGAGATATCTGATACAGGATTTTCTGGAAGAACGTGAGAACCGACTGATTTATCTGGCGTATGATCTTGTCGAGGAAAAACAGATCAGACTGACAGAGTGTTATCCGAAGCAGCTGGTTGAGCGTGACGGAGAGAACGGTGAAGAAAATCTCAGGATACATCCGGGAAAAGAAACGGAGATGAAAAGTCTGCTTGGCAGATTTGGAAAAGAATATAAGCAGACGATTCCGGATCACAATACATTATATGCCGTTTCACAGATCCAAAAGAAAAAGCCAATGGGTACTGTAGCTCTTTGTACGGCAGTTATAGTACTGGGAGTCGGAATGCTTTTCTATACACTCCGTCCATCCGGTCAGAAAGAGCAGGCAAAAGAGCCTTCAAAAGTATCTGAAGGAAAGACACAAACATATGAGAATGGAGATTATATCTTTGATGCCGGAACAGAGGCAATCGAGGTAGATACAGACAGTGGAACGATGTATTTTGACCGGACACTGCAGGTGTATCTGGACAGCGAACTGTCGGATTCACAGATAGAAAATCTCCTCTCTGTGGTGGATGGAACACTGGTAGGAAAAATTGCCGGAAGAATGAATATCCTTCAGGTGCAGATTCCGGAAAGTGGATTTGCTGTGCTGGAAGAAAAGTCGCAGAAACTGATGGAACAGGAGAATGTTCTTTTTGCCGGGTATGATTATCCAATCCAGATTGAAAACATGGAAGTCGGAAAAGACACAAATCCGTGGGACAGTGAGAAAAAAGAAGGCGGATCGGAGTACGATGAGGGTGTGCCGAATGGAAATAACTGGTGGGCAGAAGCGATAGGTGCATATACGGCGTGGAATAATTTGCCGGAGCTTTCTGATGAAATATTAGGGATTGTAGACTCCGGGTTTGACACCGGACATCCAGATCTTAAAGGGAAGATCACAATTACAGGAGACACAAAAAACAGAAAGGAATCACATGGAACGCATGTGGCGGGGATTGCCTGTGCAATCAACAATGATATTGGTATCCGGGGAATAGCAGATTCGGCGCAGATTCTGGGAGTATCTTATGCCGATTACTTTGATACGGATGAATTTACTTATGCAGTACCACTGCAACTGCTGGAGGCTAATCGTATTCTGATTGAACAGGGAGCAAAAGTTGTGAATAATTCCTGGGGATTTACTTTGATGTCAGAGGATGCGTACAAAGAAACATGGTCGGTAGATGCGGTTGGCTTATTGTATCAGGAACAGACAGAAGAACAGAATATGGAAATGGATTATGAGGGCTATGTTCATTATTATGCAGATGTTCTTGCAAAAAGAACAGCGCAGGATGCGGAACGGATGATGGAACAGCTGTTGAACAGTGCAACCACGGAAGAAGAAAAAGAGTTTATGATCGTACAGTCAGCAGGAAATGGCTTTGATAATATGATGGAGAAAGGCTATGATGCATCATGGCAGGGATTTTTCTGCGGAATAACAGCGGATACACATGTATCTGAAACATACAGTTACGAAGAAATGAAAAATCATATTATGGTTGTTTCCGCAGTTCAGAATAAACGGGAGAAAGGACGGTATCAGATCGTGGAGGGAGTCAATCAGGGAGATACCGTAGATCTCTGGGCTCCGGGGTGGGACGTATACAGTTGCGTTTCCACAGAAGAAAGTGCGATGTACCAGTCAGCCAACGGAACATCCATGGCAGCCCCTATGGCAGCGTCATCCGCGCTTCTGATATGGGAGATCGATCCGTCTCTGTCAGCGGAGGAGGTAAAACAGGCATTGTTGGATCATGCTTCCGAGGCGTATCTGCCTTCAGATGAATCAAAAGTATATCCGATGTTAAATATCGGAAGAACCGTGTTGGCTCTTCAGGGGCGGGAGGATGGTTTTACAGGTTATTTGAAAGAAACGCTTATTCCGAAGTATGACATTATGTCAACAGATTCATGGAAACTGGATAACTCGTTGCCAACATGGTCAAAAGGAGATACATCTCCGGCAAATGGTATTTTAAGTGCCTATATTGCAGATTTTGATGGGGACGAAATGGACGAGATGCTGGTAGTACGTTTTGTTCAGGAGGAGAATAAAAAAATTTATCTGGAAATGTATGAAGATTATAAAGGTAGCATTGATCTGGCTACAGGTATAATGTTTGATATTGACTGGCTTTGTACGACATGTCAGAATAACAGGCTGTCAGTCATGGCAGATAAGAAAAACGGATATTACCAGATTTACCTTTATGCGTTTCAGAGGGGCAATGGAGGTGGTGCAGAAACCATTGTGAAACTGAATTATGAAGAAAGACCGAATAAAGGAATGTCTGTACTTGAACCTGAAAATTACTGGAGCTTTATCATGGGCAGCGATCAGACTGCTTCCGTACAGTCAGGAACCATGAAGCTGAAGGAAGTAAATCCGCTGGCAGAACTGTGGGACTACAAACGTGGAGAGGGAAGCGCGCAGGTAGAATATGAAAATACGGCAAAAGCACCTTACGAATCAGCCAGTTATGCAGAGGATTTTGCAAACATGTTGAACACTTTTTATGGAAGTCTGCAGGAAGCAACCGGGTTAAAACATAACATAAAATTAGCACAGAGTTGGAGCAACGCACCAATTGAGACATATGTATCCGCAGACGATGAAAACAGCCAGGAGATGCAGTACACAGCGAAAACACTTTTTGAAGAAGATGATCAACTGCAGTGGCTCGCATCGCTGGACAATCATATGTACCACAACAGGGATACGAATACGATACAGAATACAATCATACCGGAGGATGCAACGGGGATTGTGAGAAAATAAAAAGAGAAGCCGGGAATATCAGATTCTACTGATGTTCCATGGCTTCTTCTCTTTTGCATAAAAACAGGCACTGTAATCTCCACGTTACTTTTCACCATAAAATCCCGTATCCGCAAGTTCCATCCATTTCAGATACATTTCTTTATAATGTTCCTTAATAAAAGCTCTGATCTTTCTCACTTCACGATCGGTCAGGCAACCTTGGTTTTCCAGGGTAGTATCGCCATTGCTTTTTACGAAAAATTTTGCGGATCCCGCTTCGGTCAGTTTTCTGTCACTGGCATGAACATGCATGGCTTCGATTATACAACTTGCAGTATAATATAAGTAATAGCCACACACTTTGAATTCATAGTATTTGGGCATGGCTAATCCTCCATAAACTGCTTATTGTTTAAATAGTAATCAAGGACTATCTGGTTTTCAATATCATCCATATTGGTTTCCACAATCTTATCATCATATATAACTGCCGCGTGATTTGGTTTGTTTAAATTAAGTATTCGAATATATTTTCCATTTTGCGTATATGCATACCCATTAATGATCATATCTGCTGCATCTGCTACAGTTTTTATATCAAGCTGCATAGTCGATCCGAACCTCCTTTATAGGGGTGAGAAATTCATCTACATCATAGTATAAGTTCTGTAAAATGGGAACCAGATCGATATATTCCTCAACTTCGTTTAAATTCTTATATTTTGCCATTACAACCAGATATCCGTTATCCCATTCTTTTACTTTTGTATAGCGTTCTAATTTCGATGATGTCATAAATCGTATAATCTGGTCCTTAAAAATGAATATCGTATACTGGCTGTCGCTTTTTAATATAGCATAATTGTCTGCTGATTTCTTCATCTGCTCCACACCTCCCGATATGTTTTCTTTAATTATAACCGAATTACTATGGCTTTTCTACTGATTTTTCCATGGACTTTCACACGCAGAGGTTGCTTGAAAGGGATGTTACGCGGCTTCTTCTCTTTTGCATAAAAACAATGTGAAAGTTTTGTCAATTATGCCAAATTGACCAGCAGTCACCCACCATGATACAATGATGGAAACCAGAAAACCAAAATGGGTTTCTGGTTTTTTTTTCGCTGACACGTGATTGTATTCAAAACAGGAGAGAAAAATGAGAGAAAAAATCATTGATACGGCCATCGAGGAATTTACGAAAAATGGTTTGAAATTTACGATGAATGATGTAGAGAAAGCGTTGGGGATCAGTAAAAAAACCATCTATACGGTGTTCGAGAGCAAACAG
>JAFEHB010000908.1_pt1 | contig 14991 bp, 16 predicted proteins | sample 9267121 | NCBI WGS metagenome assembly JAFEHB01 (sample SAMN17103336, study PRJNA684904) | human gut metagenome | isolation source: diarrhea sample from child under the age of five | host: Homo sapiens | place: South Africa: Mafikeng, Mafikeng Provincial Hospital | collected 2019-09 | reverse complement strand
GATATTGAATATATAAGCCTTGCATATTATCCATAAGGTGCGCTATAATGGTACCATAGACATAAGGGTAATATATTGAACACATAAAGAAGGGATGAATAAGCTCTTATGGAAAATAACAAAAGAAGGGGAAGAGCATAATGGGAATTGTAGATGCCATAGGCACTGGAGTAAGAAAGCTATACACCGAAAGGAAAGCTATTGAAGACTTTAACAAAATAAAAAAGGAAAGTGGACTAAATGAGCAGGATTGGAATGCAAGATGGGAAACTGTCAGCGGTTATCCTGTAGAAGTGCAGACTGTTCTTGAAGCCAAAAATGAAGACCATGTCAAATTATATGATAAGGATAAGGAGGATGTGTGGGCTATACAGGGTGAAACCAAGCAGCTATTGAATGAAGCGGTTCCAGAAATTTTCTGGATTGATTTTTTCAAGACCATCCAGCTGTTTACATGTCAGCCAATAGAGGTAATATTCCAGACTAAAAAGCCTAAAAAAATTCCAATGGACAGGCTGCTGTATGATATCAGGAACTTTTTGTATGGAGCAGAATCAAACAGAGATATTCAGTTAGATACACAGATAATCTTTAACAATTTTGAAAATCTCATTGATGATACAGACAAACATGTAAGGATTGCCCAGAAGGGAAAAAATGGGGAAGATTATGTAGGGCAGGTGTTAAGGCAGTATGGAAACAAATTCCATTTTCTGGAAAATGTAGTCATTCCAGCATATGAAGAGACTGGTGATACATCAGAAACAGATGTGTATATAGTGAACAGCAAGGGCGTTTTTGTATGTGAGGTAAAGAACTATGGTGATTCTGGTCAGGTACTTTACATGCCAGATAATGGAGAATGGAAACTGTTTAATGAGCATGGAAGGCTGATTGCAAACAAGCCATCTGCATTTGTACAGAATGAGAGGCATTGCAATGCAACAAGGAGCTTCATCAAAGACCATCTGGGAATAGAGGTTCCAATCTATTCTGTTATCATAATTGCAAATAACAATGTGCAGATAGAAAATGAAAATCCAAATGAGCACATAGTAATAAGGGCACCGCAGATAAGGGAACTGGTGGAATGCTGCAATGATGCCATTGATGAGGAGACACAAAAGAAGATAGTTGAGACATTTGAAGAAAATAAGCTTGACCCAAATGATTTCCCAGTAAAGATAAATGCAGACAGGGCAAGATATTTACAGAAGTGGGTAAAAGAATATATCCCATACCTGAAAGAAAATGTGAAGATGGCAAATGCTTATGAGAAGAGGGTCAGTACACAGAACAAAATCACATGGGCTATCACAATTGTGCTTGCAATTATGACTATGATACCACTTGTATTAGAGGGAGAAGGACTTGTCATATTTTTTGGAATATTAGCATGGGGTGCAGGTTTTGTAGCCAATACAAAACTTTCAACAGTTTTTGCAATAGCAGCAATTATTCTGCTCCCAGTCTGGATAATTACATTTAAACCAGCACTCGGAGCACTTGGAATTGCATGTATATTTATCAGCTTTTTACTCATTGATAGAGCAGATAAGAGAAATCAGGAAAACAATCAATAATAGAATTATGGAGGTAATTATTTTATGAAAAAGAGAACTTTATTTTTAACACTTGCTTTGACTATGGCAATGTCAATGATTGCACTTACAGGATGTGGAACTAAAACATCTGCAACAGATGATGCTATTGTAGAGGAAACACCTGCTACTGAAGAAGATACTATGAAAGAAGAAGTAGTAGTTGCTGGAGAAGATGATACATCAGCTACAGAAAATGACATCATTGAATTTGATGATTCAAGTACTATTTCAGAATATGATTTTACAAATATGGAATTTGAAGATGAATCAATTGATGTTACTGCAACTTCAAAAATTCCTGTGTATTCAGCTGATGGTTATTTTGTAGGAAATATCAAAGAAGGTTCCACAATTACAATTACTGAACATGGAGTAAATAGTATTTGGCATCGTTTCAAGAATCCAATAAATGGAACTGATTATGAATACTTATATGTATCAGAAAAAGATTTTTCAAATGAAGAAGACAATACTTCAAGTAATGGAAATAATGAGGCCACTATTACTAAAGATATGGTAAAAGATGCTATTGAAACTAGTTTAATGAGTTCAGTAGTAGAACATACTATTTTAGATTCCAAACCATCAGATATGGAAGGTTCTGTTACAGTAAAAGTTAGTAAAAATGATGCTTCTTATGTAGAAATGGTTCAAAATCAATTATATTATCCAGAAGATGGTTCTGATAATATTTTGAATTGGAGTACATATTATATTGAACTTGCTAATGAAGATGATACAAGCATTGAATATAAGGTGTATTACAAAGATGCTTTTGATTTAGACCAATTAAAAGAAGAATATAAAAATAGTCAAACAAACAAATAATAATTAAAAAATTGAATAAAGAGGTATTAGATTTAATGCCTCTTTATTATTTTATAAAAAAGAAAGGATGATTATAATATGAAGAATAAAAATATTTTAGCATTAGTTTTAGTACTTTGCATTTCTTTATCAATGATGGGATGTGGAAAGACAAATACAAAAGATAATACAGAAAATGTTGTTGCAACAGAAATTCAAGATACTGAAAATGTACAAGAAACAGAAAAAAATGAAGAACCTAAATATACAGAATATGAAACATATTTTCTTGAAGATGGAGTAGAATCTGAAGGAAATCAATATGATATGAATACAATGAAACCAAGTGATAAAAAATATACTTTAACAAAAAGTGTAGACCTTTATTATTTGAATGAAAAGAAGTGTGGTTATACTAAGGAAAATATTGATATTCAAATAATCACAAGTAATGATGATTATTGTTATGTAAATTTAGAACATAAATATTTCTTAATGAAAACAAAAGATGTTGAAGATGCTAAATTGGTAGATGAAAATGAAGAAGTTGAAATAAATACTCAAGATAAAGAAAGTGAACAAACTTCTAATACTATAACAAAAGAAACAACTAAAAAAGATACTTCAACTAAAAAAGATACTACAAGCACAAAAAATGAGAGTGCTAATACTAACAATAACACAAGCAACAATAATACCTCTAATACAACAAATGAAGCACAACCTACAAATAGTGAACCTAAAGTGGAAGAAACTCAACCACAAGAACAACCAACTACAAGCAATAAATATACACCAGAAGAAGCCATTGCTTATTATCGTTCACAAATTGAAGCTCAAGGAATGCAATGGGACCCTAGTATTAAAGCTGAAGCCTCTTGGGGAACAGGATGGATTCCTTTAAGTAAAGATGAATTAAATTCTGATTATATTGCAAATACAATGGCTGGTTATAATTATGGAGATGGTACTGGTAATCCAGATAGACTATATTATCTAGAAGTTACTGGTAGTGATGAAAATTATGTTTATGTTACTATATGGAATGCTTAAATAAGCATAATTTATAAAAAAGAGTTCTCGATTTAGAGAACTCTTTTTAAATGCAAGTATAATAAAAATATAAATTTAATATATAATAAATTATAAAAAAAATACATAGGAGCATTTGAAAGGAGTTTTAAATATGCAAAATAATTATAAATGGTATGAAGATGGAGATTCTTTATTTGATTATTGTGAAGTTCTAAAAAATAACAAAGAGTCTGCAACTAAAGAATTAGATAAATTCATATCAAATAATAAATTGATAGAGAAAAATGATAATAATTAAATTTTTCATTAAAAAATACACCTTATCTTAATTGATAGGTGTATTTTTATGTGTAAGTCAAATGTTAAAAATTTTTCATATAATAAACAAATTAAAATTCATAAAAAAAAGAAATGTCTAACATTGTGTTAAACATTTCTTTCATTGTTTTCTACTCATTTAAGAGCTATTTTATTCTATGCATTATATGATAGCATTATTCCTCTTGTGTATCAACATTAAATATTGATAAATTGAGAAATCTTCCTATACAGTCTAATAGAACATTTAATTGGTCAAATGGTATATTATATTCATCTATCAAAAATAGGAGTTTGTGTTCATCCATAAACTTTCTCCTTTCTTTTAACTTATTTCTTATTCCTATTAAATTCATTTTTTGTTGTTAACTTTATGATTTTATGAATGATAAAAAAAGAACTCCTTGAAAATTCAAGAAGTTCTCTTTTTTTTATTGAACAATATGAACAATACTATCATCTGCTCCTGTAGACTTGATTGTATAACCAAGTTCAATTGCATCACCTATATATCTATCTTGTATTGTGTGTGGATAATCAAATGGTGTTGCTGCTACTATTGGAGTCCAAAGCATAACACTATGCTCTCCCTTTGCTTTTACATCATAAGAACCTTCTACAATACCAGGTGTTTTTACATCAGGTGCAAGTTGGTTTGTATAGAATTTCATATTTTGGAAACTACTTGATACTCCATTTTCTACACTCTTACTCATTGTGTAAGTAATTGTTGTTGTAGAGAAATCTTTACTATAAGAAACTTTAATTTTTGAAATTCCAATCCATTCTTGCATATTTATTTGGAACAGGGATATTGTGTGCCTTGCAATCATATTTCATCTTTTGAAAGAAGCTGTAGAAAGCACAAGCAAAGGCATCTGCCATGTGGTTGTTGTAGAGGAGCTTTTCATCCTTAGTCCATGAAAAAGCAGCCTGGCAAATAGTATCTTTATCTGCATTTCCATCTCCTGTAAGGCAATATTTAATTGCCTTGGGTGGAATAGGCTTATAGGTATGGTGCAACTGATAAGCCATGAGTGAAATGATATTTGTTGTTGCCTGTGCAGCAAGCACTGATTGCAGTCTTTTACTTGATGTGACAGGAATTACCTCAAATGTCAGACATTCAACATTCTTGTGGGAGAAGAGGGTGAAATACTGATTACAAAGGAATATCTGCTTATCAATCTGAGACCATAATTTTGCAAGGTCATTTTCATAATAATAGGCATCATTATATTTAAAATCTACGACCGCGCCATTTTTCTGTATTAATTCCAAGCTGGTAAAGGCATTGTTGGTTACTCCAGAATCCATGCCAACCATAATGGGTGGCTCATCTATTGCATCGTAAGGCAGATAACATTGCAAAGGAAAAGCATCTGGAATGGCTTGTATTCTTTCAATATTTTTCTTTTGTGCATAACCTGACATAAATTATTTTCCTCCTGAATGCTTTCTTCTAGTGTCTCCTGTGAGCATGGAGAGTGGCTTGATTTTTGTATGCATAAGCATATCTGGTTTTAAGCAGGATTTAAAATACACTTCAAAATCAAGTAACTGTTTCTTGGCAATAGAATAATTTCTGGTCTTGCCAGGGAGAGTGATAATTGTTAAGCTGACCTGATTTTTATACAGATTAATGTCCTTGATGAAGATTCTACAATCAGGATTATCAAAGAACTTTGTAAATCTTCTGTTGGAAGGGTAATCATTTTTTTCAGCATAGAAATCATTATTTAAAGCATAGTCAAGGACCTTGGCAAATTGCTCCATATAGGCAAGTGCTGCATCTTCTCTATGTAATAATGTTGGATAAGTCATTTCAATATACTTAAAGAAGATGGATGGGGTAAGAGGTTCTGGTGCAAATACATCAAAATACACATCATGCTTAATCTCTTCCTTTAGGGAGATAAAAAATTTGATGATTCCTTCATCCTGAGCATAGACATTTTTATCCCATGTGGCATAGAAATCTGGTGTTACAATAAAGTGCTTGTACTCTACTAGTTGCTTTTCTTCAATGAGGGCAAGGATAGCAAAATCTACCTGCTTGTTTGTGTTGCATTCAAAAAGCTCTGTAACAAAAGCTTTTAATTGGCTTTTTCTGATTGGTCTGTTAAGTTTTGAACAGATGGTTAAGAGCATGTCTTGTAAAGCTGTAAGCTCAAGTGTTTTATTATTCTTCATATATTATTAATTCCTTCCTTTTGAAATTTCATATTATAAAATTTGGGGTGCATAAAATAAAATGTTGCCAACATATTGTGTTATTTTTTGAGCATAAGATTTTAACTTATGAGCAATGGATTTTATGTTATGTTTTAGCTTTGCGGTCTTAAATTGTATTTATCAAAAATATCCATGCTCTTGTATGTTGCACTGATATTCTCCCAATATTGGGGAAGTAAGCCCACATTTTTCATGGCATTTAATTTTTTACTATATCCGGACATCTCCTGATTGTAAAAATCATAGGCTTCAATGGATTCCTCTTTCTCAAGGTGGGATGCTTTTTCTTTGTCCCAGACATAAACAGTAGCTTCTAAAAGCAAATCTTTGAACTTGCAATATCTCTGAAACATGAGGTATATGAAAGAAAGATTTTGATAGAGCTTCTTCACATTAATGTTATTATTGGTATCAAAGAATACAACCTTGATAGTATCAGGTGTCACATCTTCAATTACAAATCCCTGTTTGTGGAAATTATTAAGGTTATAAAAATATTTGCTCTTTTCAACATCTGATGTATAAGAGTTTCTCTCGGTATCTCGCTGTATTTTGGCTTTACATTTTTGTAATTGTAAGTCCTGTTTTAATTGGTTGCAGATGTAAGCATCTTTTTCATAAGAAGCAATCTCATAGTCTCTAGTAAAATCATAATCAAGGGTAATCCCTTGTTTCTCACATACATCTTTGAATCTCTCATAAAAATCAAAGGTGTTGCATTGGTTGCCTGGTAATAGAATATTAGAGGATGACCAATACAGATAGGATAGAAGATTATCCTCTGATATTAAAAGGTTTCTTTGCTTCATATCTGGAATTAAATGCTGGATAATATATTCCACCTTAAAAATCTGATTATAGACCTTGGCATTTGTGAAATTTAATGCAGGCACATCACCAGTTGTTTCTTTATTATAAAAGTAACTTCTTGGGTATTTACTAAGATAGAGCATTTGTGTCTTGCATGGCTTTTGAATTTGCATCTGAAGAAGGAAGCCATTCACTATTAGTTCAGCAATGAAAAATTCAATATCTGTAATATCTGTATCTGGGTGTAACATGCAGTAGAGAACCTTTAACTGCTTTCTCAATGCCATATCTCCAAGTAGATGTACCAGAGAAATGAGACCTTTGTGTTTATCAAACAATAATTCTTTTTGTTCATTAGTTAATTTATGTGTTGTGTGTTTCATTTGTATTTTTATCTCCTTTATTAGTTTATGTGTGTACAAATGTGACTTCCACAGAGAGAAGCTCACATGTCATGGTTTTAGATTCTATCTCTTCATTGCCATAGCTATCTGTTGTAATTTCAATTGCTTCCCAAGTGCCTTGCTCTGTTTTGTAGATGATGTCAGGCATACTCAATTGGTTATTTTGAAGAGCATCAACAAGCTCCTGATAGTGGTCCTGTTCCTGCTTATCAAGGTACTCTTGTAAGCGGTCCTCTATAAAGGGGAGCAATTCTCTTTCTGATAAGCAGGAATCCAATTCCTTTTTACTAAGATTGTTCACAAGATATTCAGATACCTTTGCATTGTGGGAAGAGGCATTGGCATTAGAGATAAAATGTTTAGTATGGCACTCTTGCTTGCAAAAATCTTTGCCTTTTTTATCCAATTCAAAGTAGGTTTTAAAACCATTTCCATTCTTATCTATAACAGAGGTTTCCCTTATCATGCCTGCATGGAGATAGGACTTGATGCGATTGTCTGTAATCTCCATTTTATGGAAGGTATCTCTATCCATTGCTCCAGATTTAGCAAGGATGCTCATGGTTCTTCGGTCTTTTGGATAGACATGTTTTAATGGTATATATTTCATGTTGTATCATCTCCTTTGTATATTTTTGGGGCAGATGATGCCCCCTGTTCGTAAGAACAGCACTTCTAAAACAAAATTCTTTTCATATACTGATTGATTTTTTGAAGAGAGACCGAGCGAACCAAAGCACCAAAAAAGGTTGCCCGTAGGGTGAGCCAGCGGCTCCCTTTTTGTCCTGGTGCTGAAGGCGGAGCTTTGAAAACTTTAGTTTTCATTGTGGAGGCGAGGTCTCTCTACTCCATTAATCTTGTTTATCATTATTTTTTATAGCAAGTAGCTGCGTATTAGGAAAAGTCCCTCATTTTTTAACTACTTAATGTATTGTAGATATTGGTAGCAATGATTATTATGAAAAAATGCACTATCAAAGAAAAAGTGCTGCTAAGAAGAAAAAAGAGGATGCAACTGTAGGGGAGAGGTAGCAGTCTGCTAAGAAATTTTTTCATAGACAGATACTGCATATGTACCAAGATGCAATAGCTTTTTCTTTCTTAGAAGCATATTTTTATTTGTATATATATGATTTTAGACCACTTTTTTTGAGGGGAAAATAGCCTTAACACTTGATAAATACTAGCTTTGTTGGCATTTTGAAATCGGGAACCTGTTTCCCGATTTTTTTAATATTCATATAGTATTAATTAGATACTATATGTCGTAAAAATAATTTACGACAAACAAGGTCAAATTCATTGTATTAGCAACTTATTTATGATATTTTAAAAATATCAAATGACTCTTGCATCTGATTTGTTTAAAAACTTTCAGATATAAGCTGTATATTTTGATTGAAAATTGAATACTTGAAAAATACATTTTCATTTCCTCACAGATTAAATACATAACAAAGACTGTTATGTCAGGAGTTTCACTCCTGCAAACATGTAAAAGAAAAAGGAGGAAAATAATATGGAAAATATTATTGAATTTCCAGCAAAAGAAGCTGGAGCAAACAAAACAGCAAGTGTAGAACTTGCACAAGCAGTAGGAAATGAAAATGTATCTACATATGGCTATCAGGGTGTGGAAAAAGGTAATGACAAGATTATCCCATTCCCAGGCAAAAAAAGACCAAAAGTAACTTACATTGAAACATGTGCAGGTCTTGGAGCAACAAGTCTTGCTTTAAGAGAAGTTGGAGAGCAACTTGGTATTGAATTTTTATGTGTTGGTTATTCGGAAATCGATAAAGCGGCAATTAGAGCATTCAAAGAATTGCATGGACCAACATTAGTCAATCTTAGTGATGTTACTAAGGTGGATTGGAGCAAGTACCCATGTGATTTGTTGAGTTTCACTTTCCCTTGCCAAAACATTAGTATTGCAAATCGCAAGGCAAAGGGCTTTGAAGAGGGAGAAGACAGCAGTTCTTCAATCATCTGGAGCTTAAGAGATGTGTTATCCAAGATGCCACAAAAACCAAAGTGCATTTTTATGGAGAATGTGGCTGCAATCTTAAACAAAACACATAAGCCAACTTTGGACAAGCTGATTGCTTTCCTTCAAAGCGAAGGATACCATGTTGACTATAAAAAATTGGATGCTGCAGACTATGGGGTGCCACAACATAGAGAAAGAGTTTACATTTTATGTACACTTGGGTTTGACCCATGTTTCACATACCCAGAACCAATTCCACTTGAAACAAAGTTGTGTGATGTACTGGAGAAAAATCCATCCCAACAATTTAACCTCACACCAAAGGCAAAAGCGGGATTCATTTCAAGAGGTATGAGAGATGTTAAATCTTACCCTATAAGAGTGCATAATCCTAGCAAGTGCGACAAGGCATTTACAATTTCGACAAGAAGTGGAAGCCGCAATTACGATAACTTTATCTTTGAGAAAGATGTAACAGATGATAAGTTCATCAAGGTTTCTAAAAAGGGATTAACTAAAGCTGGTGTGGATTTAAAGGCAATTGAGGATATGAATATCCGCAAACTTACACCAGATGAGTGCATGGTACTTATGGGCTTGAAAAAAGAAGAAAGAGAAAAGCTAAAAGATTTTACACCAAATGAGATTTATAAGCTCACAGGAAACTCAATTGTAATACCAGTGTTGATAAGCGTATTCAATGAATACTTCAAGGCACTAAAAGATAATGGAAAATTAGATGACATGGACATGGCATCATAGGAAAAAATTGAAACAATATAATTGATAAATTGCTGTCCTATCGGCGATACGGGGAGAAAAGGAGACAAACATTATGTATAGTAATATAAATTTAACAGCTCTTGAAGGAGCACTCAAGGATGCAATAAACAAGAAACTTAAAAAAGTAGATTATGATGCTTCTATTGATAAATATGGCACTTCATGTGTTGCTGATATTTTGGCATCTGCATTAGGTATAGAAGTAGAAGAAAATGGGTATTGCTGGCAGGCACAAGTTTTGTGTGATTTTTGTACTTGCACATTAAACATTGGTCTAACTCAAATTGAAATTACAAAAGGCAAAAACATTAGTACTGTTATTGGAGAAATTCTTGCGGCTGTTAGTGATGAATATCATGGAAAGTGCTATGAAAAAAGCTATTGTACTTTCAATGATGAAGGTATAGGTATTCTCTATACCCCAGATGAAAATATCTTAGACAAAATGTCAATTAAGGAATTGATTGCATACTTAAATGAGGATAGATATTGTGATGATAAGTTTGTTGAAGTGATGCGTTCTTATGGCTATGAAATTAAAACAGGTGAGCATCCAGATATTGGAGAAGCATTGTATATTGATATTTCAAAATATATAAAAGATGCAAAAGTATGGCTACAAGAAGCTAACAGACAACACACAATTTATCGAAGAATTGATAGAAGAAGTAGATTGGATGTACTATATCTTCTCCATATAATAAAATTCGAGAATATATGGTCGGATGAAATTTAAGCAATGAAAATGGGTTTTAACACTCTTTCCCACACAAAAAAGAGTCAAAATAAAAATAATGGGAGGAAAATCTATATGAGAAAGAAACAATGGCTTTTGGTTTGTATGCGTTCACTACATGACTTACTAGAATTTTACTTAGAAAATCCTTTTGATGAGGATACACATATGCAGTTAAATGATGGCTTGACAGATACCTTCGATGCAATGCATAATTATTTCATGGACCGCGACATATAACATGGTTCTTGGTGCTCTCCATTTAAAAGAGCACCATATAAAAAATATAGCAAATAGCATTTGAAAAGGAGATTAAAATTATGAGTAGAACATATGAATTTTTAGAGGATAGAATGAGTCATTTAAACAAGGATACTTTAAACAAGTATTATGAGATGAAAATGCAATATCAGTTTATGCCAAAGGCAAGTGATATTCCAACATTGGAGAAGTATATCATTAAGGAAGAAAATGATTCAGTTAGAGGAATCCTTAACAGACCAGTGGTTACGGTGGAAGTTAAAAGGTTAGAAGAAGCAGGTAAATTTCTAATGGAATGGAGTGTTGGATTTGAGGGCATGGAACTCAAACAGGAGGGTTTTTCAGTTGAGGAGGAATTACATTCTTTGGAAGAAGTTGAAAATGTGGCAATGTGGCTGACACATGAGAATATCCAAGAGATGGATTGGAAGCAGGCAGTAGATAAGTTGCATAGAATTGTTAAGAAACAAAGCAAATAGTGGCATAAGCCAAGTGACAATAAAAATTGCTTCTAAGAGAGAAAATGAAGGTTGTACATATGGAGATGGCATAACACCAGTAAAAAAGAATTTATTTATGATGGCAGCTTATACCCAAATAAGAACCATAAACATTTCTTTCTTAGAAGCAGGAGCTTAATTTTAAATATTGCTAAATGATTGACACCTTTAATACAACGAATAGTTATTTTATGGAGCAACATGGTTATTAGTGCTCTCCATTTAAAAGAGTGCAATATATATTTTGATTTGACATTAAAAAATCTTTCACCTTTATTATGGTGGAAGATTTTTTATTACAAGAAATATATCGTAAAAATATTTTACGACAATATGCCTCGAAACTGCTGACTATTTGGCATAGACGCAGTATGATAGGACTATGAGGATAGAGTTTATGACTATTTTCAAATATTGAGAAAGGAACAAGATATTATGGCTAAAGTGAAAGATATTAAAGAATACAAGACCATAGAAGATGGATATACAAGTATTAAAGTTCCAATTTCTGATGATGAAAGTCATGTAATTATGGAATTGAATTTTAATCATTATGTAAATATATTATCAGAAGTTTTGGTAAAGTATTCTTCAAATTTTAAAGTGGGGCAGATGGGAGTAATGACTCCCTCTGCTATGAAACACTTAGTAGCTTATGCCATTTATTTAATATACATAATCAGAATGAAAAGAAAAGTAAGTTTAATTGAAAGGTGGAAGAGTAAATGAAATATACAAAGGTATCAGAGATTTTTAAACAAAGGAAAAAATGTGATATTTATATCAGAGTTAGTAGCGAAAGACAAGTTCAAGGTTTTTCACTAGATGGTCAAAAAAGAGAACTTATTGAATATGCAAAAATGAAAGGACTTGAAGTTAATAATATCTATGTAGAACCAGGAAAAAGTGGTAAAGATATAGATGGAAGAGAAGAGTTTCAAAAAATGCTTAATGATGTATTAAGAGTTGATTCAGAGGTTGGTTATATTTTGGTATTTAAATTATCTCGTTTTGGTAGAAATGTAAGAGATATATTAAATACAATTAATTTAATACATCGCTATGGAATTTCATTGCTGACCAAGGATGAAGGAATTGATTCATCCTCTAATATGGGTTCTATGCTAATTGCTATTTTAGGTACTGTTGCAGAAATGGAGAGGGAGAATATTTCTACTCAGACAATGCTTGGTAGAGAAGAAAAAGCAAAACAAGGTGGCTGGAATGGCGGTTTTGCACCTTATGGCTATGACATTGTTGATGGAAAACTTGTAGCAAATGAAAATGCTTATATTGTGAAAATGATTTATCAAAAATACATTGATGAAAATATGGGAATGAAAACAATTGCCGATTATCTAAACAGAAATGGTATCAAGAAGCAAAGACCTAAAAACAAACAAGATTATAAATTTGATGATTGGAGTGACCACACTATAAAGGCAATATTAGATAATCCTGTATATACTGGATATATTGCTTTTGGCAGAAGAAGAACTGTTAAATGTATCAATGAAGAGGGTGAAATTGTAGATAAGTTATTAAAGCAAGATGATTATATCACTTCTGATGAACAGTCCCATGAAGCATTGGTATCTAAAGAACTATGGGATAAAGTACAACAAAAAAGAAAAAGTAGAGCTGTTCGTGGAAATAAGAGAATAGGACAAACACCAAAGCATTTATTAAGTGGAATATTGAAATGCCCAGATTGTGGTTGCAATATGGTTATAAATTATAATAAATGGTGCAATCAGGATGGTAGTAACAAGCAAACAAGAACCTATATCTGTGGACATTATAATCGCTCTGGGGCACATGGACAATGCAAGAGGAATGGTGTAAATGCTGAGATGATTGAAAGAGAAGTGGTTAATTATACAAGGAAACTAATTTCAAACCCACAATTTACTTCTTATGTGAAAGAAAAGATAGGTTGTTCAACAGATGTAAGTGAGATTGAAAAGGAAATAAAATCTTATGAAAAGAAGTTGAAAATATTAGAGAGAAATAAGGAGAGCCTATACAAAGATATTGATAATCTTGTGGATGATGATAAGATTGCTTCTCGTAAGAGAGAAGACATGAATAAAAGACTTGATAATATTTATAAGGACATTGAGGAAGTAGAGACCTTGAAGTTGGAGTGTGAGGATAAAATAGACATCATTAGAAAACAAGAATTTAATAGAGACAAAATTTATGAGATGCTCTTACATTTTGATAAAATCTTTGATAAACTAGATGATGAAGAAAAACAACAATTAATTCAAGCATTAATTTCAAAAGTAGAAGTATATAAGAGAAATGAAATAAAAACAACAAAGACCTATATAAAGGAGATAACTTATGCTTTTGATGTGTTTGATTTAGATACTAATTTTTTAGGCAACAAATCCAACAACGTCGAGACGGTTGTCAAATTATCCCTCAAAAAAGATACACCTAAGATTGAGGTTACAATGGAGCCTGAGGAAGAGAGTAATTATACACCACAAGAAAAGGCTACTTATTCAAAGATTAAGGAATATGTGAAGGAAAAGTATGGTGTGAATGTGCATACTTCTTATATTGCACAGGTGAAGCGGATGTGTGGTCTGGATATGGGCGAGAATTATAATAAGTCCAAGAAGGAGAATCCAGAAGTGAAGCAGTGTCCGCAGGAGAAGGTGGAGTATATTAAGGATGCGTTGAGATACTTTAATGAGATATAAATGGCAATAAGATAAGAGGTAATAATGGAAATATCAGTATATTTGAAAGATTATGTGGAAAAATTAAAAAAAGATAAAATGAAACCATTTTATAATAAGAAAAATAATAATTTTGAAATAGATAATATTTATGATTATCTCAAAATCATAGATATCTTGCAAAATGAAAAAGAAAAAGACAGGAATGCAGTGTTTAAAGAATTTTATTATAGAGGCGTTTCAAATAGTGAATGGGAATTATTGCCTAGTTTAGCTGTTAATGACTTAGAGTTTTATGAGCCTGTTATGATTGAAGAATTTAAAAAAGCATATCCCTCGGAATTTGATGTAAAAGATGATTTTGAAATAATTGCCAAAATGCAACATTATGGTTTACCTACAAGATTGTTAGATTTTACGTCAAATCCCCTAGTGTCGCTATATTTTTCGTGTAGTGATATTCAGCAAAAGGAAAAAGATGGAAAAGTGATAGTTGCTTTGCCAAGAAAAAATCTATATGATGGGTTGGATGAATATAGAGATTTGATATATAAAGCCCATGACCAAAGTTTTTTATTGAGTTGGTTGGAAGAGAACCCAGGTAATTTGTATACATATTTAGGAATGGTATATGTACCAAATTCTTTGTTTTTCAAAACCCCAAGTTATATTACAGAAAGAGAAAAAAGACAAAGTTCTGTTTTTATGCTTTTTGCGAATAGCATAGTTGATGTAGAAAAGGATACTTGTATATCAGATGAAGAAGCTGCATATCTAATTTTAGAGGGAGAAGAGTATTATAAGAAGCACTACGG
>JAFEHB010000906.1_pt1 | contig 15006 bp, 9 predicted proteins | sample 9267121 | NCBI WGS metagenome assembly JAFEHB01 (sample SAMN17103336, study PRJNA684904) | human gut metagenome | isolation source: diarrhea sample from child under the age of five | host: Homo sapiens | place: South Africa: Mafikeng, Mafikeng Provincial Hospital | collected 2019-09 | reverse complement strand
AAGCTATCTGACAAGAAGACCACAAAGGCAACCAACTCACAGATGGTAGAGTTGCATCCAGTCTTCACGTTGGAACAGACCAAGCGTTTCCGCTATGGCTACCGCAATGTGATAGTCATTCGGAAGATGACATTCCCGAATGACAAGCAATTGACCATCGAAATGACGGAGAACCAAATCAGCGGTCGTACCATCTCATTAAAAGTGAACTATAGTGATGTGCTGTCAGCCGACTCATTCAATCCGATTTTTCTAAAATAGCAATCATATCCAATGGAAGAAAGCAAGGAGTTACAAGGATTTTACAAGATATTCAGGGCGGTCATCTACATATCCGTGTTGATGGAGTTCTTTGAGTATGCCATAGACCCAAGGGCGATAGACGGCTTTGGCGGTGTGGTGTGTGACCTGCACGACCGTATCAAGCAGTGGTTCATCTACCATGACGGCAACTTGGTGTATAGCAAGGTGGTGACGTTCCTCTTAGTGTGCATCACCTGTGTCGGCACGAGAAACAAGAAACACTTGGAATTTGATGCCCGAAGGCAGGTGCTCTACCCCTTGGTGAGTGGCGTGCTGCTGTTGGTATTGTCCGTGTGGCTCTTTGGCTATATGATGGACACTCGTCTCTATACCCTAAGATTGAACACCATTCTCTATATGGTGACAACCATCATCGGAACGGTATTGGTGCATATCGCCTTGGACAACATCTCGAAGTTCTTGAAGGAAGGACTGATGAAAGACCGTTTCAATTTTGAGAACGAGAGTTTTGAGCAGTGCCAGAAGGAGGAATATAACAAATACAGCGTGAATATCCCTATGCGCTACTACTATAAAGGTAAGTTCCGCAAGGGATGGGTGAATATCGTGAACCCATTCCGAGGCACCTGGGTAGTGGGTACACCTGGTAGCGGTAAGACTTTTTCTATTATCGAGCCTTTTATCCGACAGCACAGTGCAAAAGGCTTTGCCATGGTTGTTTACGACTACAAGTTTCCGACCTTGGCAACCAAATTGTACTATCACTACAAGAAGAACCAACAGTTGGGCAAACTGCCAGAAAGCTGCAAGTTCAACATCATCAACTTTGTGGATGTGGAATACTCCAAGCGAGTGAATCCGATACAGCAGAAGTACATCAATAACTTGGCAGCAGCGAGCGAGACCGCAGAGACACTGCTTGAATCCCTGCAAAAAGGAAAGAAGGAAGGCGGTGGCGGCAGCGACCAGTTCTTCCAGACCTCAGCCGTCAACTTCCTCGCCGCCTGTATCTACTTCTTCATCAACTATGGCAAAGAGCCATACGACAAGGATGGTAAGATACTGATAGCAGAGAAAGTACTTGACCCGAAGACCATGCAGATGAAGCCGACCGGTAAGGTGTTTAACCATGCAGGAGAAGAAGTGGAGCCAGCCTATTGGTTGGGCAAATATAGCGATATGCCTCATATTCTTAGTTTTTTGAACGAAAGTTACCAGACAATCTTCAATGTGTTGGAGACCGACAATGAGGTAGCCCCATTGCTCGGTCCATTCCAGACTGCCTTGAAGAACAAGGCTATGGAGCAGTTGGAGGGTATGATAGGTACACTGCGTGTCTATACCTCACGTCTTGCCACCAAGGAAAGCTATTGGATATTCCACAAGGACGGCGATGACTTCGACCTGAAGGTCAGTGACCCGAAGAATCCGAGCTATCTGCTGATAGCCAATGACCCAGAAATGGAGAGCATCATTGGAGCATTGAACGCCCTTATTCTCAATCGCTTGGTAACACGAGTGAACACAGGGCAAGGCAAGAACATCCCAGTGAGCATTATCGTGGACGAGTTGCTTACACTTTACTTCCATAAGATAGACCGACTGATAGGTACAGCCCGAAGCAACAAGGTGAGCGTAGCCTTGGGATTCCAGGAACTGCCACAGTTGGAAGCAGACTACGGAAAGGTGGGTATGCAAAAGATCATCACCACCGTAGGCAATGTGGTGAGCGGTTCGGCACGAAGCAAGGAAACCCTGGAATGGCTATCCTCCGACATTTTCGGAAAGGTGGTGCAACTGAAGAAAGGCGTGACCATCGATAGAGACAAGACGAGCATCAACCTGAATGAGAATATGGACAGTCTTGTACCAGCCAGTAAAATCTCGGACATGCCGACAGGATGGATCTGCGGTCAGACGGCAAGGGACTTTGTGGCAACCAAGACCGGCATGAATGGCAGTATGAACATACAGGAGAGCGCTGAGTTCAAGACCAGTAAGTTCTATTGCAAGACCGACTTTAATATGGCAGACATCAAGAAAGAAGAAAGCGAGTATATGTCTCTGCCCAAGTTCTACACCTTCAAAAGCCGTGACGAGCGTGAGCGCATCCTCTATAAGAACTTCGTGCAAGTTGGTGAGGATGTGAAAGCCATGATAGCAGAGATATTCAATAAGAAGAACGCCAAGTGACAAGTCAATGACACTCCAAAAGTAAAACAAAAACAACATCCATGACGAAAAAGATAAGAACATATATTACCCTAATGCTCTTGTTTCTGTGCCAAAGCATCGTGGCACAGAACAAAACACCTACAAACGATAGCCCAAGCCAAAACGACTTGGGCATCTTTGCTTTGCCACCCTTTGAGCGAGCTGTGCGGTGCATCAAGTATTACGAGGGATGGCACGATATTAAGCGCAACTATCCCTATATCGGATGGGGACATCGGATATTGCCACATGAAAAGTTCAAGAAGAATCTTACTTATCAGCAAGCCGATTCCCTGTTACGCTCCGACCTCACCAAGTTATGTGCTATGTTCCGCAAGTATGGAAAGGACTCACTACTCCTTGCCGTACTTGCCTACAATGTCGGACCCTATAAGATTTTAGGGAACAGACGATTTCCGAAGAGCCGTCTCTTACACATGATAGAGCAAGGGAGAAGAGACATCAGACAAGAATATCTGGACTTTTGCAGATACCAAAGGCGCAAGATGGCCTCTATACGCAGGAGAAGGCAAACAGAACTGCTATTATTATATCAGACACATATTGCAAGAAAGTGACATTTCTGGTAATAATGCATGTTTTTTATATTGAAACATAAATAACCATCATTTGTTGGACGAAAAATTGCAAAATCTTTCCCAAAGGAAAAAGGATCTTCTTAAATTCTAGTACATTTAAGTATATTAATCTGAGGAGATATTTATCACTATACGTAAAATAGAGTTCTGGAGCCTATCAAATGGTGCTTATTATTGATAAGGGAAAGACTTTGTTCTAAAATTTGAGAATATCCAACTGATAACTAAGAAAGAATAAACGCAATTCACTATAAAAAACTTATACCAATGTCACCAAGCACTTTATAGAGTTCCGCAATCAACAATCAAAAAGACCTCGATTTCTCCAAATGATAACTGGCATGATGGAAATATAGGTGTTTTGTACCTAACACCTATATTCCATCCGCACACTCTACTACAAGGAAGCAGAAATAGCAAGTTCAGATTTTGCAAAATTATACACCATGTTGCATGTCTGGCAAGGCCTCTTTGCTCATTAATACGTTCGTACATAATGTCGATCACATAAAAGTTTTTAAGGAATAATAGAATACTTTGCCATACTGATTGGATTAGTATATACTCAAATGTTTCTAATGAGAGATGTCTATGGATGTTACATTAGTTTTTGACCTTGCAAATGTAAAAATACTATAAACAAATAAAATATATCTAATTTTACAACGACCGTTATAATTTAATTGCTATCTTTGCACAAAAAATGAATATTTCATGATAGAACTAATATCAGGATATTCTTTTCAAATATTAAAATTCTTTACAAAATGAAAGAGCCTTTAGAATATTACAAGAGCAAACTTTGCAGGAATAAAGTACATATAAAGCGAACAGAACAAAGAAGTTCTATGTTCTTTTGTGGCAAATTAATTTTCTTTGCCATAGCTATATTGTGCCTATGCATTTGGTGGTTTGAAACGAAGTCGGTAATAATGATTGGCAGTACTTTCTGCTTCTTACTGATATACTTCTTTATGGTGTATCTAGATAACAACGAAATTAACAAAAAAGAAAAACTCGTTCGCATTAATAAGGTTATAGAGAGGGAAGTATGTAATCTTAGAGGTCAATATACTGGACATGACGGCAAAGAGTACATGTCAAGTACACATCCTTTTACATATGACATTGACATATTTGGCAAGAACTCATTGTATCAAAGTATTAATAGAACTGTAACTTGTGATGGAGCAAACAAACTATCAGAAGTTCTATCGCATACAGGTTTAGGAAAAGAAACAATTTTAATGCGACAGGCCGCTGTTCGTGAATTAGAAGCACTATCTGATTATCGGATAGAGCATATTTCGTGTTCACAGATATCGACACCTTTTAGAGAACTCTTGACAAAAACAATGCCATCGTCTCTCAATGTTTTGCCTCTAAAAATACTATTGGCTTTTTCATGGTCAGTTTCGGTTGCAAACATTATTTTCCTTTTAATTTGTTGCTTAGCAAGCCTATCCATTACCATACCTGTATTAGTTATGGCTGGAATTATTTTCTTTAACGGCTCAATAAGTCTCTTTTATTTTCATAAAGGAAACCGTGTCATACAAAAATTGAAATTTTTAATATCTCTTTGTGAAAGTTATTCGCCAATTATCTCATTGAATAGAAAAGAAATATTTAAAAGTCAGATTCTATGTGATATACAAGAAAAAAATATATTTCATTCAAGACATATCCGAAAAGCAATAAATATGAATGAACTGCTGAACTTTAGAAATAATTTCATATTATGGTTTTTGTCAAACGCTACAGTCATGATAGATTTATTAGTATTGAACAAATTTGTAAAATGGGAAAGGTCTGCAATTACTGATTTACAAATCTTATTAGAAAACATAGGGCAATTAGATGCCTTTATTAGTTTAGCAACATTCAATTTCAATCACCCTAGAGCAACTGTCCCTTCTATTATGAAAAGCGGTTTAAAAGGAGTAGATATATATCATCCTTTAATGAAATCCAACAATGCTATAGGAAATGATTATACCCAAGAAGAGTCTGTCATATCTATAATTACAGGAGCCAACATGTCAGGGAAAAGTACGTTTCTTAGAGCACTTGCTTTAAATATTGTATTGGGAAATGCAGGATGCAAAGTTTGTGCAGATTCGTTTGGTTTTAATCCAAACTTGAAATTATTTACAAGTATGAGAACGCAAGATGACATTTCAAATGGCAAGTCATATTTTAATGCTGAAATAGATAGGCTAAGTAACGCGATAGACTATTGTGTGCAGAATCCTCATACTTTGTTGATTTTGGATGAAGTTCTAAAAGGAACGAACTCGGAAGACAAATTGAAAGGTTCTATAGAATTATTAGAATATTTTTCTGGTCAGCAAATAATGGCAATTATTGCCACACACGACTTAGGTGTTACAAAATTAGAAAACATTTATGGTGTAGATAAATATGTCAATTTTTGTTTTGAAATCGAACTGACCTCTCCTATTCATTATACATATAAAATGAATCGAGGAATATGTAGGAACAAAAATGCATCGTATATTTTAAATAAGATGTTAAACTCTAAAATTAAAAGAAAATGAAAACAATAGTATTAAACACTTTTTCTTCTTTCGCAACCTTTCCTATGTTTAACCCTGCCTATATTAAAGGGTTACTATGTCGTGAGGGTATTGATAATATTCACATTGATGTAAACCAAATAACATGGAACTCTTTGTTAGAAGAGGAATTTCTAGCCAAGCTATCTTTTAACGAGGCAGTATTGGATCCTTCATTTCCTTATTCTATTATCTCATCAAATAAGGAATTTGAACTAACCAAAGCAAAAGTCTTACGTAGAATATCAAAGGCTAAGTTTCTGTTGCGTTCATCCTCTTCTATTATATTTCGAAATCTCCTATGGGCTCAGCGTGTTATTTTTAGAGCGTTGAATCTAATATATTGCCACTATGGAACATTCTTTATGACAAACATTCCTTATTGGGCTAAAGTCGGGTTTGATTTTAATGATATTAGTCAGATTTACGATATAGCTACAGATAAGACCAGTAATCCTCTTATTTGTATATTTGAAGAAAAAATGTTACCTGCCATAATAAAAGAATCGCCCAAAATCATACTAGTTGACATTATGTTTCCATGGGATATAATCCCTGCTTTGACTTTGAATATATTATTAAAAAAATATTTACCATATTGTCATATTAATTATGCAGGATTAGGATTTGATGAGTTTAGTTTTTCCAGAATACAGCACAAGATGAATAACCATAATTTCTTCTTTGGCTTTGATAGCATTTTTATGTACAGAAACGACAATGGCTTGGTACAACTTGTAAAGAATATAACCAATGGACAAAAAGTTGGGGAAATCGACAATTTATACTCTCCTAATTCTTTCGGACACATAAAGCAGGATAAGCTGTTTGATGAAACGGTTATTCCAAATTATGACGATATAGAGTGGAGTAAATACTTCTTTCCAGAAAGAATAGTTATTGATAGATTGTCATATAGATGTTTTTGGGCAAAATGCAATTTTTGTTCTATAAATTCAAATAAAAGAATAAAGCAAATGTCAAGCGTCAAACAACAAATATCTAAAGTTAAGACTCTTCACGAAAAATATGAAGTGTCTAATTTTTGGTTCTTGGATGAAGCATGTCCTATGAAATTAGCTTTAGGCTTTGCAGAAGGAATAAAGCATGAGAATATTGCATGGTCTTTAAGAACTAGATTGGACGACAAACTTACGTTTGAAGTTTTGACCAAACTTAAGGAAGCTGGATTAAAAGAATTATGGATTGGATTAGAACACGTAAATCCCAAAATACTTTCATTAATGAATAAGTCAGATTTTAATTTTGAGTATAAAACTATCGCCCAAAAGGTTTTCGACGATGCTACAGCAAATAACATAGGCTTACATTTTTGTCATATTTTAGGATTCCCGTCAGAAACAGATGAACAAAGACAAGAAGTTGCAGACTTCTACAAAATGACAAAGGACAGCATATGTAAGAAGCCATTTTTTACAACATTCAACATTTTCGGATTAATGTTAGGGAGTCCAATGTTTGAAAGTCGAGAGAAATTTGGAATAATAGAAGCTCTTGATGAAGAATCAAAATTTAATATGATAAAAGTACCCTATAAAACAATTTACAATGATGATACAGGAAATATACAAGTGATTCAACGTCTTTCTGAATGGATTTTCAGATATACTGATATTCTTGTGTGTAAAAAAGAGTTGATACCATTATGGATGTCGATATCTGACACACCATTTGAATTCTTATTAAAAAAATATTATACATATAACCCTTTCTCAAATTATGAATTGGATTGAATATCACAGCATCAAAGAACTCCCCGAAACTATTTGGGCTAAAATTGCAGGAGACAACCCTTGTCTCTCTGCAGATTTTATGGAAATAGTTGAAAATCTACACCCAAAAGATTCATATAATTATGCTGTTTTATACGACAACAAAGAAGTGGTGGGAGTTATTTTTTACTCTATTTTCAATGCGCTTTCATCTACATTAATGAAACTTTCTATAGGCCGCGTTCTTATGACGGGGACATTTGAAACCTATGGAAAGCATTGGTGGTGTAATACTTCATATATATCCGAATGTGATTTTTTTGAAATGTTTTGGCAGTTGATTCGCAAACAAAATGTTTTAGCATTTGTCATAAGAGATTTCGTATGTAATGAGTGCCAAATAAATAAGTTTTTTGGGCTTCATTCTTTTGAACACATAATTCCATATTCCGTATCATGGATAAAACTTAATGATTCATGTATGAATTTGGATGATTTCCTTTGCGAGATGTCAAAGAAACATAGAAATATGTATAAAAAGATCATAAAATCTCGCAATGATCAAAACATTTCTTTTAGAAAAGAATATGACATTAGAAAAAATTTGCATAAATTGTATCCATTGTATATCAATGTCAATAAACGAGCTAAAGAATTCAAAAGTCCGCCTATTCCTTCAAGTTTTTTTACTGGATTGGAGCGCAAATTTGGACATAATTGTTTCTGCATAATAATGTCTGTTGGAAATAAGGATATAGGCTTTGTTCTTATTATACAAGGTACAGATATTATAATTCCATTTTTGATGGGAATTGATTATAAATATAGAGAACTTCATGTATGGCATAATCTAACTATAGAATGTGTAAGATATGCAATTGAGACAAGAGTAACAAATATAGATCTTGGCTTAACAAATTTTGAGCTAAAAAAAAGACTCGGAGCAAAAAAAATAAATATAAATATGTTTGCACGATTCAAAAATAATGTAGTGAATAGGTTTTGTAAGTCATTTTTATCAAAATTATTATGAAAATAATATACGGTTGTTATCCATCTATTTTTTCATTGAAAATAGCAAATGGGTTGGTAAAACGAGGCATTCCAATCACACATATGATGTTATCAACTAAAGTTATATGTATAGAGGGACATTCTATACATGGATTGTCTGGACTCGGTTTCCTTTTTAGGCGTTTTGGTTTAAGATACACAATTTTTCAAATATTCTGTAGTGTAGTATTACCCATTGTATATTCCGTTAAAGCTTTTATACATGGTGAACGTTTATACTCGTTTAAGCAACTATGTCTGAAAAATAATATACAGATGATAAAAAGTAGTAACTTTAATGAAGACATCAAACTTATAGAAAAACCAGATATCTTTATTTCTATGTGTTTAGATCAAAAGTTAAACAATTCTTTTTTCAAAAAAATAGGAACATTATGCGTCAATGTACACCCATCGGACATACCTAATTTTGGTGGAGTTGAGCCAATAATTCAATTAAAGTTATCTTCTGAAGAACAGATGGGAATAACGATACATAATATGACAGAACAGTTGGATAATGGAGAAGCCATTATGAGAAGATATGTGTCAGCAAAAAATAAAAGTTATCTTAATTTAATGCAAGATTTTATAGATAATGGTATCTCTATGTTAGGTATTCTACACAATAACAAATGGATAAAAACAAAGTGTTCTCCCATTGAGCAAAAGTACCCATACCGTTCTTGGCCCACACATGAAGAATTGGTGCTTTTTTCAAAGCAAAACAAATATATTAAGTTAACAGATTTGTTTTAGTGACTGATAGTAAAAAAAAATAACTTGGTACAAATATTTGATAAGTTTGGTTCTAATGACCTTGTTCCCCTTAGGTACGACAACTTCACAAAAAATATAAAAAATGTACCAAGTTATTTTTATTACTTTGCTGGACTTATAACCCAAACATATCTTTTAGGTTCTATTTCTATAAAAATCATAATTTTATAAGTTCATATAGATAATCGAAATCCTTCTTCATTTCTCTTAAATCAATACCGCTTAATGAGAACACACCAATAAAAGAATTCCCTAAGTATATCTTCTCAAAAAGGTGTGCAAGTACAGACGCATTAGCACTTGTACTTATTTCTTTTATTTCTATGGCATGCCGTATCACTTCACACCATATATTATTTTCTATGTCATACCATTTTAAAGCTTCGTCCTTAAAAGATGGGATATTTGACAGTGCGGACATTTCTATATTGCACATAGCTTTATTGATGTTAATAATCCCCATATCATTTAAACTCTGCCGATCTCGCTCTATCATTTCTATAAAATAATTGTAAAAAGAAAGTAAGGATTGTCTATAAGCTGTAGGAACACTTTTCACTGATGATTTATTAAAAATCATAGTCTTTAGCATTTCCAGAAAGAGACCTTCCTTATTTTTAAAATAATAAACCATTGACCCCCTGCTTATATGCGAGGCTTTTTCCAACTCCGAAAATGAAACTTTTTCATATGATTTTTCAGAAAACAATTTAAAAGCATCATTCAATAATTTACTACGTGTAGCTATTCCTTTTTTCATAAAATATTACAATCATTATATATTATACAAAAGTACAACATTATTTTGAATGGATATTATTTTTTAGATAACATTGTAAAAATCTCATATTTTTTAACTTTTATTTTATATCAATTGCCAGACTTATTTTGTTATGCAACTCATATAAATTCATAATTCAAGTAAGTTGATTACTCGAAGAAATTTGTAATTAATCGAATAGCATGTTCTATAATCAAATGTGGGCATTAGCATAAAGATACAAAACTATAATCCGAATTACATATAATAAAGTTAAATATCTTTATAAGATTTTAATTTAGGGGGGGGCAAATTTGCTTCATTAAAATTTTTATCATACCTTTGCAATTATAACGGTCATTATAATTTTAATTGCATATGAAATACGTAGTAAATTTAACTGGAAACAGAAATAGTATGGACGGTTCTATACTTGGTAAAGTTGAAGATTTCAAAGTAGAAATGAATCAACATGAGAAAGAGGAGTTGAATAATTACAAGAAACATCCTCACATGAGTGCGTGTGATAGAAAATCCATTGTTCACAATCGTTTTAACAACAGAGATGTAGAACTCATTATGTTTGGAACGAATAGTTATTTGGGAGCGACAATCTTTCCTGAAGCCATCGAAAAAGCCATTGAGGTTACCAAAAAATTCGGAATTGGCTCTGGTGGCGTTCCATTGCTGACAGGAACTTCTATTTATCAAAATGAATTGGAAAATATTATTTCCAAGAAAACTGGTTTTGATGATACAATTTTGTTTTCATCTGGATATACAGCAAATTTAGGAGTCATATCAGGACTAATGCGCCCAAATCATTTGATCATACACGACAAATTAACGCATGCAAGTTTATTAGATGCAACTGTCTTATCTGGTGCCAAGATGGCACGCTTTCGCCACGGGGACATGAAGGGATTAGAAAGACTATTGGCAGCTAATGTTGATAAATACCCCAATGGTATTTTAGTTGTAACTGATGGAGTTTTTAGTATGGATGGCGACATAGCTAATCTTCCAGAGATTATTTCCATTATAAGAAAGTATAATGCATTGTTATTGATTGACGATGCGCATGCCATAGGTGTGATAGGTAAGAATGGTGCAGGAACATTATCTCATTACAACATAAAAGAACGTGAGAATATTATAGTAACAGGAACTCTAAGTAAGGCTATAGGAACTGTAGGAGGATATATTACTGCTTCGCAGGATATTATAGATTATTTACGCATATATGCACGTAGCAATATGTTTTCAACATCGTTGCCACCTTCTGTATGTGCAGGTGCCATAGAAGTTTTTAAAAAGATGGATAGTTCAAACGTCGTTGCGAAACTGAAAGAAAATACTATCTATATGAAACGGGCATTTACAGAAGCAGGATTTAATATTTTAAATACAGAAACACCTATCATACCCCTTATTGTTGGTGATGACATGGCCCTAACATATATGGTAAAGGACGCTTTTGATAGAGGGTATTTTGTAAATGCCATATTTTCTCCAGCAGTTCCTGCAAATTTATCAAGATTCCGAATTAGCGTCATGGCCAGCCATACAAAGGACGATATGGATGGACTTGTAAAGCTAATGATTTCATTGTTTGAAAAATACAAAATTCCTAGATATGTTCAGTAACATTAAAACCAAATGGAGTACTACCGTAGATGATATAAATCCAGAAGACTGGATAAGCATATATGGTACAGATATTATAAAAAGCCAGAATTTTTTCAAAGCAAATGAAAATTCTGGCTTTGAAGGGGTTACATTTTATTATCTTCAAGTGTTTGTGAATGCTAAAATCGCAGCCATTGTTCCTTGCTTCAATTACAATATTGATTTGGTAAATCTAACAACATCATTATTTGTAAAAAAAAGCATTAGACGTATTCGCAAAATTAAGCCCTCTTTCTGCCAACTGTCTACATTTGTTACAGGATCTTACGCTGCAACATGCGAACATTTCATAGAGTTCAGTACTTCATTAAAAGAAAATGAAATCAGAAATGTATCGTCTGTAATAAAAAACGAAATAACAAAGAAAAGTCTTGAAACGAAAGCAAAACTGATATTCGTTAAAGATGTGAGAGAGCATGACTTACAACATGTCAAAGATGTTCTTTCAACAGATTTTTATTTTTATATTTCATTCCCAACAACAGCTATTCCGATATTGGCCATGCCATATCCTCAGGCTTTGCGTAAAAAGAACAGAAAACGATATAAAAAATTCAAGAAAGACTTTGACGACAACTTCTATTGGACAACGGTAAATGATTTTGGAGGAGAGAAAGCTGTAGAATTTTACAATCTCTATAAAGCTGTATTAAACAAAGCAAAAAATAAATTTGAGTTTTTAAATGCTAAATTCTTTGAATTATTGAAAGAACTCATGGGAGAACACGTCTTTTTATTGACAGCAAAAGATAAAACAACACATGAGATTAGGGTTATGGAGTTAGTCTTTGAAGATGAAGAAAAACTTATACCTTTATATTTAGGAATAAAGTATAAAGCAGATGATACAAAAGTATTATATCTTAACACGATATTCCGTACCGTAAAAGAGGCGGAGAGAAAGAATAAAGCGTATGTAGATTTAGGACAGACAAGTTATTATCCGAAAGTAATGTCCGGTGCACTCGTCGAGAACATTTACTATGGATTTTGGGCAAAAGGAAGCCTAATGAGATTCTTGATAAAAAATGTTTTTGGGAAAGTATTTGTACAACCTCAAATTCCAGAACATGTCTATTTGTCTGAGCACACAGATTCCGCTCATAAACTATTGGAGAAATACAATTTTATATTGGAAAATTAAAAGTTGAAAACAATGTGATATATTTGATTTTCCTATAGTTTGTTTTTTATTTTTATAAAAGATCCGTGGTATTTATCTATGCCGCGGATTTTTTATAATGCATATTCCTAACGCTGTAGGATTTTTCATATGGGGTAATGCTTTTTTAAGGTTGTTAGTAAGATTTTCATGCGCAAATTAAACAAGCAAGTGCAAAATTACCAAGTATTTCTGTAAAAGCACTCTCCTATTGTTGAAAAATCTAATTTCTTTCTAAGTCTCTATCATTGATTTTTTCATACGTAAATTGTTATCGTCCAACATTACTGTAGGACATATGTTTTAAACTAATTTTATATTTACGTGAGTTTTTGACACAAGAAAGAATAGTACTTATAAGACCTATAAGTGCAACTGTAAAATACAGCATTTTTATGTAACAGCTAAGATTTAAAAGTTTCATACACGTGTCCATAAGCCACAGTCTTTGCCGCTTAGCTGTTGAGACCAATTTCATTATCGGACTATGGGTGTTCCAGTAAGAATCGGCCTAAGATAGAGTGTTGTCTCAAGATTTAGTTGCCTTCATTTCTTTCTCAAGACTAACTTTGTACCCAAGTCTTTTTAATTCTGCTGTCAGGTAAACTTTTCGCTTCTTCTCAATCTTGGCTTGCATATATTGAGCACCCGACTCATGGTATCTTGCCCCTGTTCTGAGAATAAGATACGCAGCAGTTAATTGAGAGTGTGCAACAGCAATCAAGGCACGCTTTTTTCCACGTCTGGCACTGATACGGTGGTAACGTTCACTGAAGAATGTGTTCTTGGTACGGGTCGCAGCCCACGCTGCCTCTGTCAGGACAGCCTTTACTTGTTTGTTACCGTGAGTGATTCTTCCGCTTTTTTTACCAACACTCTCATTATTGCCAGGGCAGATACCTGCCCAAGATGCCAAATGCTTCTCGGACGGGAAAGCTGACATGTCAAGACCAATTTCAGAAACAAGGTCTTCGACTATCTTGGTGTTAAAACCAGGTATCTCCTTCAGTAATTCCAGCACATTGTCATACTTAATAAGCATGTCCTTGATACGCTTGGACAATTCATCAACGAGATCTTGCGTTTGAGCAATGCTCTTACGAATCATCTGAAGCATATATACATGGTGCTCCTCGACAAAGCCTGTGCAAGCCTCCAACAATCCTTGCGGACTAGCCGACAGTTTCTTGTGATAAACACTTTCTATGTCAGCCATTGTTAACTTACGACCTTCGCAAAGCATAACTATCAAAGCGGTTGCTGTAACACCTGAGGTATTGGCAACAACACTTGAAAGCTTAATGTTGCAGTCTTCCAAGACGCGCATCATGCGATTCTTTTCTGTCTCCATTGTCTGGATGAGCTTATTACGATAGCGAGTTAAGTCGCGCAACTGACGCTGTTCTTTTGGAGGTATGTAACTTGGTTTTAACAGACCTGCAAGAAGTAACTTGCAAATCCATTCGCTATCCATCTTGTCTGTCTTGTGTCCTGGTACATTCTTGATATGTCGGGTGTTCACTATCCAGACATTTGGAATATCTGCCTCCAAGACACGCATTACTGGTTTCCAATAAACACCGGTACTCTCCATTGCAACATGGGTAATACCATTAGCCAACAGCCATTCTTTCTGTCAAACAACTCGTGAAGGTGTTAAAAGAGCGAGTCTCCTTTTGGATTCCGACACAGTCAATTGTTGCCACCACCTTCAAATGGACGTCGATACCGCAGCCTCGCTGGATCAACTGAGGGAATGTAACGTTAGTTATAATTGATCAATGTTGGTTATACGCAACAAAGATAGCATACTATTCCCAATTTACATTCGCTTTGACGTGATTTTTTATCTCATGGATATTTCATTAAACTTTATTTTATAGATAGGATTAGATTCATTGGATTAATACTCTTGCCATCTTTTTTGCATGTAAGATGGAGATGGCTGCCAGTACTACGACCAGTATTGCCAGTGACACCAACTATGATACCAGGATAAACATATTCTCCTTTACGAACCATGATAGAGGATAAATGGCAATAGCTGACATGGTAATTGCCATGCCGCAATGTAACATAGTTGCCAGAACGATTGTCATACCCTACCTTTTCGACAATACCATCCATCATGGCATAGGCAGGTTCGTTCTTCGCACGAAGATCCAAACCGTTG
>JAFEHB010000903.1_pt1 | contig 15091 bp, 11 predicted proteins | sample 9267121 | NCBI WGS metagenome assembly JAFEHB01 (sample SAMN17103336, study PRJNA684904) | human gut metagenome | isolation source: diarrhea sample from child under the age of five | host: Homo sapiens | place: South Africa: Mafikeng, Mafikeng Provincial Hospital | collected 2019-09 | reverse complement strand
GGCCAGGTCCGAGAACTCGAGGGCGTGGTCGGCCCTCATGGCGCCGATCCCGGCGCCCGAGGCGGTCGTCACCGACGGCGGGAGCGGGTTCGCCAGGGCCGTGCGCGAGACCTGGCCGCGCACCAGGGTCCAGAGGTGCACCTTCCACGCCTTCTCGCAGGTCAAGCGCTACACGACGACGCGGCCGAGGCTACAGGCGGGGCGCGAGCTCTACCTCATCGAGCGCGACCTCATGGGCATCGAGACGCTGCACCAGGCCGAGCTCTGGGTCGAGCGCTACCTCGACTGGTGCGGGTTCTGGGCCGACTTCCTGGAGGACAGGACCGTGGTGGACGGCAGGAGGGCCTGCACCCGCGAGAGGCTGAGGCGGGCGCGCTCGTCGCTGTCGTCGCTGGTGTCGGCGGGGACGCTGTTCACCCGCCTCGGCCCCGCCCTGGCCAAGGCCGGACCGCTGCCGTCGACCAACAACATGATCGAGGGAGGGGTGAACTCGCAGCTGAGGGCCGTCCTGCGCAACCACCGGGGGCTGACGTCGGTCAAGCGCGTGAAGGCGGTGTTCTGGTGGTGCCACGCGCACTCGGGGGACTCGAGGACGGCGCGCGAGAAGCTCGCCGCGATGCCGACCGACGCGGACATCGACTTCCTGTTCAGCGTCTACTCCGCCTCGCTGTCGCGTGACGATGGAGGGCCGGAATGGGGCGACAGAGGCGTGTGGGAGGACCTCCACCACAGGGACCCGTACCCGTTCTGGCTGGATTAATGGATGGAAACGGATGTTCTATCTGGACACACATTTTGTCCTATAAGCCACAAAGCAGTCCGGCCTTATTTCTACAGGCTTCTAATCCCAGGGTCCTTTGCTGCTTTTGAAGCAAGCAATCAATTCACCCGTTTATTGCTCCTTGTTGGAGAACCTTTCGCATAGTCCCACTATATAGATACTGAATCAGAGAAACCTGAATGCAGAGCAATAATTGTAGTATTGCCAATTGATTTTTGGTGGCGGAGGAGACAATGGACGTAACGAATCTACCTGAGTACATCTCAGCGATTGTGGCAATCATCGCGTTGCTCATTTCTTGTTACCAAGCTCGTCTCAGCAATAAACAGTCTCTATTCAATCGACGTTTAAAGATATGGATAACCGTCGATAAACTCATGAGTGTTTACGCAAACAACGCGAAGAACTTGGAACATGACGACGAACCGCAAATGGATATCGACCTGCAATTTGCTTTGCTAACTAACACCACGTACTTGCAATCAATTTCAGCTTCAATTAATAAGGTGTTAGATGCCGACCTTCAACTCAAATTGCATTTAAAGCTTGATGAAATGAGATCACTCGCCATGGAGGCGAGATTTTGCTTCAAGGGAAAGAGTGGAGAGGCAATTGCCGAATTCCTAGAAGATTATCAATCCCTTTTGTTTTCAATGTATCAGTATCAGGTTCTATTTAATAAGATGCTCCAGAATGCAAGGGAATATCAATGGACGCTTGAACAAGCTTCTGAAAGGTTAGATGAGCCCGATCAACGGCAAGATCTCTTTGAAAAAGAGTGCACTCTTGCTGCATCATACAAGACTCTATGCCAGCTAAACAAGAGAGGTGCAATTCAGCGCCAAATACAACTAGCAGGTCCTATATGGCGCTGAGAGAATTGATGGATTACGTGATGACTTGTAACAGCACTCAGTCTCTATTGAGATTCTAAACAAGCTATGTCCTGATGCAGTTCTAATTCAAGAAGTACTTATTGAAAAGCGCTTAAACGCAATAAGGGAGGGGTATATGAGCAATTACCGATTTGCCCCTTTCAAATAAAACCAATTTGGTACTTATTAAGTCTTATAGGTCGGCCCCGTCCATCTTTACTAGACCACAAGCTGATACCATATTTTTATTCAAGTCGGCAATTAGCGTTCCCGACTTGATTCCATCGTCTTAATACCATTTACCCAAATGTATTAAGTAATGCGGCTTTATATCGGAAGGTTGGTTACGCCTTGAGCATTTTTAGCAGATTCCGGCTTCCTTCCAAGGAGGGTATTTGCCAGGAAAATCAACTTAGGCCAATGACTCCAAAGTATGATTCTAGTCAACATGGTCGTTACGTTGGCCGGCTTAACGATGCTCTATATAAGCAAAATTGCAAAAATGTAGCTCTCTCAGGATCTTATGGAAGTGGCAAGAGCAGCATTTTGGAACAATTTGCTAAAGAAGCAAAGGCGGGTGGTCATTATATTGCAAAAGTTAGTTTGGCAAATTTTTGTACCGGCACGAGCAGCATTGGGCCAGATTCCAAACTTTCAACAACAGCATTACTTGAACGCGAAATCTTAGGTCAGCTTCTTTATCAAGGAGACCCTTCGAAAGCAAGTAAGTCGTCATTCAACCAAGTTCATAACATCGCCCTATATCGTCAGATTCCGAAAATCCTATCCCTATCGTTAGTTCTATTTACAGCCATTATCATCGCGATGCTTCTCCCAGGCGCCATAAAGGGAGATGCCGAACGCTGGTTCAATGCTCTAGCAAGCATGAATGATGATTCCCTGCATCATTATTTATTGATACTCATCGCCATAGCTGCCGTTACGTTTTTCCTGACTACGATTATTTCTGCATGTCTACTTTCGTCTATAAACAGCCTGCATCTAAAATCAATCTCGGCATCGGGCTTGAACCTATCGCTCGATAAGGAAGTCGGCGACTCTTCATACTTCAATAAATATAGGGACGAGCTTATTTATCTCTTCGAAATTAATAAGTACGACACCGTAATTTTCGAAGATATAGATCGCTTTGACGATCTGGGCATTTTTGACGAACTGCGAAAACTCAATGACCTTTTAAACTTAGCTCCTGGCATTGTTGGCAAAAAGGGCAATAAGGTTGTTAGATTTGTATATGCTATAAAGGACAGCATATTTACCTTTGGCAATGAGTCCAAAGGAGCTTCAAAAGAAGTTCTTGGCTCCGGTCGTGTCAAGTTTTTCGACATGGTCATTTCTGTAGTGCCGTTTATTTCAAAGTTTAATGCCAATGAAATGGCCGCCAAGGTTTTCGCTTCGGAGCTAAGGGATGCCGGTCAGACAGACGAAGGTACGCGCTATTCTGATTTACTTCTTCTGGCCGCTCCATATATTGCAGACATGCGCTTGATGGTCAGCATCCGTAATGACTATCTGGTCATGACTCAAGAAATGGGGTCCCCCTCGTTCGGTAACCCCTCTGCATTGGGGTTGACCTGTACAGGCATTTTGGCAATTGCCATTTATAAAAATCTATATCCTCTTGAGTATGAGGATCTTCGAATCGGCAAGGGTAAGTTAAATGAGCTGTACGACATACATCAAAAAGGGATTAATCGATTGCTTCCGCAGCTTTCGGCTGCGAAAAAATTACTCCAGTGTTGTATAGATTGTGGTGGTTCACTGGATGATGTTGCTGAGACTCTAGGCAACGAGCTAAAAGGCGCGTTTGATAAACGCGTAAGTTCAATAGAACGCTTAACACTAGGAACTGATTCGTTCCACACGCGCAGAGAATACTCGAACAATATTTTTGAAACCGAATTCTGGGAGGAGTTCTTCTCGCTTGACTCCGATGACTTTCTCTATGTCGGCCAACCCCACGAAACTGGTGGCCAAGGTTTTAAGCTAACAAAAAGAGAATTCCTTGACTTATTTGGAGTTGAGATATCAGATATCGGAATGCGTGATCTAGTGAGCAGCGGTTTTACTGATAGCTCGCTTGCTAACATGGATTTAAAAATCGAACAACTACGAACTGCTGATTTTTACAATAAGCAAGATTTGCTTTGCCCAATCAATACCAATGGAGGGGGAGAGCGCCTTGAATCGTTTGCCGAAATCGTTAAGCAAATAATAGGTGACGAACTTGTTTGTGAACTGATTCTAGAAGGTTACTTAAGAAAAGACTTCGACCTTTACATATCTAAATATCCTACTGATGCGAAGCCGCGCGTTGTTAACTTTGTCTACCACTGCTATCAGCGCGGTGTTCAGGACCTCGATTATTTCTTAGATGATGACGATTGCAGTGCAGTTTTAAAAATCATTCCGACCGTTCACTTGGATCGTCCCTGTTGTTTCAACCGCTATCTGCTGTCGCATATTCTTGGCAGAGGGGGCACTCCTTCAACCACGGTTGGTCGTGATGCAGTCATTACAACTGTAAACGGCATCATCAACAATTACATAAGCTCAGGAAGACAAGTAATCGAACGCTTGCTTGAGGAATATCCCAACAATAAGGGTCTTGTGCACAAGTTTATTTCGGCATTGCTTAATCAAACCGAGCATGCCTTCGATATCATCATTGAGTCATCAGGGAGCGTTTGCGAGACTCGGTCCCAACGCGAGCTTGTTTCCTATGCTTTTGAAAACATGAATCTGGATACTTCATATGAGTGTGAGTTAAGTTCATCTTGGATGTCGGCTAATATTGAGACGATGTCAATCGCTGACGCAGTCTCAGACGAAACAAGGGCTGATGCAATAGCGAATTATCTCAACAGATGCTCAATTACCATACACGAGCTTAGCACTCTTGGAATTGAACTCAGCTCTTCGGTTGCTGAACTTGGAAACTATGACGTCACGCGCGCCAACTTGTTGTTTGCATGCAATGCATCAAATCTTCCAACGCTAGACACGCTCGAGGAAGCATATCCTTCTGTTTATAAAAGGGTCGTTTCCTCCGAGGATGCACTTAATTCTTACCTGACGGCTTTAAATCCAGCTGAATATTCGATTGTTGGATTCCCGCCCTTTATCTTTACTAGCCTCTGCCGAGCTGCGGAGTCATGGAGCGATTCGGCTAACGTTGATGAACTCGCAAGTTCAATCATTGCCAAAACAAAACTAGAGGATGGCGAAGTTAATCTGAGTGAGCTCGATCCTAACAATTCGATTGAAAATACTAACGCCATGGGAATCGCGCTGGTTCGAGAGCTCGTTTTCAACCAAAAAGTTGCAGGGATATTAAGCAATGCAAGCCTTATCTTGAAGCTCGAAAGTATCGATGAATTGAGTAGTGAGCTTTGCCTGTTTGATAGGTTCATAAAAGAATTCTCTATATATGAAATGCACGGCGATCATACTTTAGAAGCTTCTGACGTTCTAAATCTTGCAAATGGATTGATGTACAGAGCCCATCCGGCATCTGCCAATTTGCTTAACGCATTAACCAGACTGAGGGCGATGAACAACAGCATATTTCCTCTCACGGTTAATGATGAAACGATTGATAAAATGCATTGCACAGAATTCACCCTCGTTGATTTGATTGAGTGTAATTTCATTGGACCAGCGAGGGCTGTATATGAGTACTTGGATGGATCCAAGTGGAATTCTCGCAGGAAGATCCTAAAGAAGCTGTTGCAAGATAATCCTTCGAAAGACCGGTCAATCTTACCGCGACTCTTTTCGTGTGATTTGCCACGGATTGTTTCCGCTGCAAAGTCTTGGGGATCGTGGTTGGCCGTGGATATCGTATCTTATCCGCACTATTACCTCGATCAGAGCTGCGAGGATGATTCCGAAAAGGCGAAGGTGATTGCGGAGATTGAAGATAAGGCCATAAAGCACGGCTTGCTTTAGTTTGCTCGACCTTTACGGCAACTACTGGCGGCATTCGTCTACGCAGCTTGTATGCGAATGCCGTCAGTAAAGCATGAGTCTGCGCCACGCCAACAAGATCGGTATGTTCAACGCACGATAGTTCTATTCAATAAGGAACGTAGAAACATACAGCGGAACAAGCATTCTGGCTAAAAGGATCGGTGAACGGGCGATCGCGTTCTGCGCAGCCCGTTCACCGACCTCGGCCTCAGGAGCCCCTGGCCCTGATTCTTCTCACCATGTGGAACCTCCTCGTTCTCAGAACTGCATGGCAGCCCGATCGTAACGGGGATGCTCGGGGAGGCGTTTAATGGCGGTGCCGAACGGCAATAACCGGCCGGATGGACGGCGGTGCCGATTCGCAATATAGGTGGTGTCGAAAGGACCTAGGGCTCAACTGGGAAGAGCATGGTATTCGGGGACACCTCCGCTCCCCGAATCATCACCTGCTGTCTAAACTGTTAGCTCATCAATCCACCAGCAGGAATACAATTGCATCATCATTAATATGATTGCTAAGGAGATACTTTAATGCCCGGATTGTTCGCGATGCACTCACTTGTTGTCTATAGGCTTTGGGCAAATACCTATAGACACAAAGAGGAAAGACTTGATGTCTCGAATTACGGCAATAAACCTTTACAAGACTACATTTTTAGTTTTGTTAATGACAATAACGCGCCGTTTCAAGTAAATGAAGGTGAACGGTTCATTCAGTTCGATTCTTATAGGCAAATAAATGACAATATTTTGGTCAATCTAAAATCTGGTCGTGCAGGACTTCGTGTTGATGTCGTTGACACAAGAACAATGACCGATAGTGGCATTTCCTACACAGAGGAAATGGCCGGAATGGTCCCTTCTAGACTACTCATAAAATGTACTCCCGGATTAGGCTACGCGCTGATTGGTATTGAATCCGTTCCGAATGGCGGAGGCGCCTCAGTGCCCGTTACAGCACTAAAGAATTATATTGCCAATCAAACAACGGGAATATCCTTAAAATCAGAACGAGTGCAAGAAAGGTCTGCACTTGACGCATTTACGGGAGTGGAGCAATTCGAACTTCGCCGTTATCGCCCCTCCAAAAACATTGAAGACGGTACCGTGGCAAACGTGGGAACTATGTCATTCATTGCAAAACATAAAAGAGGCCTTCGCATCCCTCTAGCGACAATTGATATGATTAAAGACAAGAAAGCGGTTGCGGAGTATTTTGGCGTTACGAGCAACTATTCTGGTCGAGAAGAAGTTTTTGCCACGCTAAAGCAACGTGACGGAAAACCTAAAACGTTTATGCTTGATAAGGAATTCGCAGTTCCCATAACTGAAGTATTAAATGAATCAGGACAGCCGCCACTTTCTGATGATCAGTTTATCGCCGTTTGTCTTGATAGTTTCGCTAGAGCAGAGGATGTTTTCAATAGAGATAAATAGTCTATTACGTTACTCCGGAAGGTCGGTAGCATGGGCAAAATTGACTTCTGGCAACTTCTAATCAAATATATTGATACACTCCGCAATTATCAAACTAATAAAATATCGCACGGCGATATATTTGTTCAGCTAATTGTTCCTGCTTTGCTGTCGGTGGCTCTGTTTTTTAATTGGCCTGACGGCTGCATTAACCTTGAAGATTTAATATCTAATCTCATTAGCTGCATCTCTATAATTTCTGGCCTTATGTGTGGTGTTGCGGTACTTCTCTTTCAATTGCGCTTGCAAATGAGCTCTCAAAAAGATCCAAAACCACTCGATCGCGAGTTTACAATGGTTGATGAATCTTTTCATATATCTATGTGGACTGTTTTGGATGGGCTCTTCGTTGTTGGCTTGTTATGTATTGCCCCATTGACAAAAAACTTCAATGAGCTATTTTCCAGATTCTTATTCTGTCTCGCGGCCTTCTTTCTTCTTAACTTTCTACTTGTCACACTCATGACTCTAAAACGAATTAGCGCTGCATACACAGCGTTTTCACGCGGCTGGAAAATGTAGTCCCAAGCCCATGAGCTTTTATAAATAGTGTTTCACGAGCTTCGCATGCGTAGAAGAATCCCAGCTTGCCGCGAAAAGCTCTAATAACATGACAACATGATGCATACAGTCCCGTTATCCTAATGCGAACAAAAAACTTTGCGTTCCGTAAACCAAAGCGATCGGGCTATTGACCGTGTGACGATGCGGCTTCTCGGTAGAGGCAATTTCAGCGTATATTTTGAACTTATCGTAGGCATTCTGCTAAAGGGCGATCCGAGGACTGTCGTCTTCTCAGACACTTTCCGTAATAGTTCAATTCGGCGCTTTGCGCATGCAGCTGACGATCTCAGTTGCATGCGCGGCCGTTTATGAACATCGTTTGACGGGCGCTCTCCTTTCACCGATTGGCAAAACGATTTACACCTAATTTCGGGGTTCGATCTCAGGTTTCTTCATCGTCCCTCACCTGATCTCGCTACAATAATAACTGCTGCTACCAGGTAGTTTTCTGGTGCAGCCTTCATTGGCTCTTGTGAAGATCGGAGCGGTTATGATTGCTGCCGCGTTCCACACTAGCCGTCACTACATCCTGATTACTGCCATGGCCTGCCTATGCGTTTTGCTGGGCGGGCCTTCTTATGCCGCGGGCGCGGACAGCCTGTTCATTGCGGGCGCCACGTACTACGAGCCGGGCGCGTCAGGCCCCGGGTGGGCCTGGACCGATGCCGACCATCTGGAACTTAACGGCTACACGGGCGAGGCCATCGGCTCCGACGACGACCTGGTGGTGACGCTGACCGGGCAGAACGCTGTTGTCGAGACGAGCGCGCCCGACGTGGACATCTCGCGTTGCGGCATGGAGGTGTGGGGAAACCTTACGCTTATCGGCTCCGGCTCGCTGACGGCGACGGGTTCGCAATGCGGGATCCATGTGCCCCAGGCGCTGGTGGTCGACGGCTGCACAGTCGACGCCCGGGCTGACGGGGCCAATGCTGACAGCCAGACGGTGGCAGGCATCCTTGCGTGCGGCCTGACCGTGCGCGGCGGCGGGCGCGTTGTTGTCTCGGGCGCGGGGGCAGCAACTGGCTTGGACTGTTATGGAGTGCGTCTGCTCGACGAGGGGGCGGGCCTTGGCGCGGATGGCGGGACGCTTGTCGTGGATGCGTCCTGGCTGGATGCGTCCGGTACGGATGCCGGCGTTGCCTGCGACCGCGGGTCGCTCGTGACCGCGCGCTTGGTGACGCCTGCTGGCGGGGCCTTTGGTGATGTTGGCGTGGTTGATGTCGACGGGACCGTGGCCGCGCATGTGGCGATCGAGCCCGAGGGCGCTATCGACCCGGCGGGGGAGAGCGGAGCGCGCGATGTGACGGGGGATGGCGGGGCTACCGCCGGCGAGCCTGCTACGAGGCCGGGGGCGGAGGCGACGGATGTGCCTGCGGGCGCGACAACCAAGACGACCACAGTGGCAACGACAGTGACGACCACGTCGGCAAAGACCACCGTCACAAAGCCCTCAAGGCCCAACGCTTCGACCACAACAACCACCAAACTCCCCAAAACCGCCGACAGCCCCTGGATCGCCCCATCCTCGGCACTTTTCCTGCTTGGAACAGCGCCTGCGTGCGCGGTCCTGGGCAGCGCTTCAGTTTGCGTCTAACGAGGGTCGGCTCATTGTTAGGGATGCGGGGTGAAGATACACTCGCCGCCATCAATCGTGTCCGCGGCTCTTGCAGGCAGATGGCGAACACCAGTCGCATCCCTCTAACGTTCGCCCCCGAGGCGACCCTAAAACTCGAAGGTTTTGACGTCAGTAGATTCCCCGGCACAGCAAGTCAAATATTTATGCCCGGATAAAAAACCAGACGGAACCGCTTTCGCAACTCCGCCTTACAAAACCCAAGAGTTTTGCTGTCTATATTCTTTATGGCAAATCATAACCAGCTGTCAATCAATCTCGTGAGAAAAGCCAGGGATGAACGGACGGTCGTTTTTAGAGATAAGACAGCCAGTCGTTTTATCCGTTAATGGAGAGCTGGTGCGATTCAGCGAGTTGTTGTTCGCAAAAATATTCAATAACTGGTATTCTTAGCCGATATCGAATCTGGTCTGCCAATTGACTTCCAGATACCACGGAAGCACCAAAATGCGACGCAAGCTAGGGGTCGACATAGACGCGAGAGCTAACATATCCAAGAACAATGACGGCCCCACCATCGGGGCTGTTGACCTTTTCTGCGGAATTGGCGGGCTCACTTACGGCCTCCGCGCCAGTGGCATTGATGTTGTTGCCGGCTATGATCTCGATGATTCCTGTAAGTACGCCTATGAGGCGAACAACGGCGAGGGCACCTTCGTCTGCAAGAACGTGGGTGATGTCACGGGCGAGGAGATTAAGGGTCGTCTCAAGGACTTTGACATCAAAGTACTCGTCGGTTGCGCACCATGTCAGCCTTTCTCGACGCACCGCAAGGACAAGAAGCATCGCGAGCGTCACAAGGACTGGGGGCTTCTTGCGCAGTTCGGTCGGCTCGCCAGAGAGGCCATGCCGGACTATATCTCCATGGAGAACGTGCCAGAGCTTGCGAAAGAGAGTATTTTCACGGACTTCATAGCAACATTGGAAGAGTTGGACTACGAGGTCACATATCGTGTGGTCAAGGCTGAAGAATATGGGGTACCGCAGCATCGGCGGCGTTTGCTTTTGCTCGCGTCAAAGGAGGGCACTATTGATTTAATCGCCCCTACCTGCAATGAGGGACACGTTGTCACGGTTAGGGAAGCAATCGGCAAACTTCCGCCCGTTAAGGCTGGCGGCTTCTGCAAAGGCGATCCCTTGCAGACTGCATCTGCGCTTTCCAATCTCAATCTTCGCCGCATCAAGGCATCAATACCAAACGGAACGTGGCGCGACTGGCCAGAAGACTTAAGGCTTGACTGCCACAAGAAGACGAGCGGTCAAACTTATCCGTCCGTATACGGACGGATGGCATGGGACGAGACATCGCCGACCATTACAACTCAGTTCTACATGTATGGTACGGGCCGTTTCGGACATCCCGAACAAGACCGTGCGCTCACATTGCGCGAGGGTGCAATCTTGCAGAGCTTCCCTAAAGGCTACGTGTTCACGCGTCCTGGTGAGAAAATCAGTCGTAAGGCCATAGCGCGCCATATTGGTAATGCTGTGCCACCCAAGCTTGGCGAAGCTGTAGGTAGGAGTATTATTGCTGCTTGCGCGGGTTAGACAGCAATTTGAGAAACTTGATTGGCTTTGTAGACGCCTAAATCCAAGTAGTCAATGACGTCTTTTCGGAGCTGCATCAAAAATGAATCGACGCGATCGATTAAGCCAGTCAACTCGGATGTTGTAACTTGGTTACTAGCATCAGCGAAAGAAACCGAGCCGTGAGCTAAATCGTTTCGTCGGTCTTTTATATCCCTGAGTTCATCAGCTCTGAACTTGGCATCCGCAGTGTGAACCGATACGCCATGGTCATCAAAAAGCTTCAGGATTTTTTCGCCGTCCAGATTGCCACCGGAAATGGTCTTGTGGGTATCCAGTCTCAACGTCTTATTTACGATGACCTCATCAAGCAGTTGTTTACTAATGCGCACGGCGGTTTCGTTGCTGGCATTGGGGTCGCTAAGTGTGCGCATCCGTGTGCGGTGCCAAAGCGTACGAAGCTTTTCGGAAACATCCGCATACCCACAGTTCTCGTCTTTCAGCCGATCATAAATCGCCCTTATCAAACTTGTCACAGTGAATTCAATGATATTGTAAATCATGATTTTTACATTAGAGCGTATAACGCTGGAAGCCAGGGTAACTTCAGGTGTCGGCGAAGGTAAGCCATCTTGATTGGCCCTCTCTGCAATAGCACGCGCCTTTGCCATCACAGAATCATAGTCGTATCCATCGCCGGCGCCCTGGTCAAGAAAATCAAGTAATGTAGCAAGAGTTACCATGCTTCGCGTTTCTTCAAGTCGCTCTCGATAGACCTGTTCGTATCCCAATTCAATGTCATTGTCATTCATGCTGTTACCAATCCCCAAGCAGCCTATTTGCAACGTAGTCTATGCGAGCTTTCAGCTTGGCTTTCACATTGGCCGAATCGGATCGAACGAGACCCAGGAACTCTTCAGCGTTAACCCATGACATGTCCTGTGTAGGCAAATTCTGATTCTGCGATAAAGCGACTGCTACACCAACCGCTATCGCCTCGAACCTGGCATGTGGAGTTGATTTGCCTGTTGGCGATTTTCTGAACCCGAGTGACCCAAGGGATTCGTTTACGTACGTAAGCATATTGATAAAGCGGTCAGCATATTGCTGGCTTAAGTCGCTCTGAGCATCGAACCGCTTATTCATGGATTGCGTATAGCTGTCAAGATAGTTTGCCACGCGATCACGATAGCCATCAAAATTGGGATAGCCGTCGTAGTAAGCGAAAAACCTGGTAACAAGCTCCATGTCTTCGTAGTGTTTACGAGCCGTCTCGCTCAATGGAGCGAGTTCTCCAAAGAGGGAGTTTTGAGAAAGGCTCTTCACAAGGTCGCTGAATCCACCATCCATAGAGCCGCGTCTAATCTCTTGAGAGCGAAGCTGTTTGCCTGAAGAATTGATGCGGCGGAATATCTCTTGCCGAACCTCAACGGTTGTGCCTTCTTCAAGATACACAACACGAAAACTTGCATTGGAAAACCTTCTCTGCACTTCTATCGGCAGTTCCGAAAATGTCTTGCCGTTGACCGACGTCAGGATCTTCAAGTCCGCAAGCTTCAGGTCGTCGTTAACAAAGTTGACCAGCGCGTTCATTCGCTGTGCTCCGTCTACGATTTCTGTTCGCCCATCATCTGTGTCCGCAAAGAACATATACGGGATTGGAAGCCCGATAAGAACCGACTCGATAAAATAGCTGCAGTCTTTATCGGTCCACACAAAGTTGCGCTGATATTCAAAGGGTATGAAGAAGTCTTCTTCTTTGAATTTGTCAATCAGGTATTCGGCTACATATTCGCGAGTGCTGAAGCGCACTTCTTGCTTCTTTTCACGTATTTGCTCGGCGATTTCAGTTACCACATCTGCGTTATTGCTCATACGATGACACCTCAGGCTTTCGTATACAACAGGTCATAATACACGTCCAGTAAGCCGTGCAATTTTTTGACCCCATGATACCAGTCATTGGTTGGGGGATGAGGACAAATAGTTGGACCGAATCGGTCCGGTTGGGTTGGAATGGGAAGGGATAATTGGAATAAATTTTAAGCTTCTTTATGTGCATCTTCGCTCGTAATCCACGGGGGAATCGTAATCGAGCGCCGAGTGCATACGGACCGTGTTGTAGTACAGCTCGATGTGCTTGAAGATGCCTTGTGCAGCTTCCTCCCTCGTTTTGTAATCCTTCCACTCCACCGGCTCTCTTCAGCGTCTTTAAAAACGATTCCGCCGCTGTGTTGTTCGGTGGCGTGCCGGGCCTCGACACGGACCGAACGACGCTATGGGAGCCCGCGCGGCCTCGGAAAGCCCTTGAGGCGTGTTGGGTGCCCTGGTCGTCATGGAACGCGGGACTCTCGTTGCTCGGGGGGTGCACCCACGAATTTAAAATCGAGGGCAAAAAGTTCTTGGTAAACCACTCGCGGCTATGTTAGTATCTCTTTTGCCGAAAGGCGACGGGCGATTGGCTCAGGGGTAGAGCATATCCTTCACACGGATGGGGTCACAAGTTCGAATCTTGTATCGCCCACCATCTAAAGCGCAGGTCAGGGGTGTTTAGCCTCTGGCCTTTTTCTTTTTGACACCAGGGTGACACCAAAAATAAATCATAGTCGTCTAAGGCGTAATTTTTTATCACAACTATTTTGCTGACGTCATTGCGCGTTTTGCATAAAACGCATGCGTATTTTCATTGAATTCCCCATGTGATTCATGCGCAAGTGTGGAGACAGGGACCACACGCCCAGAGCTCCTTCCAGCGGATTTCTATCATACGTGGGATTTTCGACAGAACTCGTCAAGCTATTGGTCAGCGTTTGGTCAGCTTCCGGTACTTACCCGCATGATGCCCCAGTAGATAATCGGCGATGTCCGCAATCCGCGCGGTCAATGGCCGATACCAGGGGAGACGCAAATGGACGAAATCGTCTGCGCAAACACCGCATTCCGCTACTGGCGCTGCCCACCGCAGGCGCGCGATCTCTACCCGCGCCTGCCCAACTCCGAAGACGGCTGGCGTGCCCTATCTCAATCGCCCTTTGTAGTCGACGTCCTCAAGACGCCAGTCATCACAGCAGCATCAACACGAAGCAACCTGCATTCCGAGACAAGGCGGACCATCCGATGGAACAGCGCCTATACAGAGAAGGTTTCCATCGACACGGGTATGGGCTTTAGCGTCACCGACCCTCTTAACACGCTATTCACCATGACTCGAAACGTTTCTTCATGCGATCTCGTTCTGGCTATGTACGAGTTTTGCGGATGGTTCTCTGTTTTTAAACCATCGGCCGCTGTCGACATGGCACTTGAACAGGCAAATTCAGAAGAAGAGCATTACACCACAGAGAGTCTGTTTGAACTAGACGAAACCCAAGACGAGGCCCCGTGGAAGCGAGTCTATGCTCGGGTACACCAGAAGGACAGAGAGAATAATCAAAGTGGACAGCAGGATGATGGATCAGGAAATAAAGCTAACGGTAGGGGCACATCGCTCTGGATGAGAAAGCCTCTAATTGAAATAGAAGAACTTCACAAATTTGCAGCGAAGGTTAAGGGCGAGATGTGGGGAAAGCAATTCTACGAAGCCACGCAGCAGGTAATGGGTATTGCGGCATCCCCGCTAGAAGTTGCTGGAATCATGTTGCTAAGTCATCCGAGGCGTGCCGGCGGAGCGGAGTTTAAGAACATATACGTCAACGACTTAACACCGCTGTCGAATTCAGCTCGGAAAATCGCAGGTCAGAAAAACTGTTACGGCGATATCGTCATCGTAAACCCAATAACAATGAAGGCTGTGATTATCGAACTTCAAGGGGAGGTTATCCATGGATCGGGCGCCGTGCTTGACCACGATGCCACACGAATGACAGCATTGCAAAGCATGGGATACGACGTATTTCTTGTAACCCATGACATGCTCAATAATCACGATCAGCTTGATGCCATCATTCACAGCGTGTGTGAGCGATTGGAGTTGCGCTACAAACCAAAAACTGAAGCGATGAGATGCGCTGAGACCAGATTGCGGGCCAACGTTCTGTGCAATTGGCTTGTTATTGGTAAGTAATAATGCCCAAATGAGCGTTTCTAATACTTTATATGCTGTCAGTAATTAAGTGCCATTTCAAAACCATGCCGGTTTACTACGTTGGATTGAGGGTGGCTGAGCACACCGAATTTGCCGCTCGTAAAACCGACGCTCCTATAAGTTGTCAAGAGGCAGTTTGCGGGAGCGTTCTCTCC
>JAFEHB010000899.1_pt1 | contig 15137 bp, 8 predicted proteins | sample 9267121 | NCBI WGS metagenome assembly JAFEHB01 (sample SAMN17103336, study PRJNA684904) | human gut metagenome | isolation source: diarrhea sample from child under the age of five | host: Homo sapiens | place: South Africa: Mafikeng, Mafikeng Provincial Hospital | collected 2019-09 | reverse complement strand
AAGTGGAGATTACCACCCAGACAATCCTTGCTGCGATGGAGCCATTGATCATCGTATTTATGGCAGTCGTTGTCGGTTCGTTAGTCATTGCGTCTATTCTTCCGATTGCCGCAATGTATGAGGGACTAGACACCCTCTAAATTTAATATATGGGTGAAATGCAGTCTTGGCATAGGGAGATTGCAATCATCATAGATTATTGTGACGATTTATAAAATTGCCACAGACATTTAAGTATGGAAATACTCCGGAAAAAGAGTACGAGAAGTACATATAAAAGAAAAGGAGAAATGAGTATGTTAAAATTCCTTAACAAAAAGAAAAATGATAACAAAGGATTCTCTCTTGTAGAGTTGATCATCGTAGTTGCGATTATGGCAATCTTAGTAGGACTCTTAGCACCACAGTATCTTAAATATGTAGAGAAATCAAGAAAGTCTGCCGATGCAAGCAACTTAGATGAGATGGTAAGAGCAATTCAGATATATGCTGCCGATGCGGAAGTAACATTACCAGCGGATACATATACAATTACAATTGGTAAAGCTGGAACAACAGTTGAAGCTGGAACTGGTACCCAAAAAGATGATAATGAAAAAGTTGCAAAAGACGCTTTAAATGAGAATGCTCCTGATTGGGCAAAAACCAAGTTAAAATCCAATAAATGGACTGTAGAAACTAACAGTAGTAATGCAACATCTGTTTCAGCAGAAATTACTGTAGCACAGGATGGTGGCACAACAGTTAAGTATACTCCAGCTTCTCTTGCTACTTATATAAATAAAACAGCAAAATAATTAATAGTTCTATATTAAACTATTCTCCTACCGGAGAACTCTGGCAACCTGTTAACCCCACTAAATAAAGAAAGATTTTTCCTATGCTTCTTTTATTAGAATTAATACCATATGTAACAATCTTCCTGTTCGGCATTGTCGTTGGCAGTTTCTTAAATGTCTGCATTTACCGGCTGCCGGAGGGAGAGTCTATCGTGAAAGTTCCGTCCCACTGCATGAGCTGTGGGGCAAAGCTGCGATGGTTTGACCTGATTCCGCTGTTCAGCTGGCTGTTTTTGCGGGGCAGGTGCCGTCGGTGTAAGGCGGTGATTTCTGTGCAGTACCCGGTTGTGGAAGCGGTAAACGGCATCCTCTGGGTAGCTGTATTTCTTGTAAATGGCATGAATGGAATGAGTGTGCTGTACAGCCTTATGGCATCGGCATTACTTACGCTTTCAGTCATTGACTGGAGAACTTTTGAAATTCCGTTTGGGATCAATGTATTCTTAGGAGTTTTGGGAGTGGTGGCAGTTTTTCTTGAAAAAGAGGAATGGCGAAGCCACCTTATTGGTTCAGTATGTGTCAGTGGTGCTTTGTTTGTTTTGTATCTTCTTTCAAAGGGCAGAGCAATCGGAGGAGGAGATATTAAGCTGATGGCAGCGTGCGGGCTGTTACTTGGCTGGCAGAAAATCCTTCTGGCATTTTTACTGGGCTGTATTCTTGGTTCCATACTTCATCTTCTTCGAATGAAAGTAAGTGGAGAAGGCCACGTCCTTGCGATGGGACCGTATCTTGCGGCAGGTATTTTTCTTGCGGCACTTTTTGGAGAACGATGGATTGACTGGTACCTTGGTTTATTGGTGTGCTGACACGCTGTGTCAGTACACCGGCTCGACTTGAACAAACAGGAATACGAAAAGTATATGAAAAAGACACGTTAAGAAAGATGATTTTTCATATATAAAAGTACAGGAAACCGTAAAGGTTTTCGTTCCATGCTGTATGGGAATGAGGCAGCCTGTATTTTTATATAGGAAAAATAAGGATCATGGCAGATCATTACAACGATGCAAAGTAGGAAGAGTTCATAATATACGTTGGAGGAAAGCAAGATGGCGAATATATTAACGATAGAGGTCGGTGCGGCAGAAATACGTGTGGCTGAGATGAAAGAAGAGAAGAAGGGCAGCAGTATACGCCGATGCTTTCGTTTTCCGGTATCGCAAGGACTTGTAGAGGATGGATTAATTCAGGATGTACAGGGACTTGGAGAACAGCTGAAAAATGAATTGCTCGCAAGAAAGATTTCTGCAAGGAAGGTTCGTTTTATCGTGGCATCAAGCCGGATTGCCAGCAGAGAGATTCGTATTCCCTTTATTAAGAAAAAACGGATTCAAGATTTAATTGAGATGAATGCGGCAGATTATTTCCCGATTGATCCGGCAGAATATATTATTTCCTATCGTATCATTGATGTGGAAGAAGAGGGAGAAGGCAAGGAAAAAGAAAAGAAGTACCATCTGATGGTATATGCCTGTCCAAAAGACCTGGCTAGGTCATATGGACAGCTTGCAGAGGTAGCGGGATTGCTGTTGTCTTGTCTTGCACCGATTGGTGACAGTGTTTACATGGCGGTGCGCTCTGCTTATGCAGCAGGTACACATATGCTTGTCAAGATTGAAGAGGATGCGATGCTCGTTTCAGTCGTTCGTAACGGAGAACTGCGTATGCAGAGAAATATCGGTTACGGTATTAACGGAGCAGTCGAGACAGTGCAGATGTTTCCAGTGTTTGGAGAACATCTTTCCTATGAGGAAGCGCTTGCTCTTATGATGAGGCAAAACTGTGTAAGACGTACATTGAATCCGGCTTCTATCATTGTAGAACCTGAGGATGTGACAGAGGAAATCAAAGAAGCAAGAACGGAAGTTTCCCAGAATCTCCGTTATCTGGTAGGTAATATTTCGCGAATCATGGATTATTATCTTTCGAGAAATCCAGGAAGTAGCTTTGATACGATTGAGTGCTGTGGAATCGGTGCGGTGGTTCTTGGTATGACACAGCTGTTATCACATGAGCTTGCACAGAAGGTTACTGCATTAAAGTCTGTGGAAGGACATAAGTTTGCAGAAAGTGAAGAAGGTGGGAATGCCGAAGTCATTTATGTTGCGCTGTTTGGTGTAGACAGCAATAGTGCCAATTTGATAGAAAAAGCAAAGAGAAGTCAGGACAGAAGAAAGAAGCATGACGGCGAAGATATTCGCGGAGCTGTTGTTGTATTTATGCTCGGAGCCATTGCTTCGATTATTCTGGTTGTATTTTCTCTTGGAAACCGTCTGTACCAGACACAGAGACAGAAGAAGCTCAATACAGAGATTACAAAGAACGAATCTGCAGAGACCGTTTATAATGCATATAATTCGATGAAGGAAAAGTACAGCCAGTATGAACAGATGTATGATTATACAAATACACCGAATGAAAGTCTGGTTGCATTTTTACAGGAACTAGAACAGAAGATGCCTTCTACTCTTGTAATACAGAGCTTTACTTCAACGGGAGAGGGAGTTTCTTTTTCCTTTGAGGCAGCAAACAAAAAGGAAGCGGCAAATACGCTGATGCAGCTTCGTAAGTTTACGTCGTTAACTTCTGTAGCAACAACGGGAACGACAGAGGATGAGAGCGGTATCGTAACAATGGCAGTAACAGCTGTTTATACACAGCCGGCAGCAATGGCAGAGACGCAGCAGTAGAAGGAGGCAGAAAGCATGAATTTAGATTTTTCCAGTATATCAAACAGAGAAAAAAGAATGTTATTAATGCTGTTTGGTGTCCTTTTAATGGTGGTAAGTTATATGCTGGTATTTCGCCCGCAGATGGAGAAGGCTTCGGAAACTGCTGTACAGAATGAAGGGTTAGATACCCGTCTGAATGAACTGCTTTCCATGGCGGAAAAAAAGGACTATTACCAGAGGGAAACGCAGAATATGCAAGAGGAGATTGACGCATATTGTGAGAAGTTTCCAGCCGATATTAAAGAGGAAGACGGAATTGTTCTTGCCCAGAATATTGAAAAGGCGGCGGGAATCACGATTGATACGGTCGGAACTGGTGTGCGGCTGATGGTTTCGGAAGATGGAACCGTAAGTGAAGAAGCAGATGAACAGCAGCAGACATTAAGTGAGCAGGACAATGTGGCGACAAAGGAACAGGTAGATGCGATCGAGGGAAATACGCAGGAAAGTACGGAGACGCAGAAACAGACCGATGATGCCTTAGTGGAAGACAGTCCGACCTTATACCGGACACAGGATACCTTTAGCTATAAAGGAAGCTATGAGAATCTGAAGAAGGCGGTAACGTATATTAACAGCCAGACAGGAAGAATGACAGTTGACAGTATTACGATGGCCTTTGACTCCGGAACAGGAGGGCTTACCGGAACACTTACCGTAAATATTTATTCGATGAGTGGAATTGGAACGCAGTATCATGAGCCGGATGCAGGAACATCGATCTATGGTAAGAAAAATCTGTTTGGTACATTAGAAAAGAAAAACAAATAAGAAAAAGCGCGGGAAAGGAAGTGGCTGTAATGGACAAAAAAACAGTAAGGCAGGATAACGCAGGTATGAGCCTGCTTGAAATCATTGCTGCAGTCAGTATTTTCATGGTTCTCGCGCTTATTCTTTTTCGTGGATTTGTCAGTTCCTCAAGATTAAATAAGAAGTCGGGAACATATCTTTCTGCGACAACGCTCGCACAAAATATTATGGAAGAGATGAAAGCAAAGACATTTGCGCAGACCGCACTTGCTTTTAATTATCCGGTGAACCCGATCACGAAGGAGAACCGCTTTCGCTTTTTGCAGGAGGATTCTTCCGAAACGACAGATACTTCCACTGTAATTACAAAAGAACTTTTAAAGACAGAGGATACCTATAAAAAAGCGAGGCTTTATGAAGAGGCGGGAAACGATGCGGATAAAGTGACCGCTTCCATTCTTTCTATTGATAAGGGAAAGACCTATACCTTTCTTCCAAGAACAAAGGGAAGCAATGCATCAAAGTATTATTTTTCTATGGAAGGGATTAAAAATCAGAACAATACCTTTGATACGTTAGTGGAGTTTGATGGAAGTAAAAGCTCTGGTTATAAGAAGAATGCCTCCGGGAAAAAGGCAGGGAAGAATGATTATCTCATGCCAAATATTTCAAAACTTAACACCGAAAAGAATGCATTTTTGATTATGGATCAAGACTGGGATCAGAATGCGATGGAAATGATGTTAAAGGAACAGCTCGCAGAGGCACAAAAAAAATATCGGGAAGAGAATCATGCCGGTGTGAGTGAGCCAGCAGAATTAAATTATGCGGATGTTTATGCGAACACAAAGCGTATTCTTGAGATTAAAGTGACAAAAGAAGCCGGTGTTATTACGGCGAAGGCAAGATATACTCTGTGGACCTATCCTTACCAAAATCCGGATAATCCGTATGAGACGATGGCAATCTGCCCATGTCATGGAAACAATCTTGGAAAAAGCCAGTCCGATCCTGACTGGATACCGGGGTGCTTTTGTACGTATGTCAGTGCGTATACGACATTTTACAGCTCGGAAGCAGGAAATGATCTGAAAGGAATCTATGTTTTTTATTACCCCAATTATAAATCGACAAGCAGTGTCAATCCGTTAGATGAGATCGTAGTAGACAATACCGATAATTTAAAGTTTGAACTGTATGTGACAAAGCAGATTCCGATGACAGAAAACACGCATGAAAAGAATCCGCCGACATCGACACAGGAAGCGAATTACCGTATGTCTCTTACAATTGAAGAGAATCCGACTGCGAAAGGGAATGCGAACTGGAATACAAACTTAGGGCTTTACCGGGCACAGGTACAGCTTCGAAGTAATTTAGATTATGATATTAGTAATCTGACACAAAGCAGCCGTCCAAAGCTTGGTCAGATGAAGCTTGTTTATAAAGAGATTACAGATGGTGGATTTACAAAGAAGGCAAGTGGAAACAGTGCAAAGACGGTACTCGATTTTAATTCGCTTGATGTAAAAGAGGCGTATGACAGAATCTATACGGTAAAGGTAAGCGTTTATAAAGCGGGAGCCGCAGAAAGGAATTTCCCGGAGGAAGACAAGATTCTTACATTAGACGGTTCAAAGGAAAATTAGAAAGTATGCCGGATAAAGAAGAGCAGGTGGAATAAATGAGATCAAAAAAAGAGTTACAAACAAAATCAAATAGTGGATTTTCCCTGATTACGGTAATTCTTGCCGTAGGTCTTGTCGGAATTCTTGTGATGCTTGTCGCTTATATCGTTATAGCAAACTTTCGCATGAAGATGTCCGGTCTGAAGGAAAAAGATGCTTTTTACACAGCAGAACGTGCATTAGAAGAAATCCGTACCGGTTTACAGGAAGACGTTGCGGAAGCAATGTCAGAAGCCTACACGAATGTAATGGAAAGCTATAATGAAAGTGTAAAATCGGGTGATGCGGCGATGGATGCGCAGAGACAGGCGGCATATGAAAGAGAATTTTTAACGATTTTACAAAAACGTCTGCGGGGCAGTGAGAAAAGAGTCGGCTATTATGATATTACAAAGCTTCGTAACTATGTTGATCTTGATAAAGAAGATTCTTTTGATAAAACAAAGGAGTCCCTTGTAGTAACAGCAGTAGCAGAAAAAGAGTCTTCGCAGGACTCCGCGGTAAATGTTGGAGCGAAAATGACAGTAGATTCCACGAAGAAAAAGATTACCGTAAGAAATGTAAAGGTTATTTATGTTGATGAAAAGGGATATGCGGCAATCATCCGGACGAATATCGAGCTGGCAGTTCCACCGATCCAGTATCCGACACCATCTACCCTGCCCGATCTTATGAACATGATCGTTGTTGCAGGTAAGGGCATATACTGTGAGCAGGGTACAGGCAGCGGGACAGAGGACAGTGAAATTCAGGGAAGTGTTTATGCAGGTCTTATACCGGAAACGAAGCTTAAGGGTGTTGCCGTCAATGTAAAGGATGCCAGCATCTACTTAGCGCCCAATCGAGCCTTAAACATTTCAAAGGGAGAGAGGATTGTCTGTGCCGGAGAAGTATCCCTTGCACAAAACAGCGCATTTAACAGCGCAGCAGAAACAACATTGTGGGCGCAGGGAGTAAACCTTTCTTCAGCAAAGGCAGAGCTTTTAGGAAAGACGTATCTTTCAGATGACCTTACCGTAAAGGCAGGAAATGGAAGCTATGTAAAGCTTGCCGGAGAATATTATGGCTACGGAGATGTGGAGTCCGCATTGAACTCTGAAAACTGTATAGAATATGGGTATCCAAAGAAAAATCTGGATGGAACATATACCGGGGAAAGCGTTCGCACCGCGAATACTTATGAAAAGAAAACCGCGGCGGCTCTTTCAAGTGCGATCACGATCAATGGAAAGAGTACGACCCTTGATATGTCCGGCTTAGAGCGTCTGCTGCTTGCCGGAAAAAACTATATCGCAAGTAAAGCACTGTCAACAAGTGGAACATCAGGCAACAGTACAGATGTGCTGACCGGAGAGAGTGTGACTGTAAAAGGAACACAGCTTGCCTACATTGTATCGGATTCTCTGCTTGGAACAGCAAAAAAAGATTATCACAATCCGATGGATTATAATACCTATGTGAAAGCTGCTGGAATTGATACAACAAAGGACAATGCAGCTACAGTGCAGACAAAAATAAAACGGTTTGCTAAAAACATTGCCAGGACAGATAAAGCAGTTAAGGAATTAGGAAACCGAACATTAAAGGAGACGGGTGTTGATGCAGAAGAACCGATACAGACCGTTTTTTATAGTGATGGCAGCAGTGCCGGAGGTTATGTGTACTTTTATCTTAACTTTACTGATGAGAAAAAAGCATCGGACTTTATGCGGGTTTACTATAAGAAGAATCCATCGTTAAAAAAAATGATGGATGGCTATCTGTCATTTTATTTTAAAGGACAGGATTCTTTTGAGAAAAATACTTCCGGAATTTATGTAAAAGACGAGACAGCGTATCTTCGATATGTCGTGGGAGGAAATATTTTATCCTATGACGGGGAGAAAAAGACCGGTAATCTTGACGGTGCCACAGTCGAAGAGAATTCTCAGACAGTAACGGAAGAAGAAACAGGATACCAGAATATGTGGTATGCATTAAGGCGGAAGATGATCGGAAGCTACGACTTGTTAAAGACAGAGGTAAAGGACAGTGACGGTATTTCTCATAACGAGACGGCGGTAGACAGAGATGTATTTGATAATCTTGTCAATGAAAAAGAAATGGTACAATTTATTGAATCCCATGGCAAAAACGAAGGAAGTATCGTCTATGATAAGAGCGAAAAATCCTGTACATTTACAGCCAGTCAGGAAGATGGCGGATTACAGACCATCATGGCACATAATGGAAAGAAAAGTACTTTTTTAGTAAAAGATGAGAGTGCATCGAAAGCGGCTTTAGAAGAAAGTACAATAAAGACAAAAGAAACGTCCGTAAACGGTGCGGATAAAGAACTTGTCATTGGCAATGGAAACGGCGAACATAGTCCGGATAAACTCCGTCTTGTTGTCTGTACCGGAGATGTCCGGATAAAAGCCGGCATTACATTTTCCGGAATCATCATGGCAAAGGGAACAATCACCTTAGAGCCGGGTGCGAAGCTTCTCTCTTCTCCACTTGATGCCGCAAAAGCATTTCAGTCACAGATGAATAACGGAAAGATTTCTCCGAAAGATTTCTTCTGGGAGGGGGATAAATACGTTCTTGGAAACAGCCAGACATCGAATGACAGTGGAAACAGTGATAAAGATTCAGATGTGTATCATATAGAAGATTATGTGACTTATAAAAATTGGGAGAGAAAATAAGTTACACCCGGAAAATAAATATAGAAAATAAGCCTGAAAAATAAATTTTAACGTAGAAAGGGATGAGAAACATGGTGAATCCAAAAGTTCTGAAAAAGAAAAGGTTTGTAAACAAAAGTGTTGCGAACAGAGTATTTGCAAATAAAAGGTTTATAAATAAAGAGTTTACAAACAGAGGATTTACATTAGTAGAAATGATTGTTGTCATAAGCATTTTTGCTATTTTACTTGGTATACTCATTCCTTCGTTAAACAGCCTGATTGATTACCGGGCAGAAAGAGCGGCAAAGTCGATAAAGACAGGTTTTGAACGGCTTAGGACCGAGGCGGAAAGCCAGCTGGTGGCAGAAATGAAACTGGAAAAAAAGAGCGATGGCTATTACATAAGCTACTGCATCTATAAAGGGAAAAAATCCGGAATGGTCTGGACAGAGGAGCAGAAGATTGCTCCGGCTAAGACAAAAATAGAGTATAAGCTTGATGATTTATATCAAAAAGGCGAAATCAATGGACGAAGCTATCAGGAAATAAAAGAGGGAGAGCCCCATGCTCTGCTTTTTGCGATTGACAGAAATAAAGGAGGTTTTCGTGCTTTGCAGGAAGAACAAGTCACAACAGATGAGGTAGAAAGCTTTCTTGAACATAATGAAGATCTTACCTATCATGATTTAAAATCAAACAATGTGGAAGCAGTATGCTACTATATCCGAGTGAGTGGAAGGGTGAAGAAGAGTATTATTACACTTCATCAGAAAACAGGAAAGATAACGATGAGTAGTACAACGATATAAGAGAAAGGATACACAAAAAGGGCATATAAATGAGAAAAGATAACAGAGGAGTTACTCTGGTCGAATTAATCGTTATGGTAGCGATCGGTACGATATTTTCCGGGGTAATCCTTACTTTCGCAGCCGGAGCTGTCAGAAGTTACCGACATACTTCCGGAGGAGCGCAGGCACAGATCGAGATGCAGGATGCATTAGACCAGTTGGAAAGTCTGGCGATGAATGCAAATTTAAGTATGTATTATACAAAAGGGGAAAATACGACAACAGATCCGGGTGAGAAAATAGAAAAGGACAGTGATATGGAAAGTCCTCTCAATCAGACGAAAACACTTTTTATCGGGAGTGAAGACGAAAGCACAGGAGACGGTCAGCCGGTATATGCAGTGATTATATGGGATGCAGATAGCGGCAGGTTAACCTTGTCCACGCAAGGACTTAGAAGCGGTACCGGTACGGCTTCTATCGGAACTTCGGAAATTCTTGCAGAAAACATTACGCAGTTTTCAGCAGATATCCACCATGCAGCAGACAGGCATACCGTTCTTTTTAAACTGGTAACAAAAGTAAACGGCCGAGAAAACAAAAAGACAGAAACAGTTACCTTACGAAACGATATCGTGATAGCGGCACCGGGTGCCGAGTAAGAAACGGGAGGCAGCAGATGATGAAAACAGGCACAAAGAAAGTCTTATATACGTTTATTGCAGTAGTATCTGCTCTTGGTTTGGGTATCGGGGCGGTGTTAGTAAGTATGTTAAATGTTCAGGCATCTACAGAGATGATGCCTGGTATCGAACAGATTCTTGACGAAAAGTCCGAGGAGACACCGTTTCGTATCCTTGAATTAGTCAACCATTCTTCGGATGCCGAGATCGGTTATTATATATCCGGTCAGGAGCCGTATCTTACCCAGTATACATATACCCAGAATACTACCGATGGAAGTACTGGGGAGAGTCAGACATTTTCTTCCGTAGAAGAAGGGCTTTCTGTTCTTCCGACAAAAGAAGAACGCCAGAAGTTTGTAGAAGCCTCCGATACAGATCAGGTAAAAAATCCGCTTGACTTTTCGTGGAATGCAGACAATCAGGGTCCAGGCAGTGAAGCGGATTATCCACTGTCTTTTAAGTCTTATGCAGAAAAATATTTTCTTTCTAAAACAGATGACAGTACAAAGTGGAATCGTGTAGATTTTAAACAATCCCGTAAAGAAACTTTAATCGGACATTATGAGGAAAATGCCTCCGGAAAAGGAGACTATACAAAAGAAGAGCAGAAATATTATCCGATTCGTGAAGACGTAGACAGTGATGGCAGTACTACACAGAAATATCGAGAAAATATAAGCAGCTTCTTTTATTCGGATGACACAGAGGCTATGGCACCCTATCAGATTTCTTTTGAAGAAGTAGAAAATGCTGACATAAACGCTGCCTTAAAAGACGATAACGACACAACCATTGCCGATGCTTATGATTATAGCAAAGGCGGCTTTGGTTACTATGAAAATGTTTACGGAGAGCTTACTTCCAGGATTGCACAAGATATTGCAAAGAAAAAGTATACTTTTCCGGGAGAGAATCCAGCCGTAGCGGATGGTGAGACGGATAGTACTGATACTTTAGCAGGAACACAGGCAAATCCGTACATTTACCGAGGAGAGAATATTGAAGAATATCCATATTATAAATATACATTAGTTGGTAATTTGGAAACTGTAAAACAAAAGGCTGATGAAAATAAGGGGGATACGCAGCATAACGATGGAGACATCACTTTAGAAGACGGACAGTACTGGTACTGGACCAAGGAAAGCAGTGAGAATAGAGAGGATACGGATGCACAGGATATCGATATGCAGGATGCGGATATCCAGGATACCGAGGTGCAGGATGCGGATGCACAGGATACAGATACACAGGATGCGGATGTGGTAGGAGAAGCAGATACGGTTTCTGAAAAAAAAGAGGCATTGTATATCGTGACCGGCCGTCAGGCAGTATCAAAAAGCCAGTTAAAAGAAATTCCAGAACAAATTTCTTATAATTACTATTATAAAGTAAACAGAGTAGACTATTGCTGTAAGCTTTCCAAATCCGGAAAGGAAAATGATCCGGAAGCCTGCACCTATTATGGCTGGTACTATGCCGCGCATCCTTCCAATGAAGATACCTATATTGCAGTAGAAGAGGATGCGGACGATACTACAGAAAATACAGGCGGAACAGGAAGTACACTTGCAGCAATATTAAATTATACAGCAACGCACTACATATCTGCGGCACAGTATACCCTGACTCCGGGCAAGGGAAGTTATGACTTTGTAGAAGGAAATGGCGCGAAAGACACCGAACAGCAGGTAGAACTTGATCATCTTTTTTATCAGGGTGGTTACACGAACCATGACTGGTTTAAAAGATATGTCTTTCATCTTGCACCGGACAGTACAGATCAAACCATCCAGCAGCAATTTAAAAACTTATCTATAAAAGTAGATACAAAAGTTATCAATAAAAATGATACAGAAGAAGGAACCGATGCATTACCAAATCTTGATGACTATGACCTCATCTATATTAATGGAAGACTTTCCAATGCACAGGCAGAAAAAATTGCAGCAACGACAAAGCTTCCGGCAATCATCAACCAAAAAACAGTGATGGGTACAGATGCCGATAAAACAGCGATTGCCAGTGCATTTGCAGCATATATAGATGAAAACTATACGATCAATGATTCCTATGTTTCTGAAAGGATATTCTTTATAAACGGTAATATCTGTAACTTAAATTTCCGTACACAATTTAACGATACACAATTAGACGGGTTCTCTGAAATTACAGACTATATCAAGAGTGAAAATAATTATCGAGAAGTCGTTGAAAGCGGAGAAAATGGCGAAAAAACAGATCCTTTATCTAAAGAAATTTCGCAGGCGAGGGTGATAGAGTATATCCTTAATTATAAATATAAAAGACAGACTCCGTATAAAAGTACGATAAACGTACTGGATATCGAGCCGGCAAGTGCAACGGCAAGTATAACGGAAAGTAATGTAAAGAACTGGCTTGGACAGTACGGAGAGGAAGAGAGAGTAAGGGGGACGATTAAAGAGTATTGTTGTCAGGAAAGAAAGCCAGATGGAACAAATGCTGGAGAAAGAGATAATGGTGGCATTGATAAAATTTTAGATGGAGATAAAAACACATATTGGCATTCAAAATATTCGGGAGGAATAGGAGAACAACCTCATTGGTTTAAATATAAATTAAGTAGTCAGGACAGTGAAAGAACATTAACTGGTATTCGATTTGTCGCAAAAGCAGGAATGAAAGGAGGGCAAATTAATGGACGACCATATAAATTAAAATTGGAAGTCCATAAACTTGATGGAGGAGTAATTACAGAAACAGCAACGTTTTCAAATACTACAGAAGAGTTGGAAAAATGGAATGAAAACGGATATCAAAAAGAGTATACTTTTTCAAACCCTATAAAAAGAGTAGACTATATAAAAGTTCTTTTTATAAATACATATCCTGCTTCTCAATTTGCTACTTGTGCGGAATTTAGTACATTATATGAGGATAATACCGATAGTACAGTAAAGGATACAAAAGTAAATATTACGCATATGACAAGCTCTGAATTTGTCGGACATATTGATGATATCAATACAAAGTATGATGCCATTTATTTTGGGGACAGTTACAATAACTGGGACTTCCTGCGAAATGGAGATGTAGATGATAATAATAAGAAAACCAGTCTGTATGCACATACCGGAGGTGTATTTGGTGGCGACAAAGAAAAAGTTTTAGGGAATGATGTAGAGAGGCATCGCTGGCTGAATGCTCACTTGATGGGATTGTTAGATATTGATTATACGACATATAATGGTGCCAAATATCTTCGGAGCCCGAATAATACAAATGGAGAGATAGGAAAGAAAATCGGAAGAATGCGGGGATCGGGCAATGATATTACAAAACAGCAGGTGTCTGCGCTTGAGGACTTTGTATCAAGTGGATACCCGGTTATTATAGGGGATGGTCTTTTAAATGATGATAAGACAGTGAATACGAATGTTGTAGATTCCTCTTCCTATGTGTATGAGTTTTTAACGAATGCAATAGATAAGACGAAGGCAAGAACGAATGTCATGTCGAAAACAGAGGCGGATAAAAAGGAAAATCTGAACTTCTTTTTCTATCTGGCAAAGCCGGAAATCACTTTTTCGGCAAATGGTATTCCTCCGGAACCGCAAAGACTGAATGATTCTTCTTATAAATATAATAAGGAAGCCGGTACGGGGTTAATACCGCAAACAGAAGATGGACTGACTTATAAATTTACAATAAAAAACAGTTCTGAGATTTCAACAGCCAATGCAAGCTACGATTGTAAACTGTTTCTTGATCTGAATTTTGACGGAAATTTGTCTTCCAAGGAAGAACAGACAGAGTATATACAAATTCAGGATGCAGCAGGCAATGTAATTCGTAAACAAAATGGAAAATACCACTTGAAAATAGGGAAAGAATATGTTTTAACAAGAAAAATACCAAAAGATTATTATAAAGTAATCACCTGGAAGTTAGAAATCAGTAATAATGAGAATTCGTCCATACGAACATCACGTACGGGATTTACGAAAAGAGAAGCAGGAACAAAGCAAAAGATTAATGTTTTGCAGATTTATCCACAACAAAAACAGAATGATGCTCCTGTTACATGGAGATTAGATCAGGATACTGATTTTAAGGCAAAGCTTGCACAGGTAACAGATTTTGATATTCAGATTACAGCGATGCAGACTAGAACGTATGAAACAAGATTTAAAGAATATAAGAAGCAGGGAAAAAATCTATTAGATAAATATCAGATGATTATTATCGGTTTTGCAGATGGATTTGGTGTGGATAATATTTCTAATGAGAATGGGGAAGTCGATGCTATCCGTAAGTTTATTGCAGATGGAAAAAGTGTTCTTTTTTCTCATGATACCACTTCGTTTATTAATACAGCAAAAGGGATAAGCCGGAAAAATATGTATAATGAAAATACAGGGAGTCCATCGGATGATATACCAGAGTCCTGGGAGTGGGGGTACTCATTAAATACATATCTACGGGCAAGTGTTGGAATGGATCGATATGGAATTACTTCGGATGAAAAAATAGCATGGAACGGAGAGGATTCTACAGTAAGTAAGGAATTGAAAAAAGGAAACGACCTTACCAGAGGAGATGGTATATTTGAAGCGGTAAAAAGTAAGGTATCTGATATGGCATACTTCTTTGGAAACAAAAAGAAAAGTAGCCTGATGACGCAGGGATTTTCCAATAATACTTTTGACAATACAGGGCATACGACAACACATGCCAGCAAAGTGAATGAGGGAGCGATAACACAATATCCATACTATATTTCAGATGATATTAATACGGCAACTACCCATTCTCAGTACTATCAGCTCGCCTTAGAGCAGGATGAAGATAAAGATGGAAGTAATGATATTGTAGTATGGTATTGCCTGTCAAAAAAACAAAATAGTGACGATGCCTCTTATCAGAACAGTCCAAATGATGTTCGTAATAATTATTATTTTTACAGTAAAGGAAATGTAATTTACACTGGCGTGGGA
>JAFEHB010000891.1_pt1 | contig 15341 bp, 7 predicted proteins | sample 9267121 | NCBI WGS metagenome assembly JAFEHB01 (sample SAMN17103336, study PRJNA684904) | human gut metagenome | isolation source: diarrhea sample from child under the age of five | host: Homo sapiens | place: South Africa: Mafikeng, Mafikeng Provincial Hospital | collected 2019-09 | reverse complement strand
TAGAATGTCCCCAGGTCATATTCTCCCACTGTGATCCGTAAGGATTATACTGGAAGTAGAGATTCCATACGCCATCCTTATAGAACATACCATTTGGGTCGTTCATCCATCCGTAAACAGGAGTGTGATGGAAAACTGGGCGATACTGTTCACGATTCTTCATATCGAAAGAATCAGAGAACTTCATGTTCTCCCAGCAAGTGAGGGCGTTCAAGCCCTCCTTGCTATAATCGCCGTTTACATGGATATCGAGAGCCAGGCCTTTCAAGCCAGCAAACTCATCCATATAGAGAGGTACGAAATAATCTACGTGGTCTTTAGCCAACTTCACATTGAGTGCTTTCACCTGCTTGTTGTTGGCAATCACCTTAATATTTGCCATCTCAGCATCCTCCTGCACAGGAAGCAAGAGACACTTCTGGTTCTGACTCTCCTGGCTGATGCGATAGAGACAGTGGTTATTGCTCAAGAAGGAAGCCTGCTGGGCATAACTGGCGGTGAAACCGCAAAGAGCGACAAGCGCCGAAATAAATATCTTTTTCATATTAATAAGACTGTTTATTATTTATTGTTTATTCTACTTAATTTTATATAGGATGCCTTCAGCAACTATCTTATATATGATGCCTCCAGCACGTTTTACTTTTTTATATGTATCCTGAAAAACAATCCTCTTACCCGTCAAGTAACTAATTCCTACTGTATCCTTAAATTCTAACTAACCTAAAAACTAAGCCCTTTTATCAACAAATACTAAAATCTTAATTATATCAACTAAACCAATCAACTATCAATGGATTAAACTGTTTTTATTTGCATGACTAAACGATTCAAGAATAACCTCTTCTCGTTTTCTGCTGCAAAATTAGTAGTTTTGCTGAAAAAAGGATTCAACTAATCGTTCATACCCAAATAAATATGTAACATGGACACATTTTTAATAAGCAATGAACATTTTTTCCTCATTATCAGGCCAAATCCTATGATTCCAAAGCTAGCTTCGTGGAATAAACCAAAGTATTATGGGCATCCAAGACCTTCACGATGAATATCCCGCTGCCTATTTGAGCTATGGAACCAGACTTTTCCAAAGCAGAGAGAGATTTCAGAAGTCTGCCGGCAACATCAAAAACCTTCAAGGTATAGCCTTCCTCAACAAACTGATAATTCAATCTGCCATCTGCAACATGAAACTGTGCAGCGGAAGAGGAATTCTGGACATGCAGAATGCCCGAAGATACCTTGTTGGCATCGAGCTTATAAGCCTGCAAAGACTTAACGAGTGTTGTTCCCTCGCTGAAAACCGTAGCCTTGACTGCATCCACATCCTGAGGGAAGATTCTTACTGATGCTGCATAGGTATCATTCACAAAGATATCTACAATGGAATGATCCACATAAGCAGTAAGTTTTACTTCCTCACCAGCCGCAACAGGTTTTGCCAATGTTGACTGATAGATTCCCTTAAAGACATCATCCTGCACGATACGGTTGATACCGCTGGCATCCAACTTCACTACTCCACTTACTGGAGAGTAAGTAAGACGAACCTGCCTGTTGCCATCGCCAAAGAAGGTAAAGCCGAAATCGCTGCTGCCAGCAACAAAGGTACCATTCAGTTCCAGACTTCTTCCTTCTACAGGCGAAAGATTCTGCTCGCCATGCAAGGTAAGGTTGTTCTGAACATAAGATACCTCTGAACGCATAGCCTTCAGGCCCTCGAACGGTTTCTGAACCAAATTGCCCTGGGCATCGAGACTGATTTCGCGTGGCAAACCATAAGTGTGAGCATATCCCAGGCGATAATTGTCTGCACCAGGCAACTTATCAGGTACGATACCCAACATCAGGGTTTTGCCATCCTTTTGGAAAATGGTTGGCGACAGGAAGCCATAGCCATCCTTTGAGAAACCCGGAAGTTCCAGGGTCTTGGGAGCCTCACTATCAGGAGTAAAAGTACCGTCGCTGTTGATACAGCCGGTCCAATACAAGGTATGAACACCCAGCTTTGTGTTTAACGGAGTAACCATAAACACCCATTTGTTGCCAAACTTGGTAACGGAAGGCATCTCCCAGAACGTTCCATCCTGTGCCTTGCTGGTTCCTCGGAAGAAGATGCTGCCATCGTTGCTCCACTTACCAGTGAGCTTATCGTAACGATGTAAGGTTGTGGCACCTATACCATCTTTTGAGGTACCGGCAATCATGTAGAGCTTATCACCATCACGGAAAAGGAAACAATCGCGGAAGTCATCGCTCAATCCATCAGGACGACCATCCACTATCGGATTGTTCTCCAACTTCTGCCAGCCTAACAGGTCTTCATCCTTTGGCTTAGCCTGTGAGAACATTGCCTTGACATAATCTACACCCGTATAGAAGATATTTGGCTTGCCACCCGTCAGTTCATCATCGGTAAAGACACAACCCGACCAGCAACCTTTCTTGTCGTACCACTCTTCAGGACTGACAGCCACAGGAAGTTCCTCCCATTTATAGAGATTATCGCTCACGATATGTCCCCAGTTCAAGCGGGTCATATAAGGTCCGTTAGGATTCTTCTGGAAGAACACATGATATTTCCCGTTATAGAAAACAGCTCCATGCGTTTCGTTGGTCCATGCTCCCGAAGGCATACCATGGAAAGCCGGACGCAGGATATCAGAAGCATAACGTTCCGGAGAATAAGTCAAGACAGGGGCGTTCTGAGCCTTCTCATTAATTACTTCGCTGTTGATACCCTTGAAGATTTCAAAATCATCTATCAAGCCATTATAAGTATTCAGGCAGAAAAGCCCATCCACCTTATCATCCTGGAAAGACTTGCCTATCATGAAATCTGCAGCACCACCATTCATGCCACCTTTCTGACACTTGGCTGTAGCCACCTGCACGCCATTGTTGTACATTACCACCTGCTTGTTTTCGGCATCAATGGTTACCACCAGATGATTCCACTTGTAACGCGCCAATTTGTCACTGGCTTTCAGCATCACCTTCCAGCCCTTGACATGACAGATGAACATATAGGTGCCACGGGAACCCAGGCGGAAAGCAAATCCTTTATCACCACTCTCCACCACATTCAAGTCGGAAGCCTTCAGGTTTCCGGCCATCGTAGTAAACCACTCGCCATCCTCATCCAGCCTCATCACCGGATAAGACTCAGGTGCTACCCAAAGAGAGAATGTCATCTGGCTTTGCCCATCAACAAGAGTTGGGTCTATCTTAGCCTGAAGACAGGAAGAATAGCCATCCAGTCGCCACGCATTTCCCTGGGCACCAGCCACAGAAACCGGAGCTAAGGCTCCCTGAGCCTGAACCTTCTGATTGCTGACTGATTCTATGGTAGTAGCATCCGCCGACATCTCCATAGGGAATTTTACCACCTGGGCCTGGGCATTGACACAAGCCATCAAGGCAAATGAAAGAAAGAGTGCTTTATTGAGTTTTTTCATATCTCACTTGTTTAGTTCTTGGATTTAAAACCTAGAAAGGGAAGACCCTCTTTGCGCACACAACAAAGAATAACACTCGTTAGTTTTCACAAAGACTGCCTTCCTATTTCTGTTTAATTCAATTTTTTATTCTGCAAGATAGTCGATGCAGTTCTTGGTCAAAAGCTCTGTGTTTGCCTGGAACTTGTTGCCACCTTCCTGGTTGAACTCGTATGAGCTCAAACCGATACAGAGAACTGTACCCTTAAATTCTGCTGTAGGCTGGAATTCTACGATACCCGCACAGCAATAATCGGTTACATGACCCCAGGTAGCGAGTACTGTAGAGTTGGTCAACTGCTGGAACGCATCTACTACATTCTTTCCTGCAGGAACCTTAGATGGCAAGTCGTAGGCATTGAGATCCCACATACAGTTATGATCTTCGCGGTGACCAGGACCCTCCAGAGGATAAGACTCATGGTCGTAATTGTCAACAGGATCATTAGCAGGAAGTACCTCCAAACCTGCAAATGCTGCATGTGAACGATGATCGTACTTAGGATTCTGATTGCTGCCGATTACGGCATTGGTAGTCCAATAATCAGTACCGGAACCACCTTCGCCAGAACTGAAGATGCCAGGAGCCAACGAATTGTCAATACGACCGATAGCTGCAGAAAGCTGAGTGGCATGCTTGGTGAGGAACAGATTACCACCAGACTGAGCAAAAGCCTTCAACTTGGCAACAACATCGTTATCAACGATTTCTGCAGGCAACTTCTGCCAGCCGTATTCCAAACCTACACGGTCTATCTGAATCCAGATCATGCTATACTGACCACGGTCAATTTTATTCATTGCCTTGATATCAGAAGGTGTGAGTACAGCTCCCTTGTCACCATAGGTTTTCTTGAACCAATCCAAGGCTTCGCTCTCATCATCATCAAGAGTAGAAGCATCATTTGAAGGAAGCAGGATGGCAACCTTAGAAGGCTCGGCATCGATGGTAACACTTGTTGAAACGCCATCAGAAACACGACCATCGTCATACTTCATCTTCACTGTATAAAGAAGCGTAGATTTACCTGGCTGCAACTCCAACACCGCAGAGTTGACCAATCCCAAACTCTCCAGGAGAGCATTGTTGCGATAAATATCCACACCCGACTTGTTTTCGTCTGTTGGCAAAGTCCAGTTCAATGTCACGGTTCTACCATCTACCTGCGAGGTCAGATTCTCTGCCTTTGGAGCCTTGACACCCTCAGGAATATCTACATCAGAGCAGGATGTAATGGCAAAGAGAGCCATGCAAGCTACTATGAAACTATATATATACTTTTTCATAATTGTCTATTCTTTAAAAATTCGTACCCGATTACTTGTAAAGTCCATTTGAATTGTTCACCTCATCATAAGGTGTAGGCAAGAAGATTTCATCCTTTGAGATAGATGCACCCTCGTAATAAGAGTGATATCTCTTTTCAGACTGCATGTACTTATTAACAGTATCAACCACATTGCCCCATCTTACAAGGTCGAACCAGCGGTTACCCTCCAGGGCAAGCTCCAGACGGCGTTCCATGCGGACAGCCTTGCGGGCATAGTCCTGAGTCCACTTGCTGTCATCCGGATAAAGTCCTACCTCATAATTAGCCTTTGTTGGGTCGAGATCCACAGGGCTATAGTCTGCATCTACACTACGCTGTGCCTTCTGGCGAACAGAGTTAATCAGATTGCGAGCCTCTGCCAAATCCTTATTCTGCTCAATGAGAGCCTCAGCCTTCAAGAGAACGATATCTGCATAACGAATCAGGCAGAAGTTCAAGCCAGAAGCACCCCAAGGGAATCCCTGTACCATATCAGGTGAACTTGGATCGATCATGCACTTCTTATCAGAATACTCACCATAGATTTCGTAAGCACGGCACCAGTTCATATTGTAAGTATGACCACGGAAAGGCATACCCAAACGACCTACAGTGAAGTCGAGACGTGGATCTACATTGCCCTGATAATCATTAGCACCATCTACAGAGGTCTTTACGTAATGCTCAGAACCATCCAGATAAGGAAGACCATTCTCGTCTGTAGCGAATGCATCAACCAAGTTTTGACTGCCGAGGAAGAAATCATCACCATTACCAAAGAGATTGCCCTCAGACATGGTAGTGTTCAGAAGATTACTCCAGTTGATGTGCATATTGTTGTTACCAGTAGAGAACTGAATAGCCATCACAGACTCATTCTTATTGTTGAATGCAATCTTAGACATATCGCCATAATTGTTGTAGAGCGAATACTTGTTGCTCTTGATAACCATATCACTCCACTTCTCCACCTCAGCATAATTGCCTGTAAAGGCATTCACCTTAGCCAGGATAGCGGCAGCAACATACTTGTTGAATCTACCTACCTGGCTCTGAGACTCAGGCAACACGTTGTAAGCTGACTCCAGATCCTGCTTGATAAAGCCGAAAATCTGATCACGAGTATATTCATCAATGCGCTTACCGTTAGGATCCTCATTCTCTGTGAAGTAAGGAATGCGGTCGAAAATGCGCATCAGGTCGAAGTAGAAGTAAGCACGAAGCGTCTTCAACTCGCCGAACAAAGCCTCCTTGTTGTTCACGTTATCAGCCATATCAATCGCATTCATCGCCTTGTGAACACGAGAGATTGCATAGAAATCGTTTCTCCACTTGAAGAGCGCTGTGGCATTATCGCTGGTGATATTTGAAATCTCCAACTGGTGGATATTCTGCTCCATAGAGATTCCACCACCACCCTTGAGTGCATCGTCAGAGCGAACATCAAACACCCAGTTTGTGATAGGACCGGCGAAAGACTCGTTGTTTCCGAAGAAGTGAGCCTCCAAGCCTGCGTATGCCGCAGACATCAATCCCTCAACAGAACTATCATCCAACTGTGCCTCGGTAAAAGCACCCTGTGGCTTGAGGTCTAAGAAGTCGTTACAAGACTGGAATGTGATAGAAGACCCCATAAGAGCAGCAGCCACTGCCATATATTTAATATTAACTGAGAATTTCATATCTATAATATAATTAATGTGTAACACTTAGAATTGCAAATTAACACCTACGGTAAAGGTACGAGAGCGTGGGTAAGGACCATTATCCAAACGTGCGCCATAAGCACCCATTGGGAGTTCTGGGTCGAGACCTGAATAGTCAGTAATGGTGAATACATTCTCCATCTGACCATACACACTGAAAGCAGAAGCACCGATGCACTTGAGCCAATGGCTAGGCAACTCATACTGCAATTTGATGAACTTCATCTTCAAGTAAGAACCATCCTCAACATAATAGGTTGACATGCGAGCCTCGTTGTTGTTGTCATCGAGTGACAAGGCTGGGATAGAAGCACTTGTATTGGTTGGTGACCATGCATTCAACACATCCTTGCTACGGTTTGTACTAGTACCGCCATAACTCATGAGTGTAAGCTGACGCTTGGTTGTATTATAGATATCAAATCCGAATTCACCTGTAAGGAAGGTGCTCAGAGTGAGGCGCTTCCAGGTTACGCTCAGGTTGAGACCCAAGCTAAGGTCTGGATTAGGATCACCGATTACGCACTGGTCCTTGTCTGTGATAACATTATCGCCATCCAAATCACGATAGATCAAACGGCCTACGCCCTTGCCTTGCTGGGCTGAATGGTTAGCCACCTGCTCCTCGTTCTGGAAGATGCCGTCGCAAACATAACCATAGTAAACACCCATTGGCTGACCTTGCATCAAGCGGACATCACCACCGATGGTATTCACAAAATCGTTAAGCTTCACTACCTCATTCTTATAATGAGAGATATTGAAGTTACCATTCCAAGACCAGTCGCCATACTGAGGACTGTTATAACCGAGTGTCAACTCCCATCCGGTATTCTTCATATCACCCGTATTCATCCATTTTCCTGCATTCTCACCAGCTACAGAAAGTGTTGGAGGAACGGTCAACATATCCTTAGTCTTCTTCCAGAAGTAGTCAAAAGATGCACTCAAGCTGCTATTGAACATATAGAGGTCGAAACCGAGGTTGGTCTGGGTTGTTGTCTCCCACTTCAAATCCTTGTTACCTGTTGCCGACAACTTGATACCACTGACGTAACTGTTGTTTGTTCCCTCCAAATCATAGGCACCATTTCCATTATCAAAGATGTAAGTAGAGTAAGCAGCATAATTGCTAACTACCTGAGAGTTACCATTCTGTCCCCAAGCTACACGCACCTTGGCATCATTAACGATATTATTCTTTGGATAGAACTTCTCCTGAGAAACGCGCCATGCACCAGAGAAAGCAGGGAACACACCAGAGTTCTTCTTGTTATACAAGCGAGAGGTTGCATCACGACGCAAGGTAGCAGAGAAGAGGTAACGGTCGGCATAATTGTAATCCAACTTACCAAACAAAGAGAACAAAGCCCACTGTGACTTGCCACCACCATTGGTCTGGGTGCCTTCACCCGTACCAATCTGCATATAGTCATCATCCTCGAAAGCATACTGATTTCTCCAGGCACTGATATCCTCGAAGGTATATTTGATAGCCTCAGAACCTACCAACACATTGAAATGGTGATCCTTGCAGATATCGAAGACATAGTTACCTGTATTGGTCCATGTATAAGTATCACCCTGACCATAAGCACGGCTTAAGGCATTGACATCAGCTGCAAGAGTCTTGCGGGTAAGTACCTTGTTGAAATACTGTGAGTGATCGATACCAACATTGGTCTTCAAAGACAAGCCTTTGATAGGAGTCAACTCCAGATAGGCATTACCGAAGATACGCCAGCTGTCGTTGGAATCATCGCGACCATTATAAAGCTGCTGAACAGGGTTAGCATAATCAGATTTCAACTCTGTCATAGGGTTAGTGAAGCTACCATCGGCATTACGAACGGTAAGTCCTGGGTGCTGGCGCATTGCCAAGAAAGGAATACCACGCTCATCGCCTGTAGAAGCACCATGATCCTGGAACTTAGCTACCATCAGGTTCTCACCTACCTTTACATAATCAGAGAGATTGTAATTAGAGTTCAAACGGGCTGAGTAACGACGATAGAAAGTATAGTCAATCAAACCATTCTGATTGATATAGTTGGCAGAGAACATCACACTACCCTTCTTAGAGCTGTTAGATACACTGGCAGATAGATTGTGAGTCCATGCGGAACGATACACCTGATCCTGCCAATCTGTATTTGCCAAGCCTGCGATAGGCTGAGGAGTATCACCACTACCATAATAAGGATGAGAAGGAGCGATGTTTGAATTCTTTGCGGCAGCCCAATAAGCCTGGCCCCATTCTGTAGAATTCAGCATATCGTAAGTCTTTCCCACTGTCTGCAAGCTGGCAGCATAGTTAACATTTACGGTTAGCTTTTCGCCCTTGCCCTGCTTGGTAGTGATAATGATAACACCATTGGCAGCACGAGAACCATAGATTGATGCAGAAGAAGCATCCTTCAGGACCTGGATACTTTCGATGTCGGCAGGGTTGATAGAGTTCATGTTCTCAGAGGTAGCAATACCATCTACAATCAAAAGCGGACTACCACCATTGATAGAACTCATACCACGCACTACAATAGAAGAACCACCACCACCTGGAGCAGCATCAGTTACAATCTGTACACCAGCAAGCTTACCCTGCATAGAGTTGAGCATGTTAGGATCAGAAGCACTGACAGGTTCCTTCATATTCATAACGGATACAGCACCTGTTAAATCGGCCTTTCGCTGAGTGGTATAACCTGTTACAACTACTTCCTGCAAGTCGTTGGCATCTTCCTGAAGTGTTACCTCCATATTGTCTGAAGCCTTTACTTCTTGCGTCTTATATCCAATATAAGATATAACAAGTGTGGAACCAGGAGCACATTCTACATGGAAGTTACCATCAAAGTCGGTAACAGTACCAGTCTTTGTGCCTTTCACCATAACAGATGCACCAATGACTGTCTCACCGGTAGCATCCTTTACGATGCCATTTACATTTACCTGTTGTGCACTAGCTATGGTGCAAACAGCACAGAGCGCAGAGCTCATTAGTAATCTTGAAAGATTGTTCATACTATTATAACGTTTTAAGTTTCAAAAATTGTCATTGCTTGATTTCTGCCGCAAAATTAGGGAAAGTCTGCGAGCAGAACTGTAACTTTTAGTTCTTTCACTATAAGAAATCGTACATGAAATGATTTTCTCAGTAAACGAAATCATTTTTTATCTTTGGAGCTATTTCCAAATAGCTTGGAGAGGCCACCATTTCAATTCCATATTCGTTACACTTTTTTGGGAGAATGTTTCGATACCTATCTGATCTTCAGAAGGGAAAGTTTGCAGCGTAAACACATCCTGACCGTCATTACAGAATATTTCCACGCTCGATTTGTCTACGAAGATATGCATTCGCAGCTTCCCATTTTGCGGCAACACCTGAGCATTAGCCATACGGTCAAACTTAGGAATATCCACATCAGCACAATGCGTACGGTCGATTACCAGATTATGAGAATCAGTATCATAACTGATTGTCACCTTCCTGCCGTGTCCAGAACATAGGTTCAAGCCAAAGACATTTGATTGCAGAGCTGAGAAGGTTACATCCATCTCATAGACATTACTCTTTGGAGATGCACACTTCAATCTTGCACTTCCCAAAGGCAATTTATAGTTGGCTGATACCTGCTTGCCCCTAAGCTGACGCAAAGCCTCAATAGGTTGCTGAGTCAGAAAATAAAGGGAACCCACCTTTTTCAATGCCAGCTTACGAGGCACCGACCACATGCCTTTTCCGTATTGTGAAGGCTGCTGCTGAGCATAGTCCCACGTGGCTACCCAACCTAAAGACACAACATCGTGCAGGCTACCATCATAATCGCGGAAGGTACGTGATGCATAATAATCCATGCCCTTATCAACATAGAGAGGCTCTACAGGATGATTTGCCTCCAGTCTGAATGACTTGCCATCAAAATCGCCAACAAAATATTGCTCCTGTGCCCAATTGATGGAAACCACAAGAACCCATTTCTTCACATTAGAATCACCCTCAACCGGTAATTGGAACAAATCGGGGCATTCCCAGCTTTTCTCTGAATTTCCTGATGGACCAAAGTCGCTTAACCACGTCCAATGCTTCAAGTCATCAGACTCATAAAACTTCACCTTCTTCTCCAAGGCCTTAGCCACAACCATCACCCACTTATGGGTCTTCTCGCACCAAAAGACAGTAGGGTCTCTAAACTCTGTGCTCCATAAATCCAACACAGGATTCTGGTCGTAAAGATAAAACTTATCGCCATCATGGCTGTAGGCTATGCCCTGAGCCTGCTTCTTGCTATCCTTAGAGAATACGGTAAGGGCTGCTATATAGGAACCCTTGCCGAATCCAGCCGTATTGTTCTTGTCGATCAAAGCTGAACCCGTAAAGCAGGAAGTGTTAGAATCCACATTCTGCATCACGTTATCTGCTGACTTTTCCTCGAAATGAACCAAGTCCTTGGATTCCGCCTTACCCCACCAATACAAGTGGTACTTGCCTTGATAATACATCAATCCGCTTGGATCACCTACCCATCCCTTGCTTGGGGAGAAATGATACTGAGGTCTATACTTCTCATGGTAAAGAGAAGATGCCTGAGCATACACACCTAAACAACCTATGCTGAAAAGCACGGTCATCAATACGTTCTTTGCTTTCATATTAATTGTTATTTAAAAGTTAGTTTTCATTTTGGCACCATTCAGAGTCCATACCTTTACTTCGGCTTCTGTCTTTCCTTTCTTGGAATATAGCTGAACCTGTACATTCTCTGCATTTTTAGGGAAGAAGCGAGAGGTGAAAGCATATTCGTCATTAACAAATCCCTCGATAACCGAACCATCTATAAAAAGATGGAAACGGACTGGAGAATTCATCGGCAAGTGCAAATTGCCTGTACGGATTTCAAGAGGAATACCCATCTGCAAAGATGATTTCGTATGATCAGCCACTAAACGTTGCTTTTTCACATCATAATAGATGAAAGACTTCTCCTTACCGCCATTTGTCTGCAGCTGGAAACCAAACTGACTGGCATCCTGAGGATAGAATACGGCATCAATCTCTACCTGACGCTTACCATCGTAGATGAGTTTCGACCGAACAAGGTTCTCTTTAGCTATACGTGATTCCTTGTCACGAAGTTGTTTCAAAGCAGGAAGCGGCATCTGGCATATCTTGCCATTTCTCAACGTCCACACTCTAGGTAAACTGAAAAGATGTGCCCAACCTTGCTGATAAGTAGGCACTTCTCTTATCTCGTCAGGAATAATAGCCATAGCCACATATTGACTATCCGCAATCTGCCATACTGACGGAGACAGTAATCTGTTGATTACCTCCAGATTTTCTGGCACCTGCTGATCCGGTACAAATCTCTCATTCTGAATGTCGCCCACCCAATATTGAGTCTGGGCTGGGATTCCGCGATGAGGCACACGATTGACAGACAGGACATATTTATCGCCCATCTTGATGACGATAGGCATCTCCCAAAAGATACCCGTATGATCTACCTGAGGATTTCCCTCAAAAAACAGACCTCTGTAAGTCCATGAGCGTAAATCATCAGAACGGTACAGAAGCAAGGTTCCATGCTCCTCCTGATCTCTAGTCACACCAAAGCCTACAACCATATACCAGTGACCATCCATTTTCCAAACAAAGGGATCTCTCATATCAGAACGGGAAAATTCGCTCGGACAATCTGCAACGATTGGATTGTGAGCAAACTTCTGCCATACATTCAAACATGAATCCTGAGGAAAAGCGGCATTGATGGAATTACGCCTGCTTCCGCCAGTATAAATAATCTGAGGGATTCCTTCATCATTAATGAACGCACAGCCCGACCAGATACCTAAACTATCATAGCTTTTATCAGGAGAAAGAACAGGCTTACGCTCAGTCCAACTGACTAAATCCTTGCTCTCGAAATGGCCCCAGTTTATCTGTTTGAGATTAATATTGGAAGCATTCTTCTGATCAAAAATATGATACATGCCATTAAAATATATCAAACCATGCGACTCATTAGTCCAGTTGGCAGCAGGCATCAAATGATATTTCGGACGATTATAGTCTGTCATAAACCTAGAGGCAGGAATCGACAAATCAGGAATTTCCCTAACATACTTAGCCACTTCATCCTTTAAAAATACCTTTTCAGCAGACACAACATTCAATCGTACATTGTCTATCACGCCATTGATAAATGACTGATCGTACATTCCCAAAGGCCTAGACTTGAATCCCTGACAAAAAAACATCTGAAACGGACCTACCAAATCAGAAACAACACCTTTGAATGAAGCCACGTCTTTACCATTATAATATAAGGTGGAGGTTTCGATATCCAACAAAAGATGCAACCACTTAAAAGTTTCAACTTTACAACCAGCATAGACAGAAGTATTCACCTCCTTGCCAGAATTCTTGCCAGAAATCTCAAACATCAACTTTCCATAAGAGTCAACGCTCACGGAAACAGCATTGCCATTCATGTCCTTGATACCTATAAAGGTAGCCGTATCCGTAGGCAAAGACTCTAGGGCAAACCATGCAGACACAGAGTGGCACGGAGATGAAACCTGCGTACGAAGACTTACGGAATATCCATCGGTTCTCAAAGCTTTTCCTTTGATGCCTGCACAATAATCAACACTCGTTCTCACCGAAGAACAGGTAAGAGGATTCAGTCCCTGGCTATCAGCAAATGGATTTTGCCCATCAAAATTCCAAAGACGCTGAGCTTCTACTGATTGGAATATCAGCAGCGACATTAACACCAGTAAAGACAGATGTAATTTCGTTAATTGTTTATTCAAATGTTCTATCATACGGTTTTTATTGAATTAATAAAATTGTTTATTCTTTAATATTATTATAGTTGCTTGTTGCTGGCAAAAGTACTTTGTTTTCAACCATAACAATAAAAAAAATCGTTCCTGCAACAATAATTATGTTACATGAAACGATTTTCTTATCTTTTGCTAAGATTTTAAAGTACTTATTTTAAATACTATTTCCTCCCTGATAACTGTTCATTTCTGAAATCGGTAGGAAGAACGCCATATTGTTTCTTGAAACAGGAAGAGAAATAGCCCGGTAATGCAAAGCCTACTTCTGCCGAAACTTCAGAGATTGTCTTGTCTGTTTGCTGCAAGAGGGTATAGGCTCTTTGCAGTCTCATCTCTTTCAGGAGTTCAGCAGGTGTCTTGCCGGTCATAGCCTTCACCTTGCGATAGAGCTGCACCTTGCTCAACAGCATCTGGGCTCCCAAATCATCCATCTTCATATCAGCATTGCCCATATTCTCAAGAATCTTCTTCTTGAAACGGTCCATGAAGTAACGATCACTCTCATCCAGATGATTCAGTTCAGCAGCCCAGCCCTCCTTGTTCTCGATGAAGCCACGAGCCACGGCTTTCTGTTTCTGCAGCTTCTTTCTATATACCTTATATATATAGTAGATGACAAAGAACAGAATCAGAACTACAATAAAGGCAATCAAAAGCATCCATTTCTGGATACGGGAAACCTCTGAATAAGAATCAAGACTGTCAGAAATCTGATCCAGATTCTTCATCTTGGCTTCCAAATCCTGATATTGCAGAGCGATGGCATCACAGTTTTCAGGGGTAGCAAGGAATGATTTCATCACATTATCCTTCTTATAGGGTTTACCCTGAAGGATATTCATAGCCAATTCCATAATCTTTTCGCCCTGGGTAGGATAGACATAAGAAGCAGCAAACTGTCCTCTCTTCACTCTATCCACTCCTTGCCATTCTCCAGGCAATCCATCAATGCCTACTATCAGCATCTGCTTATCAATGCCTCGTCTCTCAGCTTCCTGAAAGGCTCCTATGGCACCTAGGTCGCTATGTACAAAGACGCCATCCGCATGTCCGCCTTTATCCAGATATTGCTTCATCAACTCCTGAGCACGCTCCAACTTCCAGTTACTGTCCAGGGTAACCACCTTGATTCCCGGATAATTCTTCATCACTTCGTAGAAACCACGATGGCGCTCAATGACAGGAGAAGCATCCTTGAAGCCCGTAATCTCAACGACGGAACCTTTTCCATCAAGTTTCTTTGCCAGAAAGCGGGCCACTTCCCTACCCGCTTCTACATTATCTCCACCGATGGAAGCTGTATAATGGGTTGTCTTTACCTTTCTGTCGAAGAGAATAACCGGGATATGCGCACGATAAGCTCGCTCGATGGCAGGAGTTACATCAGTTACGTTATCAGGGGCAACAACAATCAGATCTACCTTCCTGGCTATCATACTGTCTATCTGACGAGCCTGGCGCTGCCCGTCATTCTCTGCAGTAGTAAACTGCAAATCCACATTCTTATATTGATACTGCGCCAGTCGCATCTCATTATTCACCTTCTCGCGCCAAAGTCCGCCGCAACATTGCGACACACCTATCACCATCTTCTTCTGGGTGCAAGAACCTAGAAGAAGAAGCATACAAAATAGTATAATTAAGTTTTTATAAAGTCTTTCCATCAATAGTTGTATTTATTATGAGCGCAAAAATACTAATTCTTTTTGAAACGCCATCATTTTTTATCAAAAAAGAGTCGCAACCCAAAATATTTTCAAGTTGCGACTCCTTACTATTAACATTAACTATTCTATCATACAAAAGATTTTACAAGCCGAGCTTATGAACCTTCAGATTCTTGAATTCAGCCTTGCCGTCCTGGGTGTAGAGCTTCACATTCTCGTATGGAGCTACAGGGAACACGAGGTTGGTCATAGCGATGCGACCGCCATCTACGAAGAGTTCTACAGATGACTTATCTACGAAAATAT
>JAFEHB010000276.1_pt2 | contig 15422 bp, 1 predicted proteins | sample 9267121 | NCBI WGS metagenome assembly JAFEHB01 (sample SAMN17103336, study PRJNA684904) | human gut metagenome | isolation source: diarrhea sample from child under the age of five | host: Homo sapiens | place: South Africa: Mafikeng, Mafikeng Provincial Hospital | collected 2019-09 | reverse complement strand
AAGCGAATGTAACAGTTACAGTTAAACACGATGGAACAGCTAAAGTTCTTATCGCGACTGTTGGTGAAATTGCGGACAAAGAATTTAACAACCGTGTAACTCCACCAGAAGAACCTAAGTTCCAACCAGAGAAATACGTTGTTTCTGAAGAGAAATTCGATATCACAGGCGACAAGCTCGTTGATGATGATAAAGAGTTGGCAGACAAGTACGCAGACACAAATGCGAACCCATACGCTGACGATGCATCAAATAACGAAGCTCAAAACTTGAATACTAAGACTGTTAAACGTGGCGACAAGTTGGTTTACCAAGTATGGTTGGATACAACTAAATTCGACGCAGCTAACAAGGACAACATCCAATCAGTAGGAATCTCAGATGACTACGATGAAGCTAAATTGAACCTTGATGCTACTAAGATCAAAGCCTACGATTCAGTAACAGGTGATGATGTTACAGATAAATTCGATATCACAGTTGAAGGTGGAGTGATCACTGCAACTCTTAAAGATGGCTTCACTAAGTCACTTGGCGATGCAGAAAACACACAAGTTATCGACACAACTAAATTCGCCTTTGGACGTTACTACAAGTTCGACATCCCAACAACAGTTAAAGCTGATGTACCTGGCGGTGTAGATATCGAAAACACTGCGGCTCAAGTAGTTAACTATTACAACCCAACAACTAAGAAAGTTGAAAAACCAAGCAAACCAACTGAAAAACGTGTAAATAACGTTCCAGTTGAGGTAGAATTCAACTTCACTAAACGTTTGGAAGGTCGTGAACTTAAAGCTAACGAATTCAGCTTCGTCCTTAAAGATTCAGAAGGTAATACTCTTGAAACTGTAAGCAACGATGCGGCTGGTAACGTTAAATTCTCAGCTATTGAGTATAAGAAAGGCCAAGAAGGCGTACACAACTACACAGTAGAAGAAGTTAAAGGAAGCGACGCAACCGTTACATACGACACAATGAAAGCGAATGTAACAGTCACAGTTAAACACGATGGTACTGCTAAAGTTCTTATCGTGACTGTAGGCGACATTGCGGATAAAGAGTTTAACAACCGTGTAACTCCTCCAGAAGAACCTAAGTTCCAACCAGAGAAATACGTTCTTTCTGGAGCGAAATTTGACGTAACAGGTAAACTCGTTGAGGAAGATAAAGGTAAGTTTGATATCACTGGTACTAAGCTTCTTGATGATGATAAAGAGTTGACAAACAAATACGCAGAAACAAATGCGAACCCATATGCCGACGATCCAACAAACAATGAAGCTGAAAACATCAATACTAAAGCTGTTAAACGTGGCGAAACTATCAACTACCAAGTATGGCTTGATACAACTAAATTTGATGCTAACAACAAGGATAACATCCAAACTGTTGGTATCACTGACGATTATGATGAAGCTAAATTGGAAGTTAAGCAATCAGATATCAAGGCTTACGATGGTAAGACTGGTGCAGATGTTACTGACAAGTTCGACATCTCTATCGCTAACGGCGTGATTACTGCTAACCTTAAAGCTGGCTTCACTAAGTCACTTGGCGATGCAGAAAACACTCAAATTATCGATACTACTAAGTTCGAATTTGGACGTTACTACAAGTTTGTCATCCCAGCTAAGGTTACTGACGGTGCTTACGATGGTGCTGAAATTGAAAATACAGCAGCTCAAGTTGTAAACTACTACAACCCAACTACTAAGACTGTTGAAAAACCAAACAAACCAACTGAAAAACGTGTTAACAACGTTCCAACTGCTATCGAGTTGATCTTCGGTAAGACACTTAACGGACGTAAATTGCAAGATAAAGAATTTACTTTCGAATTGAAAGATGAAAAAGGTAATGTTCTTGAAACAGTTAAGAATGATGCCGAAGGTAAAGTTAAATTCTCTACTATCAACTATGCTAAAGCAGATCTTGGTAAGACATTCAACTACACTGTAGAAGAAGTTAAAGGAACTGATACAACTGTTACTTACGATAACATGAAAGTCAACGTTACTGTTCAAGTTATCCAACCTTCAGTAGGCGATCAATTGTCAACAGTTATCTCTTACGCTACAGTAGGTGGAGATGCTTATGGTGGTGACGATCGTGTCTTCGATAACGAGGTTACTCCTAACTTCAAACCAGAGAAATATGTTGTTTCAGAACCAAGCTTCGACATCATTGGTAACAAACTTGCTGATGACGACGATTCAGCTGATAAAGTTGAAATCCAAAACTTGAATGGTAAGACCCTCAAACGTGGTCAAAAGATCTACTATCAAGTATGGCTTGATACTCGTGACTTCACTGCAGAAAGCAACCTTCAAACAGTTGGTATCACAGATAACTACGAAGAAGCTAAGCTCGATATCGACGCTTCTGAAATCAAGGTTTACGATGGTATCACTGGTAAGGATGTTACAGACAAGTTCGATATTAAAGTTGAAAATGGTGTTCTCTACGGTACATCTAAAGCAAGCTTGACTAAAGCTATTAGTGCAACAGATGCTACTCCAGTCATCGATACAACTAAATTTGAGTTTGGTCGTTACTATAAATTTGATATCCCAGCTGTTGTTAAAGATATTGATGCTAACGACGGTGTAGATATTGAAAATACAGCCAACCAAACAATTCACCAATACAACCCATTCAATAAGAAAGTTACAACTCCTGAAAAACCAACTCAAACACGTGAAAACAACGTTCCAGTTCCACTCGAGTTCAACTACACTAAACGACTTGAAGGACGTGAGTTGACTGCAGGCGAGTTCAGCTTCGTATTGAAAGACAAAGACAACAAGGTTCTTCAAACAGTAACCAACGATAAAGATGGTCACATCAAGTTTGAAAAACTCTTGTTCAGCAAAGCAGATCTTGGTAAGACATTCACTTACACAGTTGAAGAAGTAGCTGGTAAAGATACTTCAATCACTTACGATGCTATGAAAGCAACTGTAACAGTGGAAGTTACGAAGGAAGGCAAAGTTCTCACAACTGTCGTTAACCACGCTTCAACAGGCGGATTCGCTTCAAGCGCTAACGATAAAGAGTTCAACAACAAGGTGGTTCCACCAGAAACACCTAAGTTCCAACCAGAGAAATATGTTGTGAACAAAGAGAAATTTGACATCACTGGTAAGTCACTCGTTGACGATGATAAAGAATTGGCAGACAAGTACGCAGATACAAATGCGAACCCATATGCTGATGATGCATCAAACAACGAAGCTGAAAACATCAATACTAAGTCTGTTAAACGTGGTGATAAACTTGTTTACCAAGTATGGCTCGATACAACTAAATTCGACGCTAACAACAAGGATTACATCCAAACAGTTGGTATTTCTGATGACTACGATGAAACTAAATTGGATCTTGATGCTTCAGCTATTAAAGCTTACGATTCAGTAACAGGCGAAGATGTAACAGCTAAATTCGACATCAAAGTTGAAAATGGTATGATTACTGCTAACCTTAAAGATGGCTTCACTAAGTCACTTGGAGACGATGCAAATACTCAAATCATCGACACAACTAAGTTTGCCTTTGGCCGTTACTATAAATTCGATATCCCAACCACTGTTAAAGACTCTGTTCCTGGTGGTGTAGATATTGAAAATACAGCTGGACAAGTAGTTCACTTCTACAACCCACAAACTAAGAAGACAGAAATTCCTACTAAACCAACTGAAAAACGTGTAAACAGCGTTCCAATCTCAGTTGAATTCAACTTCACTAAGAAACTTGAAGGCCGTGAGCTTAAAGCAAACGAATTCAGCTTCCAATTGAAGGATGAAGCAGGAAATGTCATCGAAACTGTTAAGAACGATGCTTCAGGTAACGTTAAGTTCAAAGCTATTGAGTACAAGAAAGGCCAAGAAGGTACTTACAAGTACACAGTAGAAGAAGTTAAAGGTACTGATGGCACAGTTCAATACGACGGTATGAAAGCTGTTATTACAGTTGAAGTTAAACATGATGGAACAGCTAAAGCACTTATCACTAACGTGACAGATGCAGCTGATAAAGAGTTCAACAACAAAGTAACTCCTCCAGATACTCCAGACTTCAACCCAGAGAAATACATCCTTAACGAATCTAAATTCGATCTTACAGGAGTTAAACTTCTCGATGATGATAGCGAATTGAAAGATAAGGTTGCAGACACTAATGCAAATCCTTACGCTGACAAAGTTGATAACAACGAAGCTCAAAATATCAATACTAAGACACTCAAGAAAGGTGATAAAGTATACTACCAAGTATGGTTGGATACAACTAAATTCACTGAAGCTCACAATATCCAATCTGTAGGTGTTACAGATAAATATGACAGCGAAAACTTGAACATCAACGTTGCTGATATTAAAGCATACGACTCTGTAACAGGAGAAGATGTGACAGCTAAGTTTGATATCACTCTCGTTAATGGTGTAATCACTGCAACATCTAAAGCTGACCTTACTAAGTCACTTGGCGATGCAGAAAATACACAAGTTATCGACACAACTAAGTTCGCCTTCGGACGTTACTACAAGTTTGAAATCCCAGCAGAAATTAAACAATCTGCTAAGGGCGGTGTTGACATCGAAAATACAGCCTCACAAATCGTTCACCAATACGATCCACAAAGTAAGACTGTTAAGAAACCTGAAAAACCAACAGAAAAACGTGTTGTAAACATCCCAGTTGAAGTTGAATTTAACTTCACTAAGAAACTTGAAGGCCGTGAACTTAAGGCGGATGAATTCAGCTTTGTTCTTAAAGATAAAGATGGAAACATCCTTCAAACAGTTAAGAACGACGCTGCAGGTAACGTTAAATTTGCTGCTCTTGAATTCAAGAAAGGCCAAGAAGGTACTCACAACTACACTGTAGAAGAAGTTAAGGGTACTGACGGAACTGTTTCTTACGATTCAATGAAAGCTCTTGTTACTGTTGAAGTCTCACATGATGGTAAAGCGAAAGCTCTTATCACTAAAGTGAACGACCCAGCAGACAAAGAATTTAACAACACTGTTCGTCCACCAGAAAAACCTAAGTTCCAACCAGAGAAATACGTTGTTTCTAAAGAGAAATTCGATATCACTGGTATGAAACTTGTTGACGATGATGCTGAGTTGAAAGATAAAGTAGGCGATACTAACAAGGATCCTTACGCTGACAACACAGCTAACAACGAAGCTGAAAATATCAATACTAAGACACTCAAGAAAGGTGATAAGTTTGTCTACCAAGTATGGCTCGACACAACTAACTTCACTGACGCTCACAATATCCAATCTGTAGGTGTTACAGATAAATATGACAGCGAAAACTTGAACATCAACGTTGCTGATATTAAAGCATACGACTCTGTAACAGGAGAAGATGTGACAGCTAAGTTTGACATCAAGGTTGAAAATGGTGTAATCACTGCAACATCTAAGTCTGACCTTACTAAGTCACTTGGCGATGCAGAAAATACTCAAGTGATTGATACTGCCAAATTGGCATTCGGACGCTACTACAAGTTCGATATTCCTGCAACTATCAAAGGCACTGCTAAAGATGGTGTAGACATCGAAAATACTGCGTCACAAATCGTTCACCAATACGACCCAACTAAGAAATCTGTTGAAAAACCAGAAAAACCAACAGAAAAACGTGTAGTCAATATCCCAACTAAGGTTGAGTTTGAATTCACTAAGAAACTTGAAGGTCGTGAACTTAAAGCTGGTGAGTTTAGCTTCGTACTTAAAGACAGCAAGGGTAATGTGATCGAAACTGTAAGCAATGATGCTAACGGTAAGATCAAGTTCTCAGCTCTTGAGTACAAACGTGGTGAAGAAGGTACTCACGTCTACACAGTAGAAGAAGTACAAGGTAACGATGCAACTGTTACCTATGATAAGATGGTTGCTACAGTCGTTGTTTCAGTAACTAAAGACGGTAAAGTCTTGACAGTAACTTCTCAATTGCCAGAAGATACTGAGTTCAACAATATTGTGACACCACCGACTCCTCCAACACCACCAACACCACCAACACCACCGACTCCACCAACTCCTCCAACACCACCAACACCACCGACTCCTCCAACTCCAGTGGTTCCACCAGTGACACCACCAACTACACCAGAAGCTCCTAAAGGACCAGCACTCCCTGAAACAGGTGATGATGCGTCTATGGCAGCTATGGCTCTCGGAGGAATCCTTGCGGCAGCTGGACTTGGTTTGGCAGGAAAACGCAAAAAAGAAGACTAAGATAGTTCATAGGTTAAATCCCTCAACATAGTTAGTTAGACTATTTCAGTTTTCGAAAAAAGAGACTCATCCCGATTGGGGTGGGTCTCTTTTGTGTCTAAAAATAATCTGACAAATATTTTTTCTGATTATTATAATATTTATAAAAATAAGTATGAATAAACTCATAGAATTTTTTAAAATCACGAAATAACTTATAAATAATATTTATAACGGGTTATAAAACTATTGTAATAACTAAATTTAAGTGAGTAGATATTTATATTAGAAAAGATTATAAAAAAAGAAAATAATAAAATTATGGCATTTTATATTGAAAATTTACATTTTTTTGATAACATAATGGAAAGGGGATTAGAATAAATTTTTAGGAAGGGCAATTGGATAGTGAGAGATCCAATTGTTATGGAGAATTATGGGTAAAGATTTATTCAACGAGAAGAAAAGTCGTTTTTCTCTCCGCAAATTAAATATCGGAGTTTGTTCGGTATTGCTAGGAACACTTATTATGATTGGTGGGACTGCACAAGCGGATGAAAACACTGAAACAACGGCTGCTCCGATTTCACCAGTAGCAGAAGCGGGTGAAACGACGGCATCTTTAGTCGAGACTAGAACAGTCGCAGAGACAACACCTGCAGCGACAAATCCTGTTGCAACTACAGCAGCTGCAACAAGTGCTGAAGCACCAGCTACTGTCGCAACGCCTGCAACATCAACAGCGCCTGCAACAACTACGGAGAGCGCTACATCACAAGCTGCATCGACATCAGAAACACCAGCAAGTACATCAGCTACTTCAACTTCTGAAACTGCACAAGCATCGACTTCGGAGGCTGCTCAAGCAACTAATTCTTCTGAAGCAGAAAAACCACGCGTTCGTTCACGTCGTGCGGTTCCTGCTGCAGCGCCTACATCTGCAACAGAAGCATCTACTAAGAATGTATCAACTTCCATTGAAGCTGGTGATGAATATGTTACTATTCGTACAGATGCGGCTTCAACTGTTAAGGTAACGGTAGATGGTCAAGAAGTCTCAATTAACGGGGCAGATGGTGTTTATACCTTCAAACGTCCATCAGCAGGTGGTACTGTCGTAGCAACAGCTACAGATGCGTCTGGTAAAAATGCTACGAAACAGTTAATTGTCTCACCAAGTACTGTAAATGGTGTCATTAAACCTAGTGATTCATCACTTACAATTACTAATAAATTTGACACTACTGGTATCACAACTGATAAGGAATCTCCTTACGTTGTTAAGAACGCTGGTGTTGAGTTTAATAAAGTCAATGACGATGGTACCATCTCTCTTACTGGGACATCATGGACGCGTCTTGCGGGTGGATGGGCTAAGGATAAAGCTTTTCCTCTTGGAGCTCATATGATTTTGAACTTCCAAAATCCAACCTTCTATGAAAATATTGAAAAAATCACAATCAAACCAACTTACCAAGGTAAGGAAAAAACATTTACAAGTTACGAAAATGGTTCAGTTTGGTCTGTTCCAATTCAAAATGATACTGTAGCTTCTGGTGGTATTGGGGCAGCTTATGACCACCCAATTACTATTACCTTGAAAAATGGCAAGACCTTAAACGATCTTGGACTTGCAAACACACCATTGTCATTCTCATCTGCATGGATTACAGGTAAGGACTACGGAAAAGTAATTCCTAATAAATTGGTTCGTGAAAGTATTGACAACTCATGGTTTATTGCATCAGATAACGCTAAGAAAACTGCGTCTGATAATGGTTTGACCAATGCCTTTACAGGAACTCCTGGTAAGGGTGTGAATACACAACCAACTCTAAAAGTACTTCCACGTTTTACAAGCGATGGTAAGGCAGATTCAATTGAATTGGTTTATACCATGAAAGTATCTGCGGCTATGGGTGTTGTGAACTTAAGTTCAAACACCTTCCAATCTGTGCCTTATATTGAACAAGAATTGCCTAAGAGTCTCTTGCCATATCTTGATTTGAATGAAACTTATATTTACAAATCTGATGCGGATGGCTCTGCTGTAAGTGGTGTTCAAAAAACCAAGGTTGTCATGGATGCATCAGGGAAACTTGATACACGTAATACAGATACCATTAGTATTGCGACAAAATCTAACCCATCACAAAGTGATGTTGATAAGGTTCGTAATTATATCGACAAAAATATCTTAGGTACAGCCTCAGGGCAACTTGGTTCATATACAATTTCTTACAAGATTAAAGATACAGTTGATTCAGTTGAATTGGCTAAGAAATTGAATGCTGAAATCAAGAAAAATAACGGCATGCTTCTCTTTGAGCAATGGATGGAACGTGGTGTTAAACCAAACTTGAATGCTATCCAACGTAGCTGGAAAGGTAATACCGAAGGGGTTCATCAAGGGTCATATGCAAATGCCTTCCTTGATACTAACCTATTGATTGTTAATGCACCTAAGAATCAAACTTATGATGTGACTTACAGTAAATCAGTAGTCACTGCTGGAGACACAACTCAGCCACAAATTCCACTTGTACGTGATGTCGAAGGTAAGGAAGTATCTGTGCCTTCTGGTACAACTTTCAAAGCTGGCACACTTCCAGCTGGAATTGACTCTGTTTCTGTTGATGAAAGTACAGGGGCTATCACAAGTAAGACTTCTGCCAATGCGACTCCTGGCTTGGTAAATGTGCCAATGCTTGTGACATATCCTGATGGAACAACTGAAACAGTCAATGTCCCAATTGAAATCAAGGCTAAACAAACAGATGCTGATAAGTATGAACCAACTGCTAAGGATCAAACTGTTAACATCGGCGAAACACCAGACGCTAAAGGTTCAATTGGCAACGTTTCAGATCTACCAAATGGCACTACATTTGAGTACAAGACACCAGTTGATACAACAACAGCTGGTGAAAAGGACGCAACAGTCGTTGTGACTTACCCAGATGGTTCTAAGGACGAAGTACCAGTTAAGGTAACTGTAGTAGATCCACGTACGGATGCGGATAAGAACACCCCAACACCTAAGGAACAAACGGTCAATGTTGGAGAAACTCCAGATCCTAAGAAATCAATTGGTAACGTAGGTGATCTTCCAAGTGGCACTACAATTGAATACAAGACACCAGTTGATACAACAACTGTAGGTGAGAAAGATGCTACTGTTGTTGTGACATACCCAGATGGCTCTAAAGATGAAGTCCCAGTTAAAGTGACAGTCGTAGATCCACGTACGGATGCGGATAAGAATACACCAACTGCTAAGGATCAAACCGTTAACGTAGGCGAAACACCAGACGCTAAAGGTTCAATCGGCAATGTTTCAGACTTACCAAGCGGCACAACCTTTGAATACAAGACACCAGTTGATACAACAACAGCAGGTGAGAAGGACGCAACAGTCGTTGTGACTTATCCAGATGGCTCTAAAGACGAAGTCCCAGTTAAGGTGACAGTCGTAGATCCACGTACAGATGCGGATAAGAACACACCAACTGCTAAGGATCAAACTGTTAACATCGGCGAAACACCAGACGCTAAAGGTTCAATCGGCAATGTTTCCGACCTACCAAGTGGTACAAGTTTTGACTACAAGACACCGGTTGATACAACAACACCAGGTGAAAAATCAGCGACAGTCGTTGTCACTTACCCAGATGGCTCTAAGGATGAAGTACCAGTTAAGGTTACTGTAGTAGATCCACGTACAGACGCAGATAAGAACACACCAACACCTAAGGATCAAACAGTCAATGTTGGTGAAACTCCAGATGCTAAGAACTCAATTGGTAATGTAGGTGATCTTCCAAGTGGAACTACATTTGACTACAAGACACCAGTTGATACAACAACACCAGGTGATAAGAGTACAACTGTCGTTGTCACTTACCCAGATGGCTCTAAGGATGAAGTACCAGTTAAGGTTACGGTAGTTGATCCACGTACAGACGCAGATAAGAACACACCAACACCTAAAGATCAAACGGTCAATGTTGGTGAAACTCCAGATCCTAAGAACTCAATTGGCAATGTCGGAGACCTTCCAGAAGGAACTAAGTTCGACTACAAGACACCAGTTGATACAACAACACCAGGTGATAAGAGTACAACTGTCGTTGTCACTTACCCAGATGGCTCTAAGGATGAAGTACCAGTTAAGGTTACGGTAGTTGATCCACGTACAGACGCAGATAAGAACACACCAACACCTAAGGATCAAACTGTTAATGTAGGTGAAACGCCAGATGCTAAGAACTCAATCGGCAATGTTGGTGATCTTCCAAGTGGCACAACATTTGACTACAAGACACCGGTTGATACAACAACACCAGGCGAAAAATCAGCGACAGTTGTTGTGACTTACCCAGATGGCTCTAAGGATGAAGTTCCTGTCACAGTTAAGGTAGTAGATCCACGTACTGACGCAGATAAGAACACACCAACACCTAAAGATCAAACGGTCAATGTTGGTGACACACCAGATGCCAAGAACTCAATCGGCAATGTCTCAGACCTACCAAGTGGAACAACCTTTGACTACAAGACACCAGTCGACACAACAACTCCAGGCGACAAAAACGCTGTGGTAGTGGTGACTTACCCAGATGGTTCTAAAGATGAAGTACCAGTTAAGGTAACTGTTATAGATCCACGTACAGATGCCGATAAGAATACCCCAGTAGCGAAAGATCAAACTGTTAAAGTTGGTGACACACCAGATGCCAAGAACTCAATCGGTAATGTCTCAGATCTTCCAAGTGGTACTACATTTGAATATAAGACACCGGTAGATACAACAACAGAAGGTGAGAAAGACGCTACTGTAGTGGTTACTTACCCAGACGGTTCTAAGGATGAAGTACCAGTTAAGGTTACTGTAGCCGCAAATCCAACTCAAGCTGATGTAAATACTCCTGTAGCTAAGGATCAAACCGTTAACGTAGGTGAAACACCAGACGCTAAAGGTTCAATCGGCAATGTCTCAGACCTACCAAGTGGCACAACATTTGAGTACAAGACTCCAGTGGATACAACAACTCCGGGCGATAAAGGAACAACCGTCGTTGTGACTTACCCAGATGGTTCAATTGATGAAGTGCCAGTCACTATCAAAGTTGTAGATCCAAGTACGGATGCGGATAAGAACACACCAACACCTAAGGACCAAACGGTTAATGTTGGTGAAACACCAAAAGCACAAGATTCAATCGGCAATGTAGGTGATCTTCCAGAAGGAACTAAGTTCGAATTCAAGACTCCAGTGGATACAACAACTCCGGGCGATAAAGGAACAACCGTCGTTGTGACTTATCCAGATGGTTCAATTGATGAAGTGCCAGTCACTATCAAAGTTGTAGACCCTCGTACGGATGCGGATAAGAACACACCAACACCTAAGGATCAAACGGTTAACGTTGGTGAAACACCAGATGCTAAGAACTCAATTGGCAATGTTGGAGACCTTCCAGAAGGAACTAAGTTCGAATTCAAGACTCCAGTGGATACAACAACTCCGGGCGATAAAGGAACAACCGTCGTTGTGACTTATCCAGATGGTTCAATTGATGAAGTGCCAGTCACTATCAAAGTTGTAGACCCTCGTACGGATGCGGATAAGAACGATCCAACTGCTAAAGATCAAACGGTTAACGTAGGCGAAACACCAGACGCTAAAGGTTCAATTGGCAATGTTTCCGACCTACCAAGCGGCACAACATTTGAGTACAAGACACCAGTAGATACAACAACAGCAGGTGAAAAAGACGCAACAGTAGTTGTGACTTACCCAGATGGCTCTAAAGACGAAGTCCCAGTTAAGGTAACAGTAGTTGATCCACGTACAGACGCCGATAAGAACACGCCAACACCTAAGGACCAAACGGTCAATGTTGGTGAAACACCGAAAGCTCAAGATTCAATCGGTAATGTTGGTGATCTTCCAAGTGGTACGAAATTCGAATTCAAGACACCAGTAGACACAACAACACCAGGCGATAAAGGAACAACAGTAGTTGTGACCTACCCAGATGGTTCAATCGATGAAGTCCCAGTCACTATCAAGGTTGTAGATCCACGTACGGATGCGGATAAGAACACACCAACACCTAAGGATCAAACGGTTAATGTTGGTGAAACACCAAAAGCACAAGATTCAATCGGCAATGTAGGTGATCTTCCAGAAGGAACTAAGTTCGAATTCAAGACTCCAGTGGATACAACAACTCCGGGCGATAAAGGAACAACCGTCGTTGTGACTTATCCAGATGGTTCAATTGATGAAGTGCCAGTCACTATCAAAGTTGTAGACCCTCGTACGGATGCGGATAAGAACACACCAACACCTAAGGATCAAACGGTTAACGTTGGTGAAACACCAGATGCTAAGAACTCAATTGGCAATGTTGGAGACCTTCCAGAAGGAACTAAGTTTGAATTCAAGACTCCAGTGGATACAACAACTCCGGGAGATAAAGGAACAACTGTCGTTGTGACTTATCCAGATGGATCTAAGGACGAAGTTCCTGTATCAGTTAAAGTGGTAGACCCTCGTACAGATGCAGATAAGAACACACCAACGCCTAAGGATCAAACTGTTAATGTAGGTGAAACACCAAAAGCACAAGATTCAATTGGCAACGTTGGTGATCTTCCAGAAGGAACTAAGTTCGAATTCAAGACTCCAGTGGATACAACAACACCAGGTGATAAAGGAACAACAGTAGTTGTGACCTACCCAGATGGTTCAATCGATGAAGTCCCAGTCACTATCAAGGTTGTAGATCCAAGTACGGATACGGATAAGAATACACCTGTGGCTAAAGATCAAACGGTTAAACCAGGCGATCAACCAAACGCTAAGGATTCCATCGGCAACGTCGGAGATCTTCCAGAAGGAACTAAGTTCGAGTACAAGACACCGGTTGACACAACAACAGAAGGCGAAAAAGACGCAACAGTTGTTGTCACTTACCCAGACGGTTCTAAAGACGAAGTTCCAGTTAAGGTAATCGTCAAAGATCCACGCACAGATGCCGATAAGAATACACCTGTGGCTAAAGATCAAACGGTTAAACCAGGTGATCAACCAAATGCTAAGGATTCCATCGGCAACGTCGGAGATCTTCCAGAAGGAACTAAGTTCGAGTACAAGACACCTATTGACACAACAACAGAAGGCGAAAAAGACGCAACAGTTATCGTCACTTACCCAGACGGTTCTAAAGACGAAGTTCCAGTTAAGGTAACTGTTAAAGATCCACGTACGGATGCCGATAAGAACACTCCTGTAGCCAAAGATCAAACGGTTAAACCAGGTGATCAACCAAACGCTAAGGATTCCATCGGCAACGTCGGTGACCTTCCAGAAGGAACTAAGTTCGAGTACAAGACACCTGTTGACACAACAACAGAAGGCGAAAAAGACGCAACAGTTATCGTCACTTACCCAGACGGTTCTAAAGACGAAGTTCCAGTTAAGGTAACTGTTAAAGATCCACGTACGGATGCCGATAAGAACACACCAATGGTTGACAATCAAGTGACTAAAGAAACTCCAGCACCAACAGTGCATAAACCTGCTCCTGCATTAGATACAGTTCATGTCGCCTCAAAAGCAACACCAGCTGCAACTGATACTAAGCAAGCTTTGCCTGAGACAGGTGAAAACACTTCATTATTGGCTACTCTATTGGGTGGTTTGATGACAGTGGCTGGACTTGGTTTGGCAGGAAAACGCAAAAAAGAAGACTAAGATAGTTCATAGGTTAGATTCCTCAACATAGTTAGTTAGGCTATTTCGGTTTTCGAAAAAAGAGACTCATCCCATAAGGGGTGGGTCTCTTTTGTGTCTATTACAAGACAGTTTTTGTTTATATTAAAAAATTAGATAAAAATTCAAAAGGTGAAGAGGTTTATTCAAAAAATATTAGTAACTTAGATTATAGGGGAAATTCCCATAAATAGTGATATGCATGAAAATGCTTATATGAAAAGGTTTGATTATTTTCACGAGGCTCTAGTTACTAATCATAATTCGTTTTTTATATTGATTAAAAATTAGAGAAAATACTTGCCTAAAGATTAAAAAAAGGATATGATAGACTTCGGAAGAAGGTTAATAAATGTATGGAGTGCGTGTTTTTTCAATAACGTCTTCGTTTTTTTGACGTGCCTTGGGGTACAAGGATTAACATATAGGAAGATTTTGAATGAAACAAGCAAATCATGTTTTTGAAAAAGTGACAAAATACGCCATTCGTAAATTGTCAGTAGGTGTAGGGCCAGTTGCTATCGGGACATTCTTGTTAGCAGGTGGTCTTTTCGTGTCTAAACCAGTTTCGGCAGACCAGGTTACTTCGGATGCATCGGTACACATGGCCTATGTCACAGAAAATGAATTAACAGCTGAAGAGCAGAAGCAAGTGGTACATGCTATTCCTAAGGAATATCAAAATGAGGACACTTTTTATCTGGTTTATAAACGTAAGGGAGACAGTCAAGCTACTCTTCCTCAGACAGGAAGTTCTGACTGGGCAGCGACAGGTTTGGGATTGGCAACAGCGACTATGGCTGTGTTGCTATTTTCAAAAAAACATCGTAAAAAAATTATTGGCTTGGTCTTGATTGGGGCCGCAGGGCAAAGTCTCCTTGTGCCGATAGAGGTGCTTGCCTTGCAAAACAAGGAGTTGCAGGCCTATAATCAAACTCTTGCGGTTTCAAATAAAGAAGATTTGGCTAAGGGTGTTATTGCCATTGATGGTTATGAGTATGTGGGTTATCTGCGTTACTCTGCTAAGCCGGAGCTTGAACAACCTTTGGAGAATACTTTGCAAGGGCTTGAGTCTTCAATAAAAGAAGATAATACAGTTAGTCAGGGGACAGCTGATAAGGATAGTAAGGGAATCAGTTGGAAAAAAGGAACACAGGAGCCAGGTCATGAAGGCGAGGCAGCTGTTCAACCTGCTAACCCAGAGTACACTGGGCCAATTAGCGCTAAAGGTACGCAAGAATCTGGTCATGAAGGCGAGGCAACTGTTCAACCTGCAAATCCAGATTACACTGGACCGATTAGTGCCAATGGTACCCAAGAAGTTGGACACGAAGGCGAAGCTCTAGTTCAGCCTGCAAATCCAGATTACACTGGACCGATTAGTGCCAATGGTACCCAAGAAGTTG
>JAFEHB010000886.1_pt1 | contig 15469 bp, 10 predicted proteins | sample 9267121 | NCBI WGS metagenome assembly JAFEHB01 (sample SAMN17103336, study PRJNA684904) | human gut metagenome | isolation source: diarrhea sample from child under the age of five | host: Homo sapiens | place: South Africa: Mafikeng, Mafikeng Provincial Hospital | collected 2019-09 | reverse complement strand
ATAGTGCTTCCGGTGAACCGTGTTATATCGAAATAAATAAAAAGATAAAAAAATACCATGGTCGACAAAATATGGTATAATATGGAAGAATTAATCGGTGGTTCAGAGGAGCGGGGTATTAATAGAAACATATTGGAATGTAAAGAAAAGAGAACTGATAGTAACGTCCTGACCTTTTTGGTATTAATAGAAACATATTGGAATGTAAAGGTGCGACCAGCAGAGTCGCGATGGGACGAAAAAGTGTATTAATAGAAACATATTGGAATGTAAAGTAGATTCATCGCCATCGAGACATGATGAATCGTAAAGTATTAATAGAAACATATTGGAATGTAAAGAGCGGTGCTGATCCTTTGACTGTTAACAGTCTTCGGTATTAATAGAAACATATTGGAATGTAAAGTCGGAGGAGTTATTAATGTTTGCAAGCGAGTAACAAGTATTAATAGAAACATATTGGAATGTAAAGGTGCGTCCAGCACAGACGGGCGGGTACAAAAAAGTAAGTATTAATAGAAACATATTGGAATGTAAAGATCAAAAACGATCAAATGATAGTGAGGACGATGAGTGTATTAATAGAAACATATTGGAATGTAAAGTTCCATGTTTCACGTGAAACATTAAGCACAAGCACATGTATTAATAGAAACATATTGGAATGTAAAGAGTCTTCCATCTCGCCCGAATTCTCGCAATATTGCGTATTAATAGAAACATATTGGAATGTAAAGATGTATTCTTTCCGCCTGTATAGCAACGATCGCCCCAGTATTAATAGAAACATATTGGAATGTAAAGCGTGATGTTGTTGATGCAATGCAGAAAACGCGACAGGTATTAATAGAAACATATTGGAATGTAAAGGAATGAGGACATCGAGATTCACTGGACGTTCTGCTGTATTAATAGAAACATATTGGAATGTAAAGATGTTTTCCCATAACGCTCTTTTGCCGCTTCGAACCAGTATTAATAGAAACATATTGGAATGTAAAGATGGAAATAATGAGAATACAGCTTGGGATGATTGAGTATTAATAGAAACATATTGGAATGTAAAGATATTTATTACCAGAAAACGAATTTTTTAGAAACACCAGTATTAATAGAAACATATTGGAATGTAAAGAGGCTTCCTGGTAGCCAAAGACTTCGTCGAGAGAACCGTATTAATAGAAACATATTGGAATGTAAAGGCAAATATTCATTATCTTATTGATAATGACCTGATCGTATTAATAGAAACATATTGGAATGTAAAGGCTATGGAGATCAAAGCTACCGATGGCACTTTATTTGTATTAATAGAAACATATTGGAATGTAAAGTTCAGAACCAGGCAGCACGTAGTACTGCATAACAGTATTAATAGAAACATATTGGAATGTAAAGAACTGCGACGCATAACGAGCCGCATTAGCGGAATTTAGTATTAATAGAAACATATTGGAATGTAAAGCTTGGTACTACTGCCGCTATGTCGCTCACATCTGATGTATTAATAGAAACATATTGGAATGTAAAGTTGAACTGTTTGACTTGCTCATCAATAGCAAGTTGCGTATTAATAGAAACATATTGGAATGTAAAGCTCGTTATGCGTCGCAGTTAGGTTTTGCTGGCACTAGTATTAATAGAAACATATTGGAATGTAAAGGCGGTTCGCCGATGGCGATCTGAGCAACCAAAGACTTGTATTAATAGAAACATATTGGAATGTAAAGCACGTTCTGCTACCTGCATCGTTGGCACATGCTCTTTGTATTAATAGAAACATATTGGAATGTAAAGGTATTTATTGCCAGAAAACGAATTTTTGAGAAATAGTATTAATAGAAACATATTGGAATGTAAAGTATTCACCAGCGCAAAAGAAACGAATTTTTTTATCGTATTAATAGAAACATATTGGAATGTAAAGTATCACAGCCGGGAGCATAACTGTTAATATAAGCCGTATTAATAGAAACATATTGGAATGTAAAGGTCGAATATAATCAAATGATAATGCGGACGGTGAGTGTATTAATAGAAACATATTGGAATGTAAAGTATTATGTTTTTCGACTTTTTGATCTCGTTATTACGTATTAATAGAAACATATTGGAATGTAAAGGTCCTTAGTGCTGGTGGTTCTGGTGCTCAAACTGGAGTATTAATAGAAACATATTGGAATGTAAAGTAGCGAGATGCAGACGAACTCTTGTTACTGCTGTACGGTATTAATAGAAACATATTGGAATGTAAAGTGAGTTGATGAACTTACGAACCTCTCGGACATCAGGTATTAATAGAAACATATTGGAATGTAAAGGTTCTTTCCTTCCGGCTCTTCCTCATCGGCTTTACCTGTATTAATAGAAACATATTGGAATGTAAAGGGAGATAAAACCGAACTGGAAACTGTTCCAGGTTGACGTATTAATAGAAACATATTGGAATGTAAAGGACATTGGAAGAAACAGGAACAATGACCAACCCATGTATTAATAGAAACATATTGGAATGTAAAGCTGCTTGGACTAGTGATGTAGAATACCAAGTTCCCGTATTAATAGAAACATATTGGAATGTAAAGGCGGACAACACAGGGTTAAGTCCGGCTTTCTGAAGAGTATTAATAGAAACATATTGGAATGTAAAGGAGAAAAGCAATCCCCAACGGCGGTATAAAAATACAGTATTAATAGAAACATATTGGAATGTAAAGGGTCTTTAAAAGCGTTCCTGTTCGTCGGGTATAAGTATTAATAGAAACATATTGGAATGTAAAGTCGCACAGTAAGATATCGCCTTCCAGCAGGTAGTCGTATTAATAGAAACATATTGGAATGTAAAGATCAAATTGAAGTTTTGTCCACGCCGGGTAGTTTTGGTATTAATAGAAACATATTGGAATGTAAAGTCGAAGGAGATCCCATTCCAGACTACGGTGCCGGGTATTAATAGAAACATATTGGAATGTAAAGACCTTCAACCGCCGTCGGGACCTTCCGGCCGTATTCGGTATTAATAGAAACATATTGGAATGTAAAGGAGGATGTTCAGCTTTTTCTTAAACGCTTGAGAAAGTATTAATAGAAACATATTGGAATGTAAAGTGCCGTGACATATAATTAAGCATTAGCATTGTATCGTATTAATAGAAACATATTGGAATGTAAAGACAGAAAGCTTAAACTCCTCACGAACAGCAGTTCCGTATTAATAGAAACATATTGGAATGTAAAGATTAGAGCCACTCAGAAATACATCATCCATGTACATTGTATTAATAGAAACATATTGGAATGTAAAGGCAGACAACACAGGATTAAGTCCTGCTTTCTGCAAGTATTAATAGAAACATATTGGAATGTAAAGACGGAAAGCTTAAATTCCTCACGAGTCACTGTTCCGTATTAATAGAAACATATTGGAATGTAAAGGTACAATAGTGTTAATCATTTCGTCCAGTTCCGCGTGTATTAATAGAAACATATTGGAATGTAAAGGCGGAAGATACGGATTATCGAAAATCGTGTACTCCTGGTATTAATAGAAACATATTGGAATGTAAAGCCGGGAGTCTGATCTGATCCTGAAGCGCTACGCCCGTATTAATAGAAACATATTGGAATGTAAAGTTCGGATTGTAACCTTTCAGCATCAGCAGGATCTCCGGTATTAATAGAAACATATTGGAATGTAAAGCATGATGTCATGCATCAAGCAGTTATGTCGTGCAAATGTATTAATAGAAACATATTGGAATGTAAAGTCCGGGGAAATAACACCAAAGTATAATGGTATCGTAATTTAAGACACTTCAAGAGACATTTCTTAATGAATCTGATATACTGTAAACACTACAGAAAGAAGGATTTTTATTATGTCTCGAACAAGAAGAAATTTCTCAGCCAAATTCAAATCAGAATTAGTGATTGAACTGCTCAAAGGAGAAAAAGACTTAAATACAATCGCAACCGAAAACAATATTCAGCCGAATCTTCTCCGCAACTGGAAGAAGGAGTTCCTCGATAAAGCATCTGTGGTTTTTGATGACACACGAGAGGATAACCTGAAAGAAAAGCTCGCTTTAGAGCGCAAGGAAAAAGCTGAATATGCGAAAAAAGTTGGCCAGCTCACCATGCAGGTGGATTGGTTGAAAAAAAATCTGAAGAAACACTTGGACCTGACTACGAGAGTAAATTTAGTCCAAAACCTTTTGAAGACTAAAGAACTTCCAGTTAAAACAGGAGCTGCGCTTCTTGATATCAACCGTACCAGTGTGTATTACAAGGGCACGCCCATATCTCAGGAGGAGTTAGATTGCAAATCAATCATAGATCGTTTACACACGGATAACCCGGCCTGGAGAGCACGACAATTGTCTGCCCAACTGAAGAAACGTGGGTATCAGGTTGGCCGCCGGAAAACGCGCCGTTATATGAATGAAATGGGGATCGATCCAATCTATCCAAAAATGAACCTTTCTAAACGTATGCAACAGGCTAAAGTCTGCCCGTATATGCTACGTAACGCCGTTATCGACCGTCCAAATCAGGCATGGTCAATCGACATTACATACATCCCCATTAAGCGTGGATTCCTGTATCTGACCGCTGTGATTGACTGGTACAGCCGCTGTATCGTTGGCTGGGAAGTCGATGATACTCTGGATACCAGAATGGTCATAACTGCGTTAAAAAAGGCGTTTATGGTGGCAAAACCTGTTATCCTGAATTCGGATCAGGGCTATCAGTTTACAAGCAATGAGTACATGAATTTCCTCAAAGAGAACCAGATCCGTCAAAGCATGGATGGTAAAAGCCGGTGGGCTGACAATATCATGATCGAACGATGGTTCCGGAGTTTCAAGTACGAGGAAGCATATCTGACTCAATACAACAATATCCGAGAAGCAAGGAAGGCTATTGGGAAATATGTGCATACATACAACTTTGAACGTTGTCATTCTGCACTCAATAATCAGACACCGGCATCCTGCTATTATCCAATCCTGTTACTGGATGATCACGCAGCCTAAGGGGGATTTTCTCCCCTACCCAGTTACATATATCAGTTCATTATAAAAAGCTTGGATTTTTGTCTTGACAACTGAACCACTATATTCAGAGGTGGGAAAAATATTCCTGCCTTCCGGTCTTCTGACATTTTTTATCGTAGGAGGTCCGCTGTTTGGTGTTCTGACTTCGATGGTTCCGGTTATTATGTTAACCTGTGCGCAGATCCAGGCGGCAGCAGACAATGATCTGTTCCCTGCATTTGTAGCGAAAAAGAATAAAAACGGTGTCTCACCGGTGATTCTTTGTTTCGTTATGCTGTTTTCGATTGCATGTGTTGCCACCGGTTCCAGTTTTGGTGTGCTGATGACGGTATTTTCCTTTGTCAATGCCCTGTCTGATATCGTGCTTTGTATGGTGCCGTTCTTCCTGAAGAAGAAATATCCTCATGCATGTAATCACTCTACCTTTAAGATGGCGATCGGACTGGTGTATGCGCTGTCTGCCTTTGCTTTTATCGTTGCGGCTTATCTGGCCTATGCGATGATCAGTACGCTTGGTATGACGGTATGGCTGATGATCCTGGGTGCGGTTGTGCTGTTTGTGATCTACATTCTGATCCGTATCGCTTATCTGAAGAAACATGGTCGGGATCTGATCGCAGAACTGAAACAACCATATGAGCCATGGGAAGCCCGTGAGCGCGAGTGCAAAGCGCTGGATGAAGTAAAATAGCCGTTGCTATTCACGGATACAAATGAATAAGAAACCGGTCGGGAAAGGCCGGTGTTGCGACAGCGTACGGATAGTATTCCGTACGCTGTTGTCGTATCCGGGGAAATCCGGAATATGAATAGAGGATGAGAGAGGAAAGTGAATTCACTGACAATATCCGGCGAAGCGTGTTGCGAGGATGGAGTGAGCAGTAACAGAAGGGTTGTGTGAAATAAATTAAGTATCGAATCGATGTGGAATATGTTATACTGAGAAAAAATGTGAAACCCTATGTTTGTGAGGGCGGTTTACACAGAAAGGACAGATATGGAAAAAGCAAGAACAGATGCATTATATTACGCGTTGAAAGAAAAAGGCTACCCCGATGATTTCTGCCGGGAGATCGCATATAAGCAGATGAATACGGATTATACCGCAACAAGGATGCTGGGATATCTGTACCGCGTATCGAACCCACGCCCGGAAGATGTGGTGGATGAGATGCTGGCAATCTTAAGTGACCGGAACGCGATCATTCAGAAAAAAGAACTGGAACATGCACAGGCAACGATCAACCGGATCTACAGAGAGGGGCTGTAACAGTCAGAATATGGACAAAAGAAAAATTGCAGTAAATACAGGATGTGTCTGTCTTATAATTCTGTTTATCTTCGGCTTTTATCAATCGATCCAGTGGGATAATACGAGCAGAAGAGGGCAGGAAGAAGCAAAAAAACAGAAGGAACTGGACGAGGCAGAGGCGGAAGAGAAGGCGTATGAGCGGGCAAAAGAATATATAGAAAATTACCGGATCAGCCTGCAGGAAAGTATGCAGGCTGCCGGAATTGAGGATATCAGAGTATCTTATGAGCAATACAATCAGAGCACGTATTCCAGCGTTTACAATTACTGGGACGATGATCCTGACTATCAGTATTTTTATTATGAACTGAGTTATTACTGTGACTCGATAGATTCTATATTTGAAGAAGCTACGCAAGATGGAAATTATGATTCTTTTATAGAACTGATGGAACGGGAGTGCAAGATCAAAGATCAGCGGCCGGTGGAAGTGGATGGGTTTTATAAAATATTTGTTGGAGATAGAAAATACGCCGTAAAGATCAATGAAAGAGATCCGGAAGGAGAACTGACAATTTCCCGGGAGTATGGAGTGTATTACAGACTGGTGCAGGGAGAAGACGGGTATGAGCTTTATACGAACAGAGGAAAGATTTATCCGAAAGAAGACATGGAAGAGGATAATGAATCGAAAAACAATGCCGGTTCGAACAGCAATTCAGGCAGTACTAACAGTTCCGGAAGTTCCTATGGGCATGCCGGCGGATACGGTTCAGGCAGCTTTTACGGAAATGCCAGTGGATCCGGTTCTGGCAGCACTTCCGGGCATTCCAGTGGTTCCGGTTCTCTGAAAAAGACAGATCCCTACGATGTGGATGATTACGATGATCCCGATGATTTTGCGGAAGAATGGGCAGAAGATTTTGGAGATGGGGATTATGATGACGGATACGATGATGCTTATGATTACTGGGAAGAAGAGTATGATGATTAATCGAAATACATAATTTGTGATATTGTGCGTATAAATATAAGTATATAATAGGTAGATAAAAAAATAAGCTGGGGTAACAGCGTGCTCCAGGAGAGTAAGCAGTCCTGTGATGGGGCTGCTTTTTTCTGCTTAAAGATAAAAAAATGAAAAAAAATATCAATAAAAAATCTAACTGATGAATTTTTTCAATAGTCCTTTGCATTGTTGACAGGAAAAAATTTCCTTGTTATTATGCTGATACTATAGTTAGAATGTGCTAACAAGAAATAGTTAACAAGGAGAGGAAAAGATGAAAAAGACATGGAAAAAAGTCGTATCACTGCTTATGTCCGTCATGGTTGTTTTCTCTATGATGGGAGTTCCTGTTATGGCAGAAGAAGCAAAAGCAGCGCCGACAGAGGTGGCTTCCTGTACAGCCAGCGGACTCTGGACGACAGTCCTGAACTTTGCATTCAAGGACACTGCCTGGATGAATGCGATCAACAGTGTGACCGTCAATGGTACAGTGTATACGAACAAAACGATCAGCAGCTTTGGAAGTGATACCAATATCTGGGATATAGGAAGTGCAACAGGAGCTTATGGAAGCTACACAGCGCTTAGAATTGTCAGTCCGGATACCTATCCACTGACTGTTGATATCACAGCAGCCGGTTATCAGAAGCTGACCATGCAGGTGACAAAAACAACTGTAAGCTATCAGGATGTTTATACAGCAACCGTAGTACCGCAGCAGCCGGTAGAAAAGACTTACAAAGCAACTGCAGCAGCTGCAACACACGGCAAAGTTACTCTGAGCAAGAGCGAAGGCATCAAAGAAGGCGAGACAGTAACTGCAACCGCAACACCGGACGAGGGATATGAACTGGATACCCTTACCGTTGCCGCTGCAGACAGCAAAGCAGTAGCAACACAGGCTACCAAAACAGGCTGTACATTTGCCATGCCTGCTTCTGATGTGACAGTTACTGCAACCTTCAAAGAAGAAGCACCGAAAACGATCGATCTGAGCCAGGTAAGCATCGCAACAGATACATTCGGAAATGACTGGGAAGTAACTTTTAAAGATGCGAACGGCTATGTAAAAGCGATCACAGAAGTGAAAGTAAACGGAACAACATGGGAAGAAAAATCCTACAGTATTTCTTCCGGTGGTGCATATAAGAAACATACAGACGATAACAAACTGGTATTTGCAGCAAAAGATTACAGCTCTGCACCGGTGATCCCGGTATTAAAGAGCGGTGATGTGATCACCATTTCCGCAAAAGGTTATGAAGATTTTACAGCAAAACTGGTTATCGTCCTTGACGGAAAAGCATCTCTGGTAGCAGATGACGGAAAGGGAGATCCTTATGAACTGCATGTAAAGATCGAAGGTACTTTCGATTCTGCCCTGGTAGGACAGGACAATTACGATGCAGTATCCAGCGCCAGTGTCGGTGGCGCTTCCAGCAACAAAAACAGTGATGTAACGGTATACGGAGCAATGCTGGAAAAAGGCAAAGAACCGACCGACAGCGACTGGAAAGAACTGGACAATATGTCCCAGATCAAACTGGACGGTAAAAAATGCAGCGTAAGTATCGTACCGGATACTGCAAGCGGAACACCGGCTGACAGCGACAGCGGAATGCAGGGTGTCTATATGACCATCAGCAGTGCCCTGACACTGAGTGGTACACCGAAGGATGCCGGTAACTATCTGATCTCTGTAAAGATTACCGATCAGCAGGGAAGAGAAGCAGTCAGCAATACCTTACCGTTCCATGTATACACCGGAGAGGAAACTCTGGCAGACAGACTGGTAACGGATAACTTCAAACAGTATGAAAGCGGTCTGTATGCATGGGATATCATGGAACCATGGGCAATCAAAAACTTTGGAAGCAATGTGGATGGTGAAACAGAAAGCGTTCGTGTTCCGAAAGACCTGGAAGCATGGTTCGGATCTCATGTGAGCGGAACTTACGGATATCTGGGTTATGATCTTCCGTGGAAACAGGTAGTGAGTGGAGACATTCCGCAGACCCTGTATATTCCGGAAGGATGCAACCTGACACTGACCAATATGAAGATTCTGAGCAGCGTTCGCATCGTCATTGAAAATGGCGGAAAACTGGCACTGGATGATTCTGTGGTACAGGGTATCATCGATGTACAGAGCGGCGGTACTTTCTCCATGAACTACAGCAGCTACAACAACGAATTTACCACAGGTGCATCTCTGTGTGGACAGCTTCGTCTGGCAGATGGCGCAATCCTGGAAAATGCGGCTATCTACTCTCATGCAAACTATCTTGCAAATGGAAACCTGACAGACCGTACCACTTCCGAGCCGGTAGTAACCGCAACCGGAAATGTTACGATCAAAGGCAAAGTATTTATCAAGGGCGATGACGGCGGAAGCGATATCGGACAGATGGCCCTGCGCGTATCCAACGGAACTCTGACACTAGAAGACGGTGCGGAACTGGTAGCTTACGGTGGAAGCGGCAAGACACTGCTGTACACCGAAGGAGGAACAGCAATTGAGCTGGATAATGCAACGATCACAGGAAACGGAAAAGTAACAGCAATCGGAGGAGATGTACTCTGGGGCAATGGCGGAACAGGTGTAACCGGAAACGGAATCATTTCCACAAAAGAAGCATTCCTTCAGGGAGCAACTGCAAACACTTCCAATAAAGCTGTACCTGGAAAAGCAACCGACGGTAATGTAAAAGTGACAAGCACAAGCAAACACATCGAAGACGGAACCGAGATCTCCGGCGCAGACAACGATCCACTGGCAGATCTGTACTGGAAGACTGGAATTAACCCAACTCCACCGCTGGATAAATTTGTAACAACTCCGGCACTGTCTATCAGTGATGTGGAAGTTGCAAATACAACCTATACCGGAAGTGCACTGGATCTGGTTGTAACAGCAAAAGACGGAGAAACCGTACTGACAGAAGGAACCGATTACTTCCTTACGTTCAAAGATGCAGACGGAAATGAGATTTCCGCAGATTCCATTGTACAGGCAGATACTTATACCGTAGTAGTAAATGGTATCGGAAGTTATGGTGGAATACAGGAAATCCAGTTTACCGTGGAACCAAAACAGACCACTCTGAGCGTGACTACAGATCCGGCTTCTGCAACATACGATGGAACAAGCAAAACTCCGACCGTGGAAGTAAAAGACGGTGACCAGACACTGGTTGCAGGAACGGATTACGAAATCACTTACATTTACGGGGAAGAAATAACTGCGAAAAATTTTGCAGGCGCAGAATTTGTAGAAGCAGGCAGCTATAAGCTGGTCATCACCGGAATCGGCAATTATGCAGGTTCCACCGGAGAAGCTGTTTTTGAGATCAAAAAAGATTCCACCGGAACCGATGACACCAACAAAGGTGATGATAAGAAAGACGATATCAACAAAGGTAACGACAATACTTCCACCACTGATAAAAACGACGGAAATACAACAACCGATAACAACAAAACAACAGGAAAAGATAACCAGACGGTATTAAAAGCTGACACAACAACCAGCAATACAAACAACACAAATACTACCGCCAAGACATCCACCAGAACAAACAGCGTGAAAACCGGAGATACCAACAACCTGTATATCTGGATCACACTGCTGGCAGTTTCCTGTGTTGCACTGGCAGGTCTTGTAGTATATACAAGAAGACGCAGAGCAAAATAAAAATATGAAATGAAAAAGATGTGGGCATCATGCATTATCTGACATGATGTCCACGTTTTATGTTGCATTGCATATCAATAATTGGTCCAGTGGACCAATTTTGATTACGGGCAAAGGGCGAACGTTGACATGGCTGTATTGCTCTGGTAGAGTAATAAAAACAGAAGGCATCCGGCAGGGTGTGGTTGGGTTATCAAAAATTCTGAAAAAAGGAAAGGCGAGACAGAAAAATGGAAAAGCAGAAAATACTGGATCAGATCAAAGGGGGACTCATCGTCTCCTGTCAGGCGCTGGAACATGAGCCGCTGTATACGAAAGAGGGCGGTATTATGCCACTGATGGCGAAGGCTGCCGCACAGTCGGGCGCTGTGGGGATCCGTGCAAATACGGTGCGGGATATCACGCAGATCAAAGAGGTGGTAGCCCTTCCGGTAATCGGGATTATCAAGAAAGATTATGAAGGAACACCGATGTATATCACGGTGACGATGAAAGAAGTGGATGCCCTGGTCGCATGTGGTGTGGATATCGTGGCGGTACAGGGAACCGGTGCCAGACGCCCGGACGGAAGCAGTGCACCGGAATTTATCCGTGCGGTCAAAGAAAAATACCCCCAGCAGCTGGTAATGGCAGACTGTGCGACGTTGGAAGAAGGAATCGCATGTGCCGAGGCGGGGGCTGATTTTGTGGGTACTACGATGCGGGGCTACACACCGGAGACAAAAGGATGCGACGATATCGATTATGCATTTATCCATGAACTTTCCGAAAAATGCCCTGCAAAGATCATTGCAGAGGGACATATCCATTACCCGGAACAGGCAAAAAAAGCGTTGGAAGCGGGTGCATTTGCCCTGGTAGTCGGTGGCGCGATCACACGACCGGCGGAGATCACATCAAGATTTGTTTCGGCGATCCGAAAATAAGAGAGCAAATAGAACGTTGTTATAAGAAAACAGTGACGGTTGACTTTATGTAAACCAACCGTCACTGTTTTTCTATGCTGAAATTATATGGAAAAAGTTATGTTCATATGGATTACCGTTCACCGGCTGTGTCCAGACTCATCACCCATTTTCCGTTGGTAAAATCCGGAATATCAACGACAGCGCCGCCCTTGGCTACAGATATCTCGGACAGGGCAGTGATCGCCATCCAGGAAGCTGCATCGTAGACATCTACCGGCATCGGGCTGTCTTCACGCAGACACTGGAAGAACTGTTCGAATTCGAGCCAGTCCATGCCGCCGTGGCTGCCCTGTACGCCTTCTTCGAGGAATTTTTTCCAGATCGGATGATCGTAGGTTTCGGCGTAGGTATCAGCGTTTCCGCTGCACTCTTTTCTCCAGTCAAAATCGTGATCGCGGTCTTCTTTGCGGTCGATGAAGACAGAATCGGTGGCTTCTTCGTACATGCCTTTGGTTCCACGGACAGTGAAGTTACGGCTGTAGTATCTCGGCAGGGTGGTGTCGAGTGTCAGCTGGATGGTTTCTCCGTTTGCACAGCGGATCATCGTGGTGATGATATCACCCTGAGCAAAATGCGCCTGTTTCAGTTTCTCGTCATCGCTCTTATTCTGCAGGATGAACTCGTGGAGTCCTGCAGATTTGGAAGCGAAGGAAGACAGGGTCAGCATCCGGTTTCCGTGGTTGATGTTCAGGATCTTGGCGATCGGTCCCAGATCGTGAGTTGGATAGTTTTCACAGTTTCTGGACAGATAGTTTCTCAGACGGTAATGTCTGTTTTCTTTTCCGAAAGCGATTTCGTCTCTCAGATCATGCTGATATCCACCGGCGCAGTGAACGACCTCACCGAGAACACCCTGATCTACCATATTTAACACCATCAGTTCGCGGCGGCCGAAGCAGCAGTTTTCCAGGAACATAAACGGTGTTTTGGTTTTCTCATAAGCGTCTACCAGTTCGTAGCAGTCTTCCAGAGAATAAGCACCGCCGACTTCCATGGCTACGGCTTTGCCGGCATACATGGCTGCCAGAGCGATCTCCACATGAGATTCCCAGGCGGTTGCGATGATGATGGTATTTACCTCTTCATTTGCGATAATGTCTTTGTAATCGGTAGATACAAAAGGTGTCGGCTGACCGGCAGCTTCCACGATTTTTGCACCTTCCTGTGCACGGTCTTCGTAACTGTCGCAGACAGCAGCAACCTGTTCTTTCTGAGCCAGAACGATATTTTCCAGCAGATCTTTCCCACGGCATCCAAGACCGATATATCCGATTTTAATGTTTTCCATCAGAGTTTCTCCTTTATGTGCTTTTTTTAAATATTCTGAGATCTATTATACACGGATGCCGGAAATTGACAAGGAAAGTAGAATCTAAATCCTGTGAAAAATCGCTTGTGTATTGTGCAGAAAATTTCTATAATAAAAGAAGAATTGTCCGGAAAACAGCGGATATTTTGAGGGGTATGCAAGAACAAACATAATGTAAAGGAGATAATGAGTTATGAAATTTACCAATGGTTACTGGATGCTTCGTGATGAGATGCGGGCAGCCTATGCAGTTGAGTATGGAAGCCACCGGGTATACGGACAGGAACTGACGATGTATCTGCCGTGTTCCCATATCGTAGACCGGGGAAGCTGCCTGAATATTCCGCTTCTGACGGTGACACTGTCGAGTCCGATGGGCGGTGTGATCAAGGTGTCCGCGGTGCATCATGACGGAGCCGTATATAACGGACCGTTTGCAAAAATTTATACCGGGGATGCCCATGTGCAGATCGAGGATAGTGAAGACCAGCTGATCTATCAGACCGGTTCTCTGAAAGCGGTGATCGATAAAGCACCAAACAGGTATAAGATGGCATTTTACGAGGGCGATACCTTCCTCACGGAGTCGAGTTTCCGGAATCTCTCCTATATGCAGAACACAAAAACCGGGAAAAATTACATGCTGGAGCAGATGTTCCTGGATGTGGATGAATACGTCTACGGACTTGGCGAGCGTTTCACACCATTTGTAAAAAATGGACAGATGGTGGAGATGTGGAACGAGGACGGCGGAACTGCCAGTGAGATCGCCTATAAAAATATCCCGTTCTATGTGACGAACAAAGGGTACGGTATTCTGGTAGACAACGAGGGGGATGTCGCTTACGAGATTGCCAGCGAAAAAGTAGAACGGATCCAGTTCTCGATAGAAGGAGAGCGGCTGGATTACTATGTGATCAGCGGAAAAACTCCAATGGGAACCGTAGAAAAATACACGGATCTGACCGGAAAACCGGCGCTCCCTCCGGCATGGTCGTTCGGACTGTGGCTGACGACTTCTTTTACCACGAACTACGATGAGGCAACGACTTCCAGCTTTATCCAGGGAATGGCAGACCGGGAGATTCCGCTGCATGTCTTCCATTTTGACTGCTATTGGATGGATGCCTATGAGTGGTGTAACTTCGAGTGGGATCCTGCGACATTTCCGGATCCGAAGGGGATGTTGAAACGGTATCACGACCGCGGACTTCACATCTGTGTATGGATCAACCCGTACATCGGACAGAAATCCTGCCTGTTCAAAGAAGGAAAAGAGCAGGGTTATCTGGTAAAGAAAACAGACGGAAGCGTATGGCAGACCGATCTGTGGCAGCCGGGCATGGCATTGGTGGACTTTACGAACCCGGATGCTAAGGCATGGTATCAGGGCAAGTTAAAGACGCTGCTGGATATGGGTGTAGACTGCTTCAAAACCGACTTTGGTGAGAGAATCCCGGTGAAAGATATCGCGTATTTTGACCATTCCGATCCGGTTAAAATGCATAACTATTATACCTATCTGTACAATCAGGCAGTTTTTGAACTGCTGGAGCGTGAGCGAGGAAGCGGAGAAGCCGTATTGTTCGCGCGTTCTGCGACCGTCGGCGGACAGCAGTTCCCGGCACACTGGGGCGGCGATTGTTCCGCAAGCTATGTCTCCATGGCAGAGACGCTTCGCGGAGGACTTTCCCTGTCTCTGGGCGGATTTGGTTTCTGGAGTCATGATATCAGTGGTTTCGAGAGCACCGCACCGGCGGATATCTACAAACGGTGGTGTCAGTTCGGCTTGCTGAGTTCCCACAGCCGTCTGCACGGTTCTTCTTCCTACCGCGTGCCGTGGCTGTTTGATGAGGAAGCCTGCGATATTCTGCGGGAATTTGTCAATCTGAAATGCCGTCTGATGCCGTATCTGTACGGACAGGCAGTGCGCTCCCACAAAGAAGGCCGTCCGGTGCTGCGTCCGATGTTCCTGGATTTCCCGGAGGATCGCGCGTGTGATACGTTGGATCGCCAGTATATGTTCGGTGATTCCCTGCTGGTGGCTCCGATCTTTAAGGAGAGCGGCGAGGTACAGTATTATCTGCCGGAGGGAACCTGGTATAACCTGATCACAGGAGCAGAAGTGACCGGAGGAAAATGGCAGAAAGAGACGCATGATTATCACAGTCTGCCACTGA
>JAFEHB010000310.1_pt1 | contig 15478 bp, 10 predicted proteins | sample 9267121 | NCBI WGS metagenome assembly JAFEHB01 (sample SAMN17103336, study PRJNA684904) | human gut metagenome | isolation source: diarrhea sample from child under the age of five | host: Homo sapiens | place: South Africa: Mafikeng, Mafikeng Provincial Hospital | collected 2019-09 | reverse complement strand
TCTAATCAACAGCTCCAAGCAGTATCGGAAGTATAAATATTTTCTAATCAAGACCTTTTCCAATTCTCCAAATGGTTATTGATTGCAATCACCGCTTGCTTTTTCGACCTGTACGGTTGAAATTACCCAATACGCCCTGAAAGGGCAGAAGCTCTTAGCCCAGGGCAGCGCCCTGGGTTGTTTTGGACGCAAATCTGTCGCCCTGTAAGGGCAAAAGCTTTAAAAATCAAGGCAATACATAAAGCTTTTGCCCTTACAGGGCGCCTTGCCGATTGCCATTATACCCAGGGCGCTGCCCTGGGCTAAGAGCTTCTGCCCCTTCAGGGCGTGCCAACCGTACAGGTCGTGCTTTTTTGCTGATATTGACATTTTTGCAGATGGTGTTTTCTATTATATCTGCAGAAAATGCCATTTTCTTGTCGGTACAGGAAATGTTCTCGAAGGTGAAGTGGGAGAGGCGATACTTGTCGCTTGTGCCCACATCGAAGAAGTTGTCGCAGTCCATGCGGATGTTCTTCATCGTGATGTTGTTGCACTGGCTCAGAGGCATGTCCTCTCTGTCGCCAGGCTTGAAGAACTGAGTCCATGGACGAATGGTAAGGAAACTTCCTGTGGTTCCGCTGATATTGTCGACTGTGACATACTCGTAATGTTGTGGTGTGTCGGGACGCAGTTTGAGCCATAACACGCGCTTGGCATTCTTTACGGTGATGTCGCGAAGCACGATGTTGCGGTCGCTCACGCTCTCGCTTCCTAAAGTGAGGCATCCATGCACCTTGCCGTAGTTGCAACGTTGTATCAAGACATTGTATACCGGTCCGTTCTCGGGTGACTGGTCTGCCCATGTACCTTTTCCTCCCTTGATGGCAATGGCATCATCGTTGACACTCATGTAGCAGCCTTCCACCAGCACATCATGACAAACATCTATGTCAATGGCATCGCTGCTGGGAGCCCTTAATCCCTGAGTAGGAGCGAAGATGTAGCAGTCGAGAAACCGCACATGGTCGCAGCGATAGATGTGATTGGTCCAGAAAGCGCTGTTCTGCAGATGCACGTCCTGAAGAGTCACGTTCGAGGAATTGCTGATGTATACGAGTCTTGGACGCTGAGCGTCCTTGTTGGTGCAACGGCTGTTCCACTGACGTCGAATCCAGAACTCTTCCCAATAATGTTTGCCATTTCCGTCGATGGTTCCCTTTCCGGCAATGGTGAAGCCATCGCAGTGGTCGGCATTGATGAAGGCGGAGAAGTATTTGCAGGTCTCGCCTTCGATGCGTGTCGTGAGTATGGGGAAGTTGACGATGCGGTCGCTTGCCTTCAACTTGCCTCCTTCGGATAGGAGCAGATGAGTCTTGGGACGGAAGAAGAGGGCGCCACTGAGGAAAGTGCCTTCCGGTATGACGACGACGCCTCCTCCATTCTTTGAGGCGAGGTCGATGACTCCCTGTATGGCGCTGGTCTGCAACAAAGTACTGTCATTCTTAACTCCGTAATCGGTGATGACATACTGTTTGCCCAAGGTGTCTGTATTCACTTTTTGGGCCTGCAGGAACCAAGTGTCCATCTTCGTGCCGTCGGGCCAGAGCTCTGTCTTAGCCTTCCTTGCCTTCTTCTGCTTCTTGGAAGCATTGGCGCTCAGTGGCATGAGCGCCACCAAGCAAGCCAATACATATAGATATACTCTCATGTATTTTAACTTTTTACTTTTTTACCTTTTTACTTTTTTACCTTTAAAAGTTTGTAGTATTCAGCAGCACCCAACAGGAGGCATCCTGTGCCGTAGTCCTCGAAATCGGGAACAGAGGTATAGGTGACAGGCTGTCCGGCCGATGGGTCCTTGCCAGTGCCCTGGTTGTAACCGATGAAACCATCTTCATGAACCGATGCAGCCAGCGCCTTCCATGCCTTGTCCATAGCTTTCTGATAAGTGGCAGCAGGCAGAATGCCCTGTCTCACGCCCCATGCCATGCCGTAGAGGAAGAGACCTGTGCCCGTCATTTCAGGGCCGCCATAGTTGGCAGGGCAAACGAGGCTTACATTCCAGTATCCATCCTCGCGCTGGCATTTCAGCAGAGCCTTGCTCATGTTGATGAAATCCTTCTTCAGATACTGGTAGTTCTTGTCGTTGGCAGGCAATGTCTCCATCACGCGAACCAAGGCTGCGTAAACCCATCCGTTGCCACGGCTCCAGTAACAGTTGCTGCCGTCTTTCTCCTTGTAGGGAGGAACGTAGTCCTTGTCTCTCCACCACAAACCTTCCTTCTCGTTGAACAGTCCGCCTGCCAGTGTGTCGCGTGTCCACTTGTAGGAGTTCATGGCATAGTCGAGATACTTTTTCTCGCCGCTGACTTTTGCATATTTTGCATATATAGGCATAGCCATCTGTATGGCGTCGATCCATGTCCAGTAAGAAACACGGTTGGATGCAATCTGATGGTCGAGGTTTGCCTTCACATGACTTAAGTCTTTCTTTCCTCCGCTCTGTACGTAGCGGTCGATGTAAACCTGCATGCAGCACTGGTTGTCTGCATTGTCGTTGGTCTCTCCGCTGCGAGCCTGCCACTTGTGATAGTCAGCCCAGCGATCTGTATAGTCGAGATATTTCTGCTGAGGGTCAATCTCGTAGAGTGCCATGAGTCCCTCGTAGTACACGGCGCGTGTCCACAGGTTGCTGGTACGTACTCGTTTGACAAAGGTATCGAGTGTAGGGTCGCTGTACTTTGCCATGAAATAGTTGTTGGTGCGATGAGCCACCTCCATGATTTCCTTTTGCAGGTTTGTTACGTTTCTATGAACTTTCTGGGCTGAGGCAAAGCTCATACCCATGAGTACACAGAGTGATGTTAAGATCAGTTTTTTCATTTGTTGAGTTGTTTATTTGTTTTGTTGTTTATTCAGTTTATGTCTGTTTTTACTTCCACCAGCTTGACGGTGCTGTTGAGTCCGCTTGGCACAGGTTCCCACTTGTCGTAGGTGGTTTTCTTGTAATTGATGTCTACGACGTTGATTTCCTTCATCTTGCGCCATTTCACACCTTCGCGGTCGAGTGCAGCAATGCGGTTGGCAGGCAGGTTGGTCACTTCTATGCGGATGGTGTTCTTGCCCTTCGACAGTGCATCCTTGCAGTGGAGAATGTAAGGCACAGCCCAGGCGCAGCCTATGTAATGGCCGTTGATGTAGACGCGGGCACTTTCGCGCACGTCGCCTAAGTCGATGCTCCATTGTTTCTTGGCTTGCTCTTTCGACAGCTTGAACGTTGTCTCATAGACGCCGGTTCCCATCGTCACCTGGGCCTTGTCGCTGAGGCTCTCCCATGTCTTGAGACCCTGCAGGCTGAAGGTTTCCTCTACCTTGGGTGCTTCCTCGGTGAAGGAGAGTTTCCAGGTGTTGGCGGTGAGGTCGATGTTTTCACCCTTGTCTATGGTCTGAGGCTCGGTCTTTGCCAGGCGCAGTTTCTTGTCGTGCAACCAGGGTGCCGACTCTTTCTGTGCACTGAGGAGGATTCTGCTCTCGCCACTCTTGAGGTTGATGTCCAGTTCTCCGCGATCGTTTATCACGGCAGCATGGTAAGATCCGTTCATAGGATTGTACCACAGCGCAGCATTCTCTCCTGTAGCTATAGGCACTTGGGCCTTGATGTCGTGGTCGGTGAGGTTGGCGATGAAGTAGTGATGACCGTACTTGTTGTTGCGTCGTATCAGCTTCAGTCCATATTGTTTTCTCATCATTTCTGGGTTGGCAGCCTTTGCCATCGCCTCAGTGTTGTCGCCCTTGATAATCTTGGCTCCCTGCGCTTTCAGCTGCGAGATGTGCTGTATCACGTCACTTGGCATGATGTTGTTGCCGGGAATGATCAGCGCCTTATAGCGTGTTCCGGCAGCAGTTTCTATCATTCCGTTCTTATAAGTACACGTGCGCAGGTATTGGTCGCTGATGTAGTCGCAGTCGAACCCGGCTTTGTCGATATCGAGGATGCACTTGATAAACTCGGGAGCCTTCTTCGCCATGCCGTGAATGTCGAACATCATGAGCCATTTCTTGGTATTGGTGCGCCACATGTCTCTTACGGGCAGATACACCAGGAAGTCGTTGTCGGGCTGTCCCCATTGCAGATAGGTCTGACAGTGGGTGATGTATTTCATCAGTTCGGGTGCGTCGCGCCAGATACTGTTGGTGGGGCTCATGTCGATGGAGGCATAGAATTTCCATCCTGGCCATGGATCGTTCTTTGGCGAATAGGCTGTGCCGTGGAAGAACATGTGGTTGACACCGGCACAGAACATCAGGTCCATGTCGGGTTTCATCTGACTCAGTGACGTGCGGAAGTGCTCGGTGAGCCAGGTGAAAGTCTCGCTTGATGTATATTTCTTGCCCGTGATGTGGGCAGCCGAAGGAGCATATTTCAGCATGCTCAGGTCGCTGAAGTTGGGGCGAGTCTTTCCCGGATCCTTGCGCAGGCCCTTGATGCCGAAGTCGGTCAGTCCGAAGCCTTCTATCTCAGGAATGTCGACAGCCGCATAGCAGTCAATGAGGTTGGCGGGTGAGCCGTGCGCCTGGTTGCGTGTGATGGCTCCGTGCTTGTGTGCCCATGCTGTCCATTGTTTGGTGAAATTGTGCAGCAGCATCTCTCCCAGGGTCTCGCGATAATCGCTCACAACGATTGCGTCGCCATCCAGGAACTCGGGGAACTTGTCCTGCAATTTGTAGCCGTGCATGTTTTCGAACTCAGTCAGCAGGGTAGGAGTCCAGTTGGCGCCATACACTTCGTAGCTGTCGTTGAAGAAAGTATGTGGAAAAGGTGTTCCCGAAGCCGTAAAGGCGCTGTCGATGTGTGCCAGATAATGGGCTACGGCAGTAGAGTCGAAGTGGTCGATGACGTAGCCTTCGCCTCCAGGCGCAGCACGCTTCACCATCTGTCGGGTGCGGCTCTCGTAGAGTGCGATGACGCGTTTCTTCTTGGTGGCTCCTGCCACAGGATAAGCCTTGATGACTTTCAGTTTGGCGAAGTTGCGCTCTTTCTCGGGCAGGGTGAAGTTGATGTCCATGAGTTTCTTCTTGACATCTACAATGGTGTCGACGAAAACAGCCTTGCAGGCAGCCTCGCTCAGTGGAACCCAAGGTCCGCCGAAAGGCCATCCTGTTCCGGTAGCCATATCGGTCTCAATGCCCAATTCCTTGTCTTTCTTTTCCACGAATCTGAGCATCTCCATCCATCGTGGCGAGAGGTAAGGTATGTCGTTCTTGTCGTTTCCCTGTACGCCATAGAGTGGAGTTATCTCCACTGCGCCTATGCCAGCCTTGGCATATTGGTCGAGATTCCATCCCAAGTTCTCCTTGTCGACGGCCGATCCCATCCACCACCATCTTATACCAGGTTTGGCTTCCTGTGTGGGGGAAGGCAAGAACTGAGCCTGTGCGCTGACTGCTGTGAGCAGTGCGCAGGTGAGGCATGTTGCAATAAGTCTTTTGCGTTGTTGTCTGATCATATCGATTATAATAGTCTTTAAGTTTTTATTTCTTTTGCAAAGTCTTTTATTTCTTTTGCAAAGATAGGTATAATTGTTCAATAAAGCATAAGAAATCGTCCATAAAGATGTAAAACCGTACAAAAGCGAGGGGTGTATGATTGTGCTGTCGGAAATTTTGTTTATCTTTGTACACACCAGCTTGGGATGCCTATATTAATAGGTACGCGAAACACAGGCAAGCCATGCGGCTTGGACGAGACAGAAATCGTAAATCCAACAGAAAAGAGACTTAACCAAGGCTTGAATAAAATATAAAACTTGAATAATAAGAAACCATCAACCAACATGAAACAAACTAAATTAAAAACTTTCGCAGTCGTATCGGCTTGTATGATGGGAATGTTGTCCTCGTCAGCGCAAGGAGTGATGCAGCGTACTGCCAACTACCACCCCGACGGTAGAGGTTTTAGCTGTGTGAATGGCAACAATCGTTATACACGCGCCCTCTATGGCAGTGTGGATGAATGGCGACTGGAAACCAGCGACCGTCCTATATTCGCTATCTTTAAGAAGAACAATCATCGCAACATCCGTTTCGTGATAAAATGCAACGGTCAGGCTTTTCAGCTCGACTCGGTAGAGTACTGCAAGGCAAGATATGAGGCTGGAAAGCGTGAGTATCTGATGAAGGACAAGCGATGGGGTAGCGGTGTGCTGAAACTCTCGGTGTTGGCTTATCCACAGACAGAAGGTGCTGTCTGGAAATTCGCTGTCGAGAATTTTGGCAAGGCGAAGATAGAGATTGTGGGTATGATATGCGAAACCAAGGTGAGCAAGTTTAAGAGAGCCGGCGACATTGGCAAGTTCGACGGTCCTGAGGCCTTCGATGCGCCTGCCCAGCCCAAGATGCTCTCTACCGTTGCAGGCATTATGCCTCAGAAGGGCGCTGCCGAACTGTATTTCTCGGTCGACAACACCGTCTTGTCGACAGGCAAGAACTCAGAGCTGGCCAAGCGTTATCAGGCAGCCGAACAGTGGCGTTCCGATTTGGCTTCTTCCGTCATCTTCAATACTCCCGATGCTTATCTGAATCCTGTAGGCGGAACCATGGTCATGGCTGCTGACGGAGCCTGGAACGGGCAGGTATGGACGCATGGCGCTGTGGGCTGGAGAATGCCTCTGCCAGGTTGGAGAGCTGCCTACATGGGCGATTTCCTGGGTATGTTCGACCGCCAGCGCATTCATTTCGATGCCTATGCCAAGAGTCAGGTGACCGACATTCCTGTGACCCGTCCTCATGTGATGGACAAGGAGCACAATCTCTCCCGTGGCGCCTATGAATGGGGCACGCCGATGTACAGCAATGGATACATTTGTCGCAATCCTGAGAACAACAAGCAGTTCCACCATTACGACATGAATCTGGTGTATATCGACGAGCTGCTCTGGCATTTCCAGTTTGACGCCGATACCGCCTACATGCGCAAGATGTGGCCTGTCATCAAGAGTCATCTTGCCTGGGAGAAAAATACCTGGGATCCCGACAACGACGGGCTCTATGATGCCTATTGCTGTATCTGGGCAAGCGATGCGCTGCAATACAACAGCGGTGGCGTAACCCATTCGTCGGCCTATAACTATCGTGCCAACCTCTTGGCGGCTCGCATGGCAGAGATGATAGGCGAGAATCCTGTGCCTTATCGTGAGGAAGCCGACAGAATACTGAAAGCCATGAACAGCCGACTGTGGCTGAAAGATTTCGGCCACTGGGCTGAATATCAGGACTTCATGGGACTGAAGCGAGTGCATAAGGACGCAGCGCTGTGGAGCATCTATACACCGATAGACTGTGGCGCAGGAACTGGCGAACAGAACTATCTGGCAACGAAGTATGTGGACAGGCACATCCCGCGCGTACCTTATATATATAATGGACAGGAATATCAGACGGTGAGCACATCCGACTGGTCGCCTTACGAATGGAGTATCAACAATGTGGCGATGGCAGAGGTGATGCATACCGTGCTGGCTTATTATCAGGCAGGAAGAGCGGAGGAGGCTTACCGACTGCTGAAAGCCAATGTGCTCGACTTCATGTATCTTGGCAGCAGTCCGGGCAACTTCGGACAGTTGTCGACGATGGACCGTGCCACAGGCGAGGGCTATCGCGACTTCTCTGATGTGACGGGCATCTCGTCGCGTGCGTTTATCGAAGGCCTTTATGGCATCACGCCCAATGCTTTAGAGGGCAAGTGCATCATCCGTCCTGGTTTCCCCGCAGCATGGGACAGCGCGTCGGTGCATACGCCTTATTTGGACTACTCGTTCAGGAGAGTGGGCGACAAGGACATCTTCGATATAGATCAGAACTTCGCCCGTCCGCTGCAGATTGTGATACGTCAGAATATGGGTGGAGGAAAATATAAAGACACCGAACTGACAGCCGACAAGCGCCAGCACGTGGAGCTGGCAACCATCAAGCCCGTAGACAATGATGAGGTTGAGGTAAAGAAAACTTACACCTTGGCTGATGCCGTTGCAGAACAGACTGCCGACCGATGGGGAACGATGACAGGTGTGGGCAATGACTTCGACCAGTTGAACGACGGAAAGCGAAGAATGGTGAACATGGATGCAGCCTTCAATTCGGAAGTGAGCGACATCTTCAAGAACCAATACCTCACACCCCGCTCGCCTTACACCACACTCTGTGTGCCTACGCAGGGAATGGGCGACTGGTGTTCAACGAAGAAACTCGCCAAGATAGACGACTCTAAGTTGCGCAGCATGGTGAAGGACGGATCTTTCGAGACCTTGCCTGGCTTGTCGTTCCGCACACCTGCCGAGGGCAAGAATATTGCCTATACCAGTTTGTGGGACAATTATCCCGACAGCATCACCATTCCTTTGTCTGGCAAGGCTTCGCATGCCTATCTGCTGATGGCTGGCTCTACCAACCCCATGCAGTTTGCCATAGAGAATGCCGTGGTGAGAGTGGAATATACCGACGGTACGACAGACGAGCTGATGCTTGTTCCACCTGTCAACTGGTGTCCTATCGAGCAAGACTTCGTGGAGAACGCTGTGGCTTTTGCCATGCCTGCCGTTCGTCCTTACCGCATAGGTCTGAATACAGGTATTGTGAGCCGTCATCTTTTCCGCGACTCTCACTATCAGGAGGCAGCCACTGCCGGCGATCTTCCTGATATGAAGTTGGCGATGTGTGCCCTGCCTGGTGGCGCTGCCACGATGCTCGACATGCCTCTCAACGCCAAGAAGAAACTCCGTTCGCTGACTCTCCGTGCCTTGAGCAACGAGGTGGTTGTAGGACTGATGGGAGTTACGCTGCAGAAGTAAAAAACAGCTTTCGCAAATGGGGAAGTTAAGTTAAAGAAGTTATAGAAGTTAAAGCCATATGCTTTATGGCTAAGTATTCAATCAAAAAAGGCTGTGTCTTTGGGAAGAATCCCTTTGACACAGTCTTTCATTTTTGTATGTAGTATTGTAGTAGAAGATTACTTACCCATGATCTTCTTGATAGAACCGTCGCTCATCTTCACGATGTTGAGTCCCTTGTTGAGCTGGGCGTTGTGAACACCGTTCACGCTGAAAATAGCTTCAGCCTTGACAGATGAGTTGGCATTGATGTTGTCGATACCGGTTGGAGTGTTGTTGAGGTAAGTCTTGATCGTATCGATAATGTTCTGCAATGTGGTCTTGTTTGCAGAATATGTGTCGTAATTGGCAGCAGCTGTAGAGGTGAGGACTTCTTTCAGCTGGCTGAGCAAACTTGTAGAAATTTTCTCGTTGCTTGTCAATTCACTTGCCTCTTTGTAGAGTGCGGAATATGTGCTGTAAGCCTCTTTCTGTTTAGGAGAGATAAAGAGGAAGTCGTTGTATTCGCTCAGTTTTTTTGCTGCTGTGTATTTGTTTTTGTCAACGTCAACGTTAAAATAACGAGTAATCAATCCGTCCTTCTTGGATAACTTGTGCGAAAATCCTCTGTTTTCTGTATTTCCTGCTGTTATTTTGTAAGTTGTAGTTCTTTCTGTGCTTATTGCTGTATCCCATATAAGTCCCGCGTTTGAATTACTCCACATATTTATATGTAAATCCCCACAACTGAACTGGTTGTTGGAAAGAGACCAGAGTGCAGCATTGTCGATATTTTTCTCTGAGGGAGTGTCGTCGGTAGTTACGAAAATGCCAGCACCAACATTATATACATAAACTTGCTGCTCTTTTCCTGTTACCTTTTCGCCTCTCCACCAGCTGTTGGCTTCTGCTGGAGCATAGGTAGTGTTGTCTGCTTCTTGAGCATTTACTGTAGTCAAAGCGCTTGCTGTCATTACAGCTGCGAGCATGATGCTTTTGGCGTATTTAGCCACTGTGTAAATCTTTTTCATTTTTACTTATTCTTTTTGTGATTCTTAATTAAATGTGATTCTTAACTTGAAATGATGTTCAATACAATCGTATGAGAGTGCCGGACGACTTTGATGTATATTGTTATCTTGTTTACAATCCTGTCCGCACCTTCGTTTGGGTGTGCAAAGGTACGAAAAAAACTATAAGAACGAGCGAGGTTTTGAGAAAAAAGCATAGAATAAGAGGAAAAATTGATTTTCGTCATGTAAAAAAGCGCTTGAAATGTAGATTTCTGTCACGATTATGCAGCAGTTCTTTTTAAAACAATGCTTCATTTCCTTTAAAACAATGCGTAAGTTCTATCAAAACAATGCAGCGTTTGTCGTGAAATACATCTGTGGTAAAAACGAGAATGCCCCCGAAATCACTTCGGAGGCATTCTGTATATTCCTGGAACGATAAACAAAAATAAAGTCCAGGATTTTTGTTAAGATGATGCCAAATTACAAATCCCAACCCACAGCGCTTGCGCCGAGAACAGCTGCAGAGCTGCCGTCGAGAGTTGACACAAGGAACTTAGCCTTGCCCTTGAAGATAGGCAATACGGCATTGTCGTATGACTCCTTGAGAGGTTTCATCAAGAGATCGCCAGCCTTGGTAAGACCGCCGAAGAAGACGAAAGCCTCAGGTGAAGCGAATGCTGCGAAGTCGGCACAAGCCTCACCGAGCATCTTGCCAGTGAAGTCGTACACGCGCTTAGCCAAGGCGTCGCCCTTGCCGGCAGCAATACTTACCTCGTAGGAGGTGATGACCTCTGGCTTGATTTCGCGGAGCAATGAAGGTTCATCGCTCTTCTCGAGGAATTCGCGTGCAGTACGAGCCACACCCGTTGCAGAGCAGTAAGCTTCCAGACAGCCAGTTCTTCCGCAGCCGCATGTACGGCCTTCCTTGCCACGAACCATTACCACATGACCCAACTCGCCAGCGAAACCATCGCAGCCATAAACCATCTTTCCATCAATCACGATGCCAGAGCCTACGCCAGTACCCAAAGTGATGTCGATGAAGTTCTTCAATCCACGTGCTGCGCCATAAGTCATTTCGCCCAGTGCGGCAGCATTGGCATCATTGGTAAGCGCTACTGGGAGTCCGCCAAGAGCCTTGCTGAAGAGGTCTGCCAAAGGAACGACACAAGTGTGAGCCCAGGGCAGGTTGGGAGCGTACTCGATAGTACCCTTATAGAAATTGCCATTAGGTGCTCCGATACCCATAGCCTTGATTTTCTCAATACCACCAACAGTTTCGATAATAGGTTGTAGTGCTTCGACAGCTGCTTTTACGTAATCATTCACGTTGTCATAACCACCGGTCTTGATGGCTGTAGTAGCCTTGATTTCACCACGTGCGTCCACGATACCGAAAACAGAGTTGGTGCCACCAAGATCCAAGCCGATTACATACGGCTTCAATGCATTTTCTGTCATAATTGTTTATGTTTTTAATAAGTTAGAATTTTTAAAATTTGATGGCAAAGATAAGAAAAAAAATGCATCGGACAAACTTTTAGACAGAAAATTTGCATTGTATGGCTAAAAAATTGTATCTTTGCACCTCGTATGAATTCATTGTTTCCAATAGAGATAAACATCCTTGATTTTATTTTCAAGGGTATTGTCATAGGCATCATTGCCTCTGCCCCCATGGGTCCAGTAGGTATTTTGTGTATTCAGCGCACGTTGAACAAGGGGCGCTGGTATGGTTTTGTGACAGGCATCGGCGCTGCTTGCAGCGACATCGTGTATGCCATGTTCACGGGTTTGGGTATGAGCTTTGTGATGGATTTTGTCAACAATGCCCAGAACAAGTTCTATCTTCAGATTTCGGGCAGTCTGCTGCTGCTTGTCTTTGGAGTGTATTGTTTCAAGAGCAACCCGATGAAGAATATGCACAAGAGCAGCAACAAGCAGGGCACATTGTTCCACAACGGACTGACGGCCTTCCTCGTCACCCTCTCCAATCCGCTCATCGTGTTCCTCTTCATGGCCACTTACGCGCAGTTTGCCTTTGTGGTTCCCGACATGCCTATTGAGATGGGCGTGGGCTATCTCAGCATCGTGTTTGGCGCCTTGCTGTGGTGGTTTGGTCTTACCTGGCTCATCGACAAGATACGCGGCAAGTTTGATACCAATGGCATTCTTATTATTAATAAGGTGATAGGCAGTGTGGTGATCATCTTCTCGCTGATAGCGCTGATAGGCACGGTGTTCAACCTGTATCATCTGCCCGAGTTTTAGGCTGTCCTACGGGGCGTGTGCCCGGAAAGATTATATGAGAATATTATTTTCACAAAATATATGTTTGTAGCACAAGAGTTAAGAAAGAAAAGTATCGCCGAATACCTGTTGTATATGTGGCAGGTGGAGGACATTATCCGTGCCTATGGCTGTTCGCTGCCCGTTATCCGCAAGCAGTATATCGACCGTTTCGACTATACCGACGAGCAGAAAGCCGAGGAGCTGGACTGGTTTGGCAACCTCATCCGCATGATGAACGAGGAAGGAAAGCGCGAGTATGGACATCTCGATATCAACCGCGTGTTGCTCAAGGACGTCATCGACCTGCACGGCATGCTGCTGCAGAGCAGCAAGTTCCCCATCTATAATGCCGAATACTACAAGGTGCTGCCCTACATCGTAGAGCTGCGCAACAAGGGCGACAAGGATGTGAACGAGATAGAAACCTGCTTGGATGCGCTCTATGGCGTGATGATGCTCCGCCTGCAGAAGAAGGAGATAACGCCCGAGACAGCCCGTGCCGTGACCGAGATCAGCACCTTTGTGGGTATGTTGAGCGATTACTACATCAAGGACCGTACAGAGGGCTTGAAGTTTGACGACGACATGTAGTGTTTAATTTTTAGGATATACATATTTTATAATAATATACAGAACTTGAGAAAAGTTCAAAATATATATACAACGAGATGAAAGAGATTGAAAGAAGAAGAACGTTTGCCATTATTTCTCACCCTGATGCAGGTAAGACCACACTGACCGAGAAGTTCCTTCTCTTTGGTGGACAGATACAGGTGGCAGGCGCCGTAAAGAACAATAAGATTCGCAAGACAGCCACTTCCGACTGGATGGATATAGAGAAGCAGCGTGGTATTTCGGTTTCCACGTCGGTGATGGAGTTCGACTACTTGCCCGATGGCGAGCATGGCGATCCCTACAAGGTGAACATCCTCGATACTCCCGGTCACCAAGACTTTGCCGAGGACACTTACCGCACGCTGACAGCCGTTGACTCAGCCATCATCGTGGTCGACTCAGCCAAGGGTGTGGAGGCCCAGACCCGCAAGCTGATGGAAGTGTGCCGTATGCGCAATACGCCTGTTATCATCTTCATCAACAAGATGGACCGTGAGGGCCGCGATGCCTTCGACGTGCTCGACGAACTGGAGGAAGAACTCAAGATCAAGGTTCGACCCCTGAGCTGGCCTATCGGACAAGGTGCCCGGTTTAAGGGCGTGTACAATATCTACGAGCAGCAGCTCAACCTCTTTACTCCCAACAAGCAGCGCGTGACCGAGAAAGTGGAAGTGGACGTCAACTCCGAAGCGCTCGATCAGCATGTGGGTGAGCGCGAGGCTGCCCAGTTGCGTGAGGATCTGGAGTTGGTCAACGGCGTTTATCCAGCCTTCGATGTGGAGACTTACCGTTCGGCCGAGGTGGCACCGGTGTTCTTCGGTTCTGCGCTCAACAACTTCGGTGTGCAGGAACTTCTCGACTGCTTCGTCAAGATAGCACCGTCGCCCAAGCCCACTCAGGCCGAGGAGCGACTGGTAGAGCCTGAGGAAAGCAAGTTTACTGGCTTCATCTTCAAGATAACCGCCAATATCGACCCCAACCACCGTTCATGTATTGCCTTCTGCAAGATTTGTTCGGGCAAGTTTGTGCGCAATCAGCCTTACCTGCACGTACGATTGGGCAAGACCGTCCGTTTCTCTTCGCCCACACAGTTCATGGCGCAGCGCAAGAGCACCATCGACGAGGCTTATCCAGGCGACATCGTAGGTCTGCCCGACAACGGCATCTTCAAGATTGGCGACACGCTCACCGAGGGCGAGCAGTTGCACTTCCGTGGTTTGCCTTCGTTCTCGCCTCTGCTCTTCAAGTATATCGAGAACGACGACCCAATGAAGAGCAAGCAGTTCCAGAAGGGATTGGAGCAGTTGATGAACGAGGGTGTGGCACAGCTGTTTGTCAACCAGTTCAACGGCCGCCGCATCGTGGGAACCGTAGGACAGTTGCAGTTCGAGGTCATCCAATATCGTTTGGAGAACGAGTACAACGCCAAGTGCCGCTGGGAACCTGTCCACCTGCACAAGGCTTGCTGGATAGAGGCCGACGATGCGCAGGAGCTGGAGAACTTCAAGAAGCGCAAGTATCAGTACATGGCCAAGGACATAGAGGGCAGAGACGTGTTCCTCGCCGACTCGGGCTATGTGCTCAGCATGGCACAGCAGGACTTCGAACATATCAGGTTCCATTTCACTTCGGAGTTTTAAGGAATGATGAGGCGCGGACAACACAGAGGCTGATGCCGGATTCCTTGGTGAAAGCGTTGTGGCAGTCAGAAGATAAAATCCGTGTAATCCGCGTAATCTGTGCCAAGATAAAATAATAAAGGATAATATATATATTAATGGATGACGATATTTTAGAAGCAAGGAAAAGTTGGGTCGACAAGATGGTGGCCTGGCAGAAGGAACATATTTCCGACCGCCAGATGACACTCATCCTCGCCTTTGTCATCGGGGTGCTCGCCTCAGTGGCAGGCTATTTCCTGCATGGAATCGTGCACGAGATACAGATTCTGCTCACATCGGGATTTGTCAAGAACACGTACAACCTACTCTTCCTGCTCTTCCCAATCGTGGGCATTTACCTCACGTCGCTCTTTATCAAGTATGTGGTGCGCGACAATATCTCGCATGGTATTACCCGCGTGCTCTACGCCATCTCTACCAAGAACTCAAAGCTGCGCGGCCACAACTGCTGGTCGTCGGTGGTGGCTTCTGGTATCACCATTGGCTTCGGCGGTTCTGTGGGAGCCGAGGCGCCTATTGTGCTAACCGGTTCGGCCATCGGTTCCAATCTGGGACAGATCTTCCGTATGGACAAGAAGACGATGATCCTGCTGGTGGGCTGCGGAGCCAGTGCCGCCATTGCCGGAATCTTCAAGGCACCTATAGCCGGACTGGTCTTCACGCTCGAGGTGCTGATGGTCGACCTGTCGATGGCTTCGCTTCTGCCCATCCTCATCTCGTGTGTCACAGCCACCTGTTTCACTTATATTCTGATGGGCTCGAAGTCGCTCTTCGACTTCACGCTCACCTCGCCCTGGGTGCTCGACCGTGCGCCGGTATGTATCCTGTTGGGTATCTTCTGCGGCTTTGTCAGCCTTTACTTCATGCGCACCATGTCGGCTTGCGAGGGCATGTTTGCCCGTCTGGGCAAGCATCCTTATGCCAAACTCCTCTTGGGCGGACTCATCCTGAGCAGCCTTATCTTCCTGTTTCCTTCGCTCTATGGCGAGGGCTACTCGGCTGTCAACATCCTGCTCAAGGGCAGGAC
>JAFEHB010000882.1_pt1 | contig 15523 bp, 15 predicted proteins | sample 9267121 | NCBI WGS metagenome assembly JAFEHB01 (sample SAMN17103336, study PRJNA684904) | human gut metagenome | isolation source: diarrhea sample from child under the age of five | host: Homo sapiens | place: South Africa: Mafikeng, Mafikeng Provincial Hospital | collected 2019-09 | reverse complement strand
AAAAACCTGTACTTTTGCGACTGCGCCTAGCTGCGAGCGAGAAGCCTGTTCTTAACGCCCTGCATCCGCGTGCGTCGCGGAGCTGGAGAAGGGGGCGAGTACATGGAACAGACAATGCGGCGCCAAGAGCAGCTGCCCGGTGCCTTTAGTGGCGCCATAACCAACAGCCAGCACGGCCGCGTCCGCTGGTATCTGGTCCACACCCCGCATGGTAAAGAGCGCGAGACCTGCGAAAAGGTCCGCCGCATTATCCCGCACGATCTGATGCAGGACGCTTTTGTGATGCAAAAGGAGTTCTGGTTTAAGCGGGACGGCGCCTGGTCGCTCCAAACCAAACCCATGTACAAGGAATACTTCTTCGTCGCCACGCGCGATGCCGCCACGCTCGACAAGGCGTTGGCCCAGTTGAGTTTTGGTTGCCGCATTGCCGGCAGCAGGGAGCGGGCCTATGCGCCCATGCCGGACGATGCACAGGACTGGTACCGCAGCGTGCTCGACGACGACGGCGTGGTGCGCAACAGCGTAGCCCGCATAGAAGACGGCGTGCTGCATATAGAGCAAGGGCCCTTGGTGGGGCAAGAGGCCCGTGTAAAGAAGATCGACCGTCATAAGCGCTGGTGCCTGGTAGACGTGGGCGAAGGCGACTCCGCATTTAGGGAGCTGCTTCCGTTGGACGTTCCCAGCAAAACGTAGGGAAGACGTTGCATCGGCTACTCGTTCGCTTTTTTGAATCTATCGATTGGGGGATCCCTGGGGGACAGGGACGTGGATTTGAACTTGACTAGTAAAGAGACGACTGAATGCAGCGCTTTTGTGGGGGAGTCACTAGCCGTTCAGAAGATACAACCGAGCGGTACGCTGGCTTACCGTTTTTTGAAGAGGCTGTTTGATTTTGTTTTCAGCCTTTGCGTGAGTGTGGTGCTGGTAATTCCAGTGGCAATTGTTTGCGCATTCATTTGTTTGGAATCGCCCGGAAACCCGTTGTATACGCAGGAGCGTGTTGGCAAGGGCGGTAAGACCATCAAGATTCTAAAGCTCCGCAGCATGGTCGCCGACGCCGGCAACGTGCGGAAGTATCTGAGTCCTGAGCAGCTTCATCAGTGGGAAGTCGAGCGCAAGGTCGATGATGACCCTCGCATTACTAAGGTTGGCCAGTTCATTCGCAAGTGCTCTATCGATGAAATGCCGCAATTCCTGAACGTGCTGAACGGCGATCTTTCCGTCATTGGACCGCGCCCCATTACAAAAGACGAACTTGAGCAGCACTTTTCCGATGAGGAAAAGGCTGAGTTGCTTTCTGTCCAGCCCGGCATTACGGGCCTGTGGCAGGCGACCGATCGCAACGCCGCCACCTTCGAGAGCGGCCTACGCCAGAAGATTGAGCTCCATTACGTACGGAACCGTTGCTTCCGTATGGATTGGAAATGTTTTACGGGCACCTTTGGTGCCATGTTCGGCAAGAAGAAGACGGGACGATAGATGGGTACTTCCGACGCCGTGGCCTCTTATAGCGTCTTGATGAGCATTTACAAAAAAGAAGTCCCTGCGTTTCTGCGCCAGGCGCTTAACAGCATGTTGGACCAGACTATCCCTCCAGCTGAAATCGTAATGGTTAAGGACGGTCCCTTGACCATTGAACTTGAGTCGGTGCTTTCCGAATATGACTCGCGGTGGCCTGACCTGTTCAAATTCGTCGCCTACGGTGAGAACCATGGACTAGGATATGCTCTTCATGAAGGTATGCTTTCCTGTTCCAATGAAATTGTTGCACGCATGGACACCGATGATGTGGCGCGTCCTGACCGTATGGAGAAACAGCTTGCCGCTATTGAGGGTGGGCTTGACATGGTCGGCAGTGACGTTGTCGAGTTTATTGACTCTCCTGAGACGCCAATCGCTTCAACGAATTTGCCCAAGGGGCTGGACAATATCCTCGCTTGTTCTAAGCGTCGAAACCCTTTCCGCCACCCACCTATGACGTTTAAAAAATCTAAGGTACTGGAGGCTGGGAATTACAGCTCTGAATATCTTTATTTTGAAGATTGGGATCTGTTTAACAGGATGCTAGCCAGTGGCTGTCGCGCAGATAACCTGCCTGAACCACTTGTAGCGATGCGCGTGAGCCCTGATTTTTATGCTCGCAGGGGCGGCCTTTCGTACCTGCCGCATATCTGGAAGTTTAAGTTTGCTCAATTGCGTTCTGGCTGGTTTAGCCCTGTTGATTTTATTGCCTCGTTTGTTCCGCATGCCGTTGTTTGTGTCATGCCTAACGGGCTTCGCTCTTTTGTCTATAAGAAATTGCTTAGAAAGTAGGTTTGCACATGCCTTGCAAAGTCGGAGTTATAACACTCCATAACTCACCGAACTATGGCTCTTGCCTGCAGACCTATGCAACGCAGGTCGTCTTGGCTCGCGTAGGTGCACAAGCGGAAATAATTGACTATTACCGTAAGGACGCAATTCCCGAAAACGAGGTCGATCGAGCTCTTAATGGCCAGCTTGTAAAGAAGATGCCCATTTTTAAAGTCCCTGGTGTCAAACAGATTGCAAAAATACCTGTATCTCGCATGGTCGCAAGGAGGCGTGCTCCTCTTGATGAGTTTAGGCGTTCTGAGCTTGCTTTGACTGAGCGTCCATATTATTCAGCAGATGAGCTGGACGCGAATCCTCCAGTTGCAGATATCTACTGCACCGGCAGTGATCAAGTCTGGAATAGCATTTGGAATAACGGTTTTGACCGCGCCTTCTATCTGTCTTTTGCTCCTGAGGGAAAAAGGAAGATTGCGTATGCGGCGAGTGTCGGCAAGGCTTCGCTGGAAGATTGGGAAGTCGAGCCGATGCGAAAGGCCCTGTCTTCATACTCTTGCATCTCTGTTCGAGAGCAGGAAGCGGCTGATCTTCTTGAGTCTATTGGTGTTCATGGCGCTGTGCCCGTCATTGATCCTACGCTCATGCTGAATCGTAGCGATTGGGAGGCAATCGCAGACGGTTGGGTTTCGCCTGAACCTTATATTCTTGTTTACCAACTCAATCGTAATGCTGAGTTCGATTCTTATGTGCAAAAGGTTGCCAAGAAGACTGGCCTCAAAGTTATGCGAATTGCATACGGCGTGCACGAGAGGCGTTCTGGCGAGAGCGCTGTTATTTGTCCTTCCGTAGGAAGGTTCCTTTCATTGTTCCTGGGAGCCGAAATCGTTATCACGGACTCGTTCCATGGAACTGCCTATTCCGTAAACCTTGGCAAGAAGTTCGTCACGATTAGTCCTGGTCGTTTTTGTGGCCGTATCGCTAATTTGTTGCAAATGACTAGGCTCGAAAATCACTCGCTTACGAGTTTTAGTGATTTCCAAATCGCAGAAGAGATATGTGACTTTGGTTTCTCACAAAGTGTTCTTAATCGTAAGCGAGAAGAAGCTGTCTCCTTCCTAGGCACTGCGATCGGTCACTAGCCAAATATCGGTTTATTTCATTCTTATTTATTTGTCCGACAATAATTAAACGGTAGAAGAATGTGTGAGAATCTAATTTTTTACAATGGTGGCGTTCGGAAAGAGAATTTCTGTACTCAGGAATTAAAGGAAAATAATAGGCACCTATTTCAGCTTAACCCCTTTGTCTATTTCGTACTTCTTTTACCTTTAATTAGGCCTGCTGTTGTGGCTCAGTATCCATCTATTGAGGGTATTGCAACCTATCTTCGTTTACTTTCCGCTCTTATTGTGGCTCTGCTGTATATGCGGTTTGGAAAAATGAACGTTCCGGTATTGGTCTTTCTTTTAATGCAGGGCGCTTTGTTCCTTTCGACCATATACAACGGTCTTGATACTGGAGCATGGTTTAACTCTGCCGCATCTGCGATTGCTTTGGTGTTGCTTGTTGATTTAGGCTGCAGAGATTTTCCACATTTTTTAAAAGGAGGCATTGCCTGCTATCTGCTATTGGTGTTCGTCAATTTGATAACAATACTGCTATTTCCTGACGGAATGTATCAAACGATCTATCAAACAAGAAATTGGTTTCTTGGCTATGACAATAATCATCTTCAAACGATTCTTCCTGGTTTTTGTTTTGCAGTTTGTTATGCAGGATATTTTAAACGCGGAGCTATTCCTGCCCTTTATTGCATAATTGCTGCCATAACGATTATTTTGACGCAGTGTGCTGCTGCTGTTGTCTCATTGATTGTTCTGGTGTGTGCCTATTTGTTTATTAATAAAGGTAACGGCAGTTTATTGAACTTTCGATCATTCGTTTGTATTTATTACGTTCTCTTCTTTCTGATTGTCGTATTTCGCTTTCAGGAAGTGTTTGGCGTTCTCATAGAAGGTCTCGGTAAAAACCTGACATTTACTGGGAGAACTTTGATTTGGGATTCTTATATGAATTCGATTGCAAAAGCCCCTGTATTCGGATATGGAGTTAGATCAAGCGCCTCCAAACTTCTCATGGTCGGCACGATGCCCTATACCCACAATCACGTTCTAGAGGTTTTGTTTTCAGGCGGGGCGTTATTTGCTGTGTGCTGGGTTCTATTTTTCATTTCCATATGGCGAATATGCAAACCATGGCGCGGAAACACCGTAATTAAGATGCTGTCAGCCTGCTGTTTCGCTCTTATGTTAACCATGATTGTCGAATCATATGAGGGTGCATCTCAGCTTTATGTTCCGTTCACATTATTGGCCGGTTATGGACGGTCGTTGTCAGAGTGCGCAACGGTAGATTGGGATAGGTTGTTGAATGAAAAATAGCAGGAGAGATACTGTTCAGATATTAGAAACTGTTTTAATAACGGTTATCGCTTATGCATTTAACTATTTTATTAACCTGCTTCTGACACCCTTTATTACTAACAATTTGGGTGCTGACGCCTATGGATTCATAACCCTGGCAAACAATATCGTTAGCTTTGCTACGATAGGGATGTTGTCGATCAACTCTTTTGCTGCTCGATTTATTGCCGTCTGTTATCACAGGGGCGAAATGGCAAAAGCGAAGGGTTATTATTCGACTGTATTTGTTGTTGATGCGGCAATCGGTCTAGTACTGCTTTTAGTTGGGATAGTCTTTTCATTAAATTTAAGCAGTTATTTTAATGTTCCGGTTCATTTGCAAGGTGATATTACTCTTCTATTTATTTTAACTTTTTTGAACTTCTTTATTCTTGCAATCCAAACAGCTCCAGGAGCAGCACCGTATGTTGTGAATAAGCTCACGTTGGCGCAGGGTATCAAGGGTGTTTCATATATCGCTGAAGGCGTGGTCCTTGTTGCTTTCTATTTGTTGCTACCTCTCCACTTGTTTTATGTCGGGATCGGATTGGTCGTATCATCGCTCATTATCGCGCTAGGCAATTTATGGATTGCTAGGCGTTATATGCCTGAGGTTCGAGTTATCCCTCATAAAGCGAAATGGGAATATTGTCGCGATTTGATGGGCAATGGTGTTTGGAGCACTATTAATTCTCTCGGCAATCAATTAAATTCTGGACTCGATCTTATTGTCTGCAATTTAATGCTTGGTGCTTTGGCTATGGGGCAACTGGCTATTGTAAAAACCGTTATTTCAATTATCAACGGGATTATGCAAATGGCTTCGCAAGCGTTTCAGCCAAAGCTCTTAAAGAAGTATTCGAGGCAAGATATTGATGGCTTAATTCACTATCTTCGAAATGCAATGGTTGTTAGTGGATGGATTACTAATCTTGCTGTGGCAGGTGTTATGGGGCTTGGCTATGCCTACTTCAAGCTTTGGGTGCCCGGACAAGACACTCTATTGATTTATCGACTTGCGATAATTAGCTCAATAAGCTTAGTTTTTGAAGGCTCGGTCTATCCTCTTTATTACATATATACACTTACAACTAAAAATCGTTTTCCGTGCTTCTTAACGGTTTTTGGCGGTATTTTAAATGTAATATGCGAGATTTTATTAATCGTCTTTTCCGATCTAGGTGTCTATTCAATTACTTTGATGACGGCGATTGTTATGAGTGCAATAAGTCTTGTTAGCAATCCTGTGTATTCGGCTTATTGTTTGAAACGACATTGGACTACTTTCTATCCGACAATCGCTCTAAATGTCATTTCATGCTTGATACAGGTATTTGTTTTCCATTTTCTTGCGGTTGCAATGCCACCCTCATCATGGGGCTCTTTTTTACTTTGTGCTGTATTTTGCTGCATTTTGGGATCTTTAATTCATTTGGCTTTGGCTTTTCTTGTACCTAATTTTATAAAACCTATTAAAGGGGGCAATTAAAATGGCAACTATATTGTTCGTTAGTGAGTATCTTTGCGCTTCGGCATGCGGTGCTAAAGCATCATCTTTGGCTCATTTGCGAATTCTGGAAGAGCTATTCGGTTCAGCGAATATCAAGGTGCTTGCAGTAACAAATAGTACTAATAATTTTACCCATGCTAATTCTGTGACCATTAATTCTGGAACATCTGCCCTTTCGATGCTGAAGAATTGTGTATCGGGTCATGCTAGGTATGTATCGTCTGAAGTCGTTTCCTATATCAGGAAAACTGCTCCGAATGTTGATGCAATTTTCTTTGATAACGATTCTTATGGTGAGCTTGCTCGTTTGGCCAAGAAAGACAATCCGCGTCTCAAAATACTTTCTTATGCGCATGGGATAAAGGGCATTTCTTCGTGGGAAAACTTGCGCCAAAACCCGAGAAAGATTCTTCGGCTTCCGCATTATCTGTCTGTCGTTAAAAATGAAAAACTAATGGCAGAATGGGCAGATGCCTTTTTTGTACTTAACGAACGGGATGCAGATAACCTTGAGTTAGCCACTGGCCATTCAACTAAATTGCGACTTCCGGTATTTTTTTATGACTCAGCGGATATCGAGGCGTTAAAACACAGCAGATATCGGAAGGCTGGCGAATGTGTCCGTATTTTGTTCGTAGGTGGGACTCATTGGCCGAATATTGAGGGCGCTGAATGGTTTGCAGATAACGTCATGCCGTCTTTAGGAGATTCTGCTCATTTTTATATAGTTGGTCTTGGTATGGAAATCATGCGTGACCGGCTCTCTTGCCACAAAAATGTCACTGTTGTCGGTGGAGTCGATGACCTTAGCTCTTGGTATCTAAATTCAGACGTCGTTGTTGGCCCTATTTTCTCAGGCGAAGGCATGAAAACCAAAACTGCTGAAGCGTTTATGTATGGGAAATTATTTCTTGGAACAGATGAGGCGTTTTGCGGTTATCAATATCCTCCCGATTGGTTGTGCAACACCGCTCAAGACTATATCGACTGGATAACGACGCTAGCGCTGGCCGATAGTGATGCTTATTGCGCTACTTCTAGAGAACTGTATGAAAACTATTATTCAGACAGTTCTGTCAAAAAAAATATCTGCGAAGTAATGGCCTCCTTGGGGCTTAATAGATCGGAGTAATCAATGATCATCACTCGCACACCGTTCCGCATGTCGTTCTTCGGCGGCGGCACCGACATGCCCGAGTTCTTCAACGAGCACGGCGGCTCGGTCATATCGACCACGTTCGACAAGTACTGCTACGTCACGGCGCGCCACCTGCCGCGATTCTTCGACTACTCCACGGAGCTCGTCTACTCCAGGATTGAGCGCGTCTCCGACCCCTCCGAGCTCGAGCACCCCGCCGTGCGCAACGCCATGCGGATGCTCGACATGCGCGAGATGCGCATCGCCTACGAGGCGGACCTGCCCGCCCGCTCGGGTCTGGGCACCTCGTCGTCCTTCGCCGTAGGCATGCTCAACGCCTTCCACTGCATGAAGGGCACCTACGCCTCCAAGGACCGCCTGGCCAGGGAGGCGATAAAGCTGGAGCGCGAGCTGTGCGCCGAGGCCGGCGGCTGGCAGGACCAGATCGCCGCGGCCTTCGGCGGCCTCAACCGTATCGACTTCGCCGGCGGCGACTTCTCGGTGCGCCCCGTCATCATCTCGCCGGAGCGCAAGCACGAGCTCAACTCCAACCTGATGATGTTCTTCACGGGATTCACCCGCTTCTCCTCTGACATGCAGAAGGCCAACCGCGTCACGGACAAGACCGCCCAGCTCAAGGAGATGCTGTCTCTGGTCGACGTGGCAGAGGGCATCCTCACCGACAAGTCGGCGGACCTCTCCGAGTTCGGCCGCCTGCTCGACACCACCTGGCGCCTCAAGCGCGGCACCGGCTCGCAGGTCTCCACCGGTTCCATCGACGCCCTCTACGAGCGCGGCATCAACGCCGGCGCGCTCGGCGGCAAGCTGCTGGGCGCCGGCGGGGGAGGGTTCCTCGTCTTCTACGTGGAGCCCGACGCGCAGGAGTCCGTGCGCCGCGCGATGTCCGACCTGCTCTACATACCGTTCGAGTTCGAGGACGGCGGAACCTCCGTCGTGTACTACGGGCCCGAGGACTACGACCTGGAGGGATCCCGCTAATGGATACCAAGTGCCCCCAGACGGGCGACGAGTGCCTGTCGACCTTCTTCGACAACTACCCCGAGATGCTGGCCTGCGAGGCCGAGGTCCGCGCCGCGCGCGACCTGATCGCGGCGTCCTTCCGCGCCGGCGGCAAGCTGCTCGTGTGCGGCAACGGCGGCTCCGCGGCCGACTCCGAGCACACGGTCGGCGAGCTCATGAAGAGCTTCCGCTTCAAGCGCCCGGTCGACGGCGCGTTCTCCGAGGCATACCGCGAGGCCAACGGCGCGGAGGCACCCGCATGGCTCGAGGGGTCGCTGCCCGCCATCTCGCTCGTCTCGCAGACGGCGCTGTCGACCGCGTTCGGCAACGACGAGGCGGCCGTGGGCGTCTTCGCCCAGCAGGTCTACGGCTACGGCGAGCCCGGCGACATCCTGCTCGCCATCTCCACCTCGGGCAACTCCGCTAACGTCGTGGAGGCCGCCAAAGTCGCCCGCGCGAAGGGCGTCCGCGTTGTCTCGCTCACCGGCTCCAAGGAGTCCAAGCTCACCGGGATCTCGGACGTGTGCGTCCGTGTGCCCCGCGATGAGGTCTTCCGCGTGCAGGAGCTGCACCTTCCCACCTACCACGTGCTGTGCGCCGCGGTGGAGGCCGACATGTTCGGGGGTGCCGAGTAGATGCGCCCCTACCGCGAGGCTATCGTTCTGGCGGGCGGATTCGGCACCAGGCTCGCCCACGTCGTGCCCGACGTCTGCAAGCCCATGGCCCCGGTCGCCGGCAGGCCGTTCCTCCGATTCATCATGGACCAGCTCGCCGCGGCCGGCTTCGACCGCGTGGTCGTGGCCGACGGCTACCGCCGCGAGCAGATCGAGGAATTCTTCGGCGGCTCCTACCGCGGCATGGCGGTCGAGTACAGCCCCGAGGACACGCCGCTGTTCACGGGCGGTGCCGTCAAGAGGGCGCTCGGCAGGTGTCGGGCCGACTGGGTCTTCGTCCTGAACGGGGACACCTGGCTCGACGTGGACTTCGCCGCCATGGAGGCCGCGGCGGCCGGCGCGCCCGAGGGAGCCTCGGCCGTCATCGCCGTCAAGCGCATGCGGGACTTCGAGCGCTACGGCACGGTCGACGTTGACGCCGGCGGCGCCCTGACCGCGTTCCACGAGAAGCGCCCCTGCGAGGAGGGGCTCATCAACGCCGGCGTATACCTGCTGCGCGGGGACGCCCTCGACGGCATGCCGGAGAAGTTCTCCCTGGAGAGCGAGTACTTCGAGCGCGTCGTCGGCGACAGGGCGCTGCGCGCAGTGGAGTGCGACGGCGGCTTCATCGACATCGGCGTTCCCGGGGACTACGAGCTCGCGCAGACGATGCTTGCGCCGCTCGCCAGGCGCTGGAAGCTCGCCATGTTCGACCGCGACGGCACGATCAACGTGGATACCGGGCACCTACACGAGCCGGAGAAGCTGGAGCTGATCCCCTCCACAGTCGACATCATGCGCGGCTACTCCGACGACCCCGACTATAAGGTCGTCGTGGTGACCAACCAGGCCGGCATCGCAAAGGGGCTCTATACCGAGGCCGACATGCGCCGCCTGCACCGGTACATGGAAGACGAGCTGGAGAGGCTCGGCGTGCACGTGGATGCCTGGTACTTTTGCCCGCACCATCCCGACTTCACGGGCCCCTGCGTTTGTCGTAAGCCGGCGCCGGGAATGCTGCTAGCTGCAATGAGGGACTATGACGCCGAGTCTTGCAAGTGCGTGATGTACGGTGATATGCCGTCTGATGAGGCGGCTGCCAGGGGTGCCGGCGTTTCGTTTTTCAAAATAAGGCATGAAGAGGAGAATTGATTATGCGCGAGATTGCTTTCTATCACTTTGTAGGTTCTACTAAATAATCTGAGGTGTTTAGATGGATTTTAGGTCTCCCATCGAGGTTTTGGCGGTAAAAGATAACGACGCTGCTGCATTAAGAAGAGCTGCTTCGGGCGGTGCTTTCTCCGTACTGGCTCGACCGATTATTGCGATGGGCGGTATTGTCTTCGGGGCAAAAATGCAGGATGGAGGATTCGTCGCTCACGAAAAGGCAGAAACGCTTCAGGAGCTTGCTAGTTTGCAGGGCAGCGCCTATGTTCAAAGTGACATCTCTTGCATATTTGATTCCGTGGTTGAGTGCTTGAAATCAGACCGGCTTGTTATGTTTGCCGGACTTCCGTGTCAGTGCGCTGCCGTGCAGGCGTACGCTCAGTTGAAGTTGCGTTCAGATTCTTGTCTTAGTCAGTTGCTGCTTTGTGACCTTATCTGTCATGGTGCCCCTAATAATGAGTTATTCCGGGCTCATCAACTCTGGCTGGCGCGTAAGCGAAAAGCGGATGATGGGATCCATTCATTTCGTTTTCGTACAAAGAAAAAAGGCTGGGGCCTCTACTACTACTACTACTACTACTACAGGAACGGTAGAAAAATTGAGGTTTGCGAGCCGGGCGATAGTGACCCATATTACGCGGCATTTCTCAGAGGAGAGACGTACAGGGAGTCATGCTATAAGTGTCCGTTCTCAAAACGCGAGCGTTTAACAGACTTTACGATAGGAGATTACTGGGGCATTGAGTCTGCTCACCCTGATTTTTACGATTCGAATGGCGTTTCCGTGCTTTTGATTAATAGCTCGAAGGGGGAGCAATTTTTCAAGCAGTATTCTTCTGGAGAATGCAGCTATGTTTCCTCCAGTATGCAGCTTGCCTCTAGAGAAAACCACAATCTGAATGGTCCAACAGTTAGGCCTACAACGAGGGACGACCTACTTTGTGCGATTGCCAACCATAGGTCTTATGGAGATCTTGAGGCGTTGTTTGATACTACCCTTAAGCCAAGGTTGACTGTTAAACGTCTTGCAAAACAGATACTGCCTTCTGGTCTTTATGGTTCAATTAAGAGAATCGTGAGGAAGGGATAATGGAATATAAGCAGACTGTGGAGGTAGTAATAGAAAGCTCTCTCTGCTGCGGTTGTTTGTGTTGTGGAGCGGCGTGCCCGTTCAACGCCATTGAACCTACATGCGACAAATATGGGTATGTTGTTCCTATTATTGATGGTGACAAATGTCGCGAATGTGGCATTTGCCTTAGATGTTGTCCCATGTCAGATTTTATTAGTGGATAAGCTTTACATCATCATTGGATGTATTTTTATGGGCGCCGGGATGGGCTTTCACCCTGGCGTTCTTTCTTTTATGGCGGCATGCTGGATATAAATGGCCTTAAAAAAGCCTGTCATTTAAAGACTGACGTTTAAGGAAAGGTACCGTCAAGATTCTTTTGCAAATTGATTTAGCCGTCCTCAGCCCCGTCCTCTTCTAACCCTCCGCCTTTCCCTTCAGCTCGTCCATCTCCTCCAGCTTCGACATGTCCAGGTACCTCCTCTTGCCCCGCTCGTGCTCCACTATGTACTTCAGCTTCGCCGTCACTAGCATGAGGGCCGAGTTGCCGTCCGGGAAAGTCCCGACGACCCTCGTTCTCCTCCTGATCTCGCGGTTGATGCGCTCGGCCCCGTTGTTCTTCCTGATCCGGTGCCAGTGCTCGGGCGGTAATTCCGTGTCGGACAGCGTTTCGGCGAACCCGTCGCGCACCGTCCTCGCGGCCGCTCCGAAGAGCTTTGGCACGCTGAGATCGACTTCCCCGGCGCCTGTGACGAGTCTTCTCGCGTAGAGGCTGCTGTGGTAGGCATCCCGGCCTGCTGCCCTCTCGTAGCGCTCGGCCCCGACGAACTCGGACGCCTCCTCGTCGAGTGGCGCGTCGAGCGACCCCTTGTCTACCGATGCGATGTTCGCAGACACGGCCCGTGCCCCCTCCTTCGTCGGTGATTTGTTGTTTAGGCGCTAGAAATCATATGACAGGGCGCGGGCCGTGTTTCGCTGTGCGGTTGCCAATTTGCGTAAGAATTTGTGCGTTACCACCGTTTGACGAAAAACTAATAAACAATGGTTCTGCTGCGCGCGCATGGGGGTAATATTTACTCAGACGTTCAGTGTCTGGAGCATGACGTTAATTAACTATCCCGGTTCAATTTATTGACCTGACAAATATTGGGATCGCAATGCTTCAGAATGATATCCCCGATACTAACCGGGATGAAAAGCTCCAGAGATTGTATTTCGAGCTTGAGCAAGCCCGAGAAGATCAGCGCGTCTCGCTTGATCATATTGTCCAAGCGCTAGTTGCCTGCATCGCTGCGCTTGCGATACTGTATTCCGTTGCCAGCGGTTTTGGTTCAAGTGGTCAAAATGATATCCCTTTCAAAAACGAAGGGATCGCCTTTATCGCAGCTTGCATCATTTTGGTGGCGGGTTTTTATTGCTCGAGCATCGGTATCGAGCGCATGTTTCGCTATCACTATATGGAAGAGATTGAGCGCAATATTACTTTGCTGACACATAGTGGGCTGGGAGACTTTCCTCCTGGCTGGAATGTGCTGTCATCGCGGCTTATCACATCGAATGTGCGCCATCTTACCAATCAGGGCGCTCGTAGGCACTACGTTCATTTTGCTTGCGCATTGGTTTTTCTTGTTATCGGCTGCCTGCTGCTTTCGGGAATGCTCCTTCTGACTGTCAATAATAAGTGGGTATTCCTGTTTCTCCCTATCGTGGTTTTCTCTGCATTGTCGTATTTGTTGTACGGCTTTTTTGTCGGTACGGACTACAGCAGAGAGCTCTATACATCAATCCGTCGGTTACATGACAGGGGTGCGAGCAAAGGTGTTGGAGAGGGAGATGGCACAGTTCCGCTTGCGCAGCAACCAAAAAAGTATTTCGCGCAATTTAGGGGTAAATTTGCAAGATTGGTCTACACGCGTCCGCGCGACGCGATGAAAACATTCTTTTATTTAGGTGGTGCCGCCTTGGGAACCGCCCTGTTTGAACCAGGATATTCGGTGGGAGAATGGGTTTTTCGTTTTTTCCTTCTTTGGCTGGTCGTCGACCTTTGTGGCTATCAAGCGCGTTATCTAATCAATGACATTAGGGGAATTGACCAAGATGGGAGTAACCCAAGAAGTGAGGGGAGAAACAGGCTCCCGCTTCTTGGTAATAGCAAAACCAGAACTATTCGCATCGGCTGCCTGGTCGTCTTTGCCAAAGCGCTAGTTGCGGGTCTTGTCTGCTGCACCATTGCCTCCAACTCGGGTGGAACTGGAGACCCATATCTGGCCCTTATATTGATGGTGTTTTATGCATTGGTATTTTTGGTAGCAAGTTTATATGAGGTTGCTCGCGGCAAGGGGGAAGTCGGATGGAATGAATTGCTCACGGCATGCTTTGGGGACAACATTCCAGCGAAGGCGAGCGAGGTTATAGAGGGAATTGCATTCGACTCAGCGCGAGTCAGAGCTCTTCGAAAAATGAGCTTGCCTACGATGGTCTTAGTGACCTTGGGATATCCGCTGCGTTTTCTATCTGGGCTTCTGGCTTTTGATCCCGATGCTATTGGCTTACTGCGAACTGTCGAGTTTCTCCGTTTATTTAACGTTAGGTACATTCCCTTTATTGCTCAGGGCTATCTTCCTCTTGCCGCCTCTCTAGCATTGTCTTGCATGCTATTTGGCTGCACTTTTGTTTACATTACTTGGAGTTTAGAGGCGTCTGATACGGTTAGATCTAACACGGTCAGAAAGCACGAGGGTAAATCGGTTCAATTCACAAAGCCTCACATCGCGTATCTCGGAGTTATTTTAGGAATGCATGTTAAGGACGAGCATCCTCTGCGTTCACGAATGTCATTCTTTAGTCCATGGAATTGGACTTTTGTGGTGTCGATTGTTCTGCTCGATTTGATTTCTCTTTGTTTGGCGCCAACTCAGCATGCTGCCATAAATGTCACGATGACTTCGATTTGCTATGCCATTGCGTTCATATGGCCTGATAAAACTTTGGACCTAATGGTAAAGGTCTCTGCCTGCCTTTTTGTCTTTGACTTGATATACATGTTCTTTGGGATTTGCTTCGACCCGGCATACGGTATTTTCTTTGAGTGCGGCTTCAATGGTTTGACCCTAGGCAACCTGTTGCATTTCTGCTTGGGTAACTTGCCGTATGCCTATAGTATTAATGCTGCTCTCGTGATTCAAATAATCGGCGTTGCATACCTGCTGATTTACCTGATTTTTCGTAAGATGAACTATGAGGAAATGAATGCGCCGTTTGTTGCAGAGGCGGTAATGCTGCTGAGGGCTGTTCTCGGGAAGATTGTTTGCATGGTGTTCGGGCAGAAGGCAGTTGAAGCGTTTTGCTTGGGAGACGATGCCGGGGAGAACTGACGCAACGCTGAAGCTCCGCTGATGTTTGATTCAGAGTTGGCGTGTGACTGTCATTAATTGTAATGACGACGATTGTTGCCAAGAGTGAGTACGTGTGTCTGCTTTGGCATTTAAAGCTTGCCAATACCCAGTCTAAGACATTAATTGATGGTAAAGTTACTTGAGACAAGGTCGCAGCTAGTCATTGATTGCCCCGATCGGAGCGAGTCCTCTGTTAAAGATGGACTGAGACGTTTTCACCAATTTGGGTCCGCGCATATGGTCATTCCATAGCCACGGACCCGAATCCGCGCCTACGGAATGACCATATGCGCGGACTGTGCGGCCTTGTCCTTATTGGAATCGAGGTGCAATGCTCTGCGACTGTATCAGTAAAACTGATTTGAATATCCTGAGAAATCATCTGAGGGTTAATCGTGACGTTAATAAGCTGCCCTTGTTTATCTTTCCCTGCGGCGGTGATCAGAGCCTGTATTCCTCTCGACGATTCTTCAAAGCTTATGTGTCCAACAATCACACCGAGGCTTTAAAAAACGTTTTTTGTCTTACTGCCGAAGACGTGGCGGCGGAAATGGACGGTTCGAGACTTAATTTACTTCAGCAAGAGGCCATGCTTGCCGACATATCTGACTGGATATTGATTTTTGCAGAGAGCTGTGGATCTTTTTGCGAGTTGGGTGCTTTCTCCGCTTTGCCTCATGCTGCTTGGATTACCTCTGTTGCTGTTGGAAAGCAATATAAGGGCTCTCGGAGCTTCTTGATGGTAGCGCGCGGAGTCGTGGTGTAAGAAGCAAGGGAGGGCCATCGCCTAGAATCG
>JAFEHB010000879.1_pt1 | contig 15629 bp, 22 predicted proteins | sample 9267121 | NCBI WGS metagenome assembly JAFEHB01 (sample SAMN17103336, study PRJNA684904) | human gut metagenome | isolation source: diarrhea sample from child under the age of five | host: Homo sapiens | place: South Africa: Mafikeng, Mafikeng Provincial Hospital | collected 2019-09 | reverse complement strand
TCCTTATTAAGTCCAATAAAACTCCCTATTTCTATTTTTTTATAAAAAATTTGCGCGTCTAACTCATCACTGAAAGTAACGAGAATGCGACACGCAGTTATTCAATCAAAAAATGTCTTCCATTTATCACCTGCGCGGTACGCATCAAAACACATTCTGATCTGTTCTTCATTGTTCTTTTCGCCTGCAAGTTCAGGAAGTTCGTCCTCTGCAAAATAGTCAAAACCTGTAGTCTCAATATTCTCTTCAAAACCTCCGCCAGTCGCCGCGCAGAGCATGAATATCTTGCAGACTCTGTATGCATAGACCGGAAGATTATGCTTTTCCCTGTCCTGAATGGCGATCACGCTTTTGACAGAAACATCAAGACCTGCTTCTTCTTTCACTTCTTTTATTGTATTTTCTGTCACGGATACATTTACATCACACCATCCACCCGGCAGTGACCAGGTTCCGTTGTTTTCGTGAACGAGCAGGATTTTTCCCTCTTCAAATATCGCTGCGCGGGTATCGATTTTTGGTGTCTGGTAGCCGGTTTCATTACAGAAAAGATCTTTTACTTTTTCCACTGGCACACCTGAAAGCTCAGCCATCATTTCAGCAGAAATATCCCGGATGCGTTCATAACGTTCTTTGTCATAAACATCTTTTCCATAGGTAAGTCCTGCCTGTGCAAGACCCTGCAGTTCCACGATCAGATCGATCCATTGTTTATTTTTATCCATCTTGTAAGTTCCCTTCTCAATACAAATTGATCTTCGTTTCGACAAGTCTGTCGCCTTCATACTGCAGTTTCACAGAGAAAAAACGTTCTTCGCCCGAAAGAAGCAGATCAAGAAACACTTTATCCCCCTCCCATGCAGGAAGTTCCGATACCCTGGCTTTGTCGATCCAGCAAAGCTCACCCTCATTGCATTCAATCAGTTCACCTGTATATCCGTCCGCTGTAAACACGCACATAAGCTCGGATTCACATTCGCTGTTTATAAACGTTACCAGCCCGCGAAATTTATACGAGGTGAGTGTAAGTCCTGTTTCTTCCTTCACTTCACGCCCGAGACATTCCTCAGGAGTTTCCTGGCTTTCCACATGCCCGCCGACGCCGATCCATTTGCCTTCGTTCATGTCGTTTTTCTTTTTTACTCTGTGAAGCATCAGATATTTATTATCATTTTCTATGTAACACAACGTAGTTGTCGTCATTTCAGTTTTCCTTTCTTTCATACATTCCTATCTCTAATAACTATAGCATACTCCCAAACCAAAATACACAGACACGCCCCGTTTAATTGACTTTTCTGTGCATTTATGGTAATGTCTGGTTAGTATAGCCTAACCGTTTATCAAAAAAATTTCAAGTTTAGGAGGCCTTTTTTATGACACCTGAAAAATATAAACAGCTTTCTATCAAAGAATTCACACAGGCAGCCAAGATTTACGACAGTGGATATGCCGGTATTTATGAAATGTGTAAGGATGATTACCCGCCGATCCTGGCAGAACTGGAAAAGGAGCCTTTCCACGATGTGCTCGACTGTGGCTGTGGAACCGGACCGATGCTTGAATTGATCCATCAAAAATACCCTGATAAACATTATATCGGTCTCGACCTCACTCCTGAAGTGATCAAGGTCGCTCAGGCAAAGAAGCTTTCCAACACGGAATTTATCGTAGGCGACAGCGAAAATCTTCCTTTTGCTGAGGATTCTTTTGATGCGGTGATCTGTTCCAACAGCTTCCATCACTATCCGAATCCTCAGGCATTTTTTAACAGTACTTACCGTGTTCTGCGAAAAGGCGGCCGACTCGTTTTACGTGACTATACCTCTTCAGATTTTATCGTCTGGCTGATGAACCATCTGGAAATGCCTCTGGCAAATCTGGCTGGTCATGGCGATGTGAAGATACATAAAGTCACAGAATTCATCGCCATGGCAGAAAAAACCGGCTTCACTGTACTGACTATGGAGAAACAGAAAGGGTTCCGCGCACACCTTGTTGCACGTAAATAACAGTGAACCCATCAATTATTTTTTTCCATAAATAATCCCCATTCCACTGATCATCCATGGTGTTGTTACAACCCCCGGGATAAAGTCGAGTTTCTTTTCCAGATTTCCTATGTAATGTACTTCTGAGATGCCTTCCGCCTTCAGTTCACGGACGAACTGCTCCATATCTCCGTACAGTGCTTTCTGGGAAAACATATCCTGGAAAGAAAATACGCCGCCTTTTTTTACTATCCGGAGTGCTTCTCTTACAACATCCCGTTTGTCTTTTGCTGTGCGTACTTCATGGAATACAAAGTTGCTTACTGCCGCGTCAAAGGTTTCATCTGGAAAATCCAGTTTCGCAGCATCCCCTTTCTGGAAAGATATACGATCTGCAACACCTTCTATCTGTGCGTTTCTTTCACATTGTTCTTTGGCGTAATTCCATTCTGCGCCCCAGTAGTCCATTGCGGTGATCTGTGCTTTTGGAAAAGCTTTGGCACAGCGAACCGTAAGTGCGGCTGCCCCGCATCCGATGTCGAGTAGTCTGCCTTCTCCGTTCCAGTCAAGATGCTCGACCAGGTGCTCATGCACACCCAAAAGAACTGCTGCTCCAAACAACATATAGAGTGCTTTCTCCGGTACCCAGTTTCCGTAGTTTGCTTTTTCGTTCATGATTTTTTCCTCCTCACATTTCAAATCAAATCTGTGTGAGCACATAACAAATCCGAAAAAAATTATGTTTTGCAATAGAAAAAGCCTACCGCATTATTTGCGATAGACTTCTTTTTGTCCGTTCAGATATTTAATTAACGCCATTGTCCCTGCATCCGCGTGGATGCCGATCTCTCTTGCAAGCCTTATTCTTTCTTCCACGGTATAATCTCCTTTGATCAGTTCCATGTATCCCTGAAGCCTCATGGAAACCAGAATCCTGATAAGTTCCGCATCGGGGCTGACACCCATAAATTTGGAAAAATAGCTGGTAAATGCTGATTGCATCTGCATGTCAATCTGGCTCTTAAATCCTTCGTACCGGCTGCCCGCGGATTTCTCTCTTTGCAAATACACTGCACATCCTCTGATAATCTGTGATCACAGGATCCAGGATCGCCGCCAACAGTGCTTCTTTATTTTCAAAAGAAAAATAAAATGCACCGGTCGTAACCCTCGCCGCCTTACAGATATCCCGAAGATTTGCCTTGGCATAACCTTTCTCAAGGAACTCTGCTCTGCCGGATCTGATTAATTTTTGTTCGGTTTGTTTTCTTCGCTCATCATTCATAACACTTGTTATGTTAGCACGCACTAACCGTTTTGTCAACGTTACTATTCTACTTCCACAATTTTCCTTCTTTGTAGTGCTTTCTGCAAAGTGCCACATAACTTTCATTTGAACCAAGCATGATCTGTGCGCCTTCGCGGACGATTTTGCCATTAGCATATCTGGTGTTGCACTGTGCTCTTCTTCCACACCAGCATACGGTAGGGACTTCTTCTATCACGTCTGCAATCTCCATAAGCCGCCTGGAGCCCGGAAAGAGATGGTTCAAAAAGTCGGTGCGAAGCCCATAGCAAAGAACCGAAATATCATAAAAATCCACGATATCCGATAATTTGTCTACTTCTTCGGGCGAAAGAAACTGTGCTTCGTCCACCAGAACTGCTGCTACCCTTTTTTCATGGTAGATATATTCTGAAGTTTCAACATTCCAGCATTTCGAGATCTCCTGCAAAAAATCATCTACATATTCAGCCGGTGCAGACAGCCCTATCCGGGACTTGATCTCATCTTCCCCATCCCGGTTGTCAGTCCTTGGTTTTAATAATACCGCATACTGACCACGTTCTTCGTAGTTATAACGAACCATCAGAATATTGGCAGACTTCGAACTGCCCATTGCTCCGTATCTGAAATATAATTTTGCCATTTTTTAACCTTTCCCCGATTTTCCATACTGAAAAATTCTGCTCTGTATTTTTATTATCGACCAATCTGGTCAGGCCTTATATCTTGCATATATTCGATTATATACGACTACCAGTACCGGAATCCCAATTACACAGCCCACTATGATCAGGTCCAATGCTGCTATAGAATTCCAAATCCCGGCAAATGCCGCCATCCAATAAATAATAGAGTATACGATCCACATAATTCCATTGGCATGATTGTAAGCAGTAATATCTGAAATCTCTGTCTCTTTAACAGTCTTTCCAGACCAGAACCACATAGGTTTTTTCCTGTTCCATGCGTAAATTCCAATTCCTGTGAGTAATGCACTGCATGGGATCATTATGATGTACCAGATCAAATTTTCCATAGAATTTCACCTTTCTCTCGGATTTTTTATCATTCCTCATGCCCTTTCACGAACAGTATAACACAAATAAATGTAGCCTGGTGAGCAGATTTTCTATAAAAAGCTAACCATATTTGACTTTATAGACCGAATAGTCTATTCTGTAAATAAATTGTAAAGCACATGCACCTGGAGGCTGATATGATAAACGCTGTTAGTAATTACGAAAAGACGAAACTTTCTATGGCGAATGTTTTCCTGCAATATGACCAGGACACAATGATAGCCAAATTTTCATTAAAACACGATCCGTCCTGGTTGTATCTTTCTTTTGTTAAGCGCATCTATCGTATCAACAGGAAATCAGGAAATGTTCAATGGTCAGAGGATGATTTTAAAACTGTCTGCGAAGCAGATTATAATGAAGCAATGACCATTTATGATGTTTTGTGTTATTCCAAAGATGAATGTCATCTGGCACATAAGTTTGTAAACGTTGGTAGTCTTTCCACTGTCCAAACAGGAAATCTTTCTTCGAATAACGGATTTTTTCAGAATACTGCTGACTCTTTTAATGGAAAAATCCCAGAATTACACAACGCCTGCCTGACACTTTCCGGGAAAGAACTGAAAAAGGGCGATGTTGCTTTCGAATTAGAACTTTTTCCTTTTTTGCCAGTTATTATTCGTTTCTGGGAAGCAGACGATGAATTCCCGGCAAACCTTCAAATTCTTGTAGACAGAAATATTTTGGATTATATGCATTATGAGACGCTCATGTTTGCACTCACACATTTATTTCACAGACTGAAGGAGGAAATACACAATGACAAAGGGTGAAGAATCCAGGCAGCGTCTGATCAAATGTGCTGCCGAACTGTTCTGGAAAAACGGCTATTCTGCAACCGGAATCAGCCAGATTCTCAGGCAGACAGGACTTCCCAAATTATCAGCAAGAACAACAGGACGGAATTTTACTGGCTGTCCGTATGCGGTGATGGGCATGGAAACTGCACTCAGCAGGCCGAACATCGCATCTGCATTTATGGACGGCACTGACATGCTCCCACCACTTAAATCTTACAGATTTTGAAGTGAGGCTTCCTGCTCGATTGCCCTTCAGGGCAAAGCTAAAACAGGCTATCCCCGCGTGTCCCGCGGTTCTTTTTTATCTGGTTACAGATTTTTCTATGTGCCGCTACGCACACTTTTTATATATCTTTTTTCCTTCTTTCAGGATATTGACAGCTGCATTCACATCCCGGTCCATCCGGTTTCCACATTCACATATGTATGTCCGTTCTGACAAAGCCAGTTCTTTCTTCTTATTCCCACATACGCTGCATATCTTACTGGATGCAAAATAACGGTCTACTTTTATAAGATATTTACCACGTTCTTCCAGCTTATATCCAAGCATCGAAAGGAACTGCCCATATCCGTTATCCTGTATCCTTTTTCCAAAGTGCAGACCTCCGGCTATCCCTTTCAGGTTCAGATCTTCCACACATACCGCATCATACTTCTCCGCAAGGTCATGACTGAGCTTATGATGGAAATCTTTCCTCTGATTCTTTATCCTTTCATCACATAATGCAACCCTTTTCCTCTGTTTCTGATAGTTCCTGCTGCCCTTTTCGCATCTGGAAAGTTTTCTCTGTTCCCGGGCAAGCTTTTTCTCAGCACTCCGGTATCGAACGATGAAGTTTTATTTTTATGGGTGTCATCTTTGGCAGTTTCAGAGACTTTTCCTGCAGGCAGATATTTCCATTTACCATATTCGTTGTATAAGATTTCCGGGAATGTTTTTTTGATTTATAATTTGGAAATCCCACTTTCGGTTCCCGAAAAAATTTCCGGAAGGCTCCTTCCAGGTTCCTCTGCACATTTGCCAGTGCAAGAGAATCTGCTTCTTTCAGCCATGGATATTCTTTTTTATATCCGGCCGGTGTATTTTTCAGCATCTTTTTTTCTTTCTGGTAATAACTGATCTTATCTGCAAGCATCTGGTTATAAAGAAAACGGCAGCAGCCGATTGTTTTCTCTATCTGAATTATCTGCTCTTTATTTGGATAGATCCTTATTTTTACTGCCCGGTTTATCTTTCTCACCCTGACTTTCTATATACTGACGGATTGCTTCTATCGGTGCCTCACCTGCAGTCAGCAGGCAAAAACTCTGGCTCCAGAATGCTTCTTTCCACAGTTTCTCTTTTATCTGTGGATATTCTTTTTTCAACAGTCTGCTACTGGCACTTTTATACGCATTAATAAACTTACTTAGTTCTGACCTGGGTTGTGCCCGGAACATTACATGAACATGGTCTCAGTCATGGTTTCACTCTTCCAGCACCTTTCTTATTCCTTTTAATACACCTCAAAGCTACCTCTCTTCATTTTCTATTGCTCTGCGAAAAAATGCTCCTTCGCATATGTAAACTGTCGGTTGAACTTTTCTGCTGCCTGGTGGCTGATTTCCAGTTCCGGGTACATCATGTCGAAGGCGTGGATGTTGCTGTGGTAAATGTCCAGTTCTGCGTGGATGTTGTTTTTCTTCAGTTTATGTATGTATCGCACGGCTTCTGCAAAAAACGGCTCTCCATCTCCTACAAACGTATAGGCCGGCGGCAGACCGGAAAAGTCTGTGCACCTTGCCGGAGCAGCATAGATCGGTACCTTGGTTTTGTCAGTATTTCGCAGATACATTTTCCAGGCGAAATGATTTTTCCGTGTATTCCAGACTTTGCCGTGATTGTCCCGGGATGTTTCCGTATCCCGGTCATCCAGCATTGGATACAATGGCATCTGAAAAGCAATCTTCACATCCCCTGTATCTCTCGCTTTCATGCATACAGCGACACACAGCCCGCCGCCGGCACTTTCTCCACCGACCATGATCTGATCCGTTCTGATTCCCAGCTCATCTGCATGATTTTTCAAATACAAAAGTGCATCATAGCAGTCATCCAGTGCCGCCGGATACGGAGTCTCGAAAGCCATTCTGTAGCCAGGGGAAAAGACCACTGCTCCGTATTTTTTGACAAGATCCACCGCTCTTGACATATGAACCATTTCTTTCATTCCGGCGATATATCCGCCACCATGAATCCACAAAATCCCCGGCGTTTTATCCGTCTTTTTCTTCGGCGAAAGGACAAGTGCCGGAATATTTCTGCCCTCAGAAGGTATCTTGATTTTTCTTACGCAAATATCCCTGTCGGGTTTCATTGATCGCATGTCTGCACTCCTTACCTTATCAGTCTGTCCTGAAACAGTTCCATCTCCTGCCGAATCCAGGTCATGATCACGTCCACAAGGTAGTCCTGCTGCACCTGGCTCAGTTGTTTCCCTGGCTGGATCTTGTGCCATTTCTTAATGCAGCCACGGCAGCAGGTCGCTGTTGCGTGCTGTGCGATGAATACAGGATGACCGCGCATTGGGGTCTGTTTTCCATCGTTTGGGATCACTGCCGGTGCTTCGCGCTTTACGATAAAATCGCGCGCATGTTCTTCTATTTTGTCCAGCCCTTTGCTGTTGATATAATCAATGTCCACCTGCTTCAGATGAAATCTGCTTCGGAATGTCGACTTCCCCAGATTTTCAAAAAGCTGTTTGTACCATTCGTCTTTTGTCACTTTTATCACTCCCGAAAACTTTATATCTAGGTCTGTACAATAAAAAGGACATGGCAAGCTCCACCATGTCCCCATTTGAGTCAAGCGGATATTCGCACTCCGCTTTGCTACTTGCTTATAACCAAATAGCAGTTGATCTGGTTAGATTGCAAGAAGATTCTTGATCGCTTCCATATAGATAAGCACAGCTTCTTCCATTCCAGATACAAGAATAAACTCATCTGCGCCGTGGATACGGTAGTCGATCCCCGGCATTTCCGGTCCGAATGCGATGATGTTTTTGAGTGATTTCGCGTAAGTTCCACCGCCGATCACCATCGGTTTGTTCTCTGTATCGCCTGTAACATCTACGTATGCCTTGTACAGAGCATTTACAAGCGAGGATTCTCTCGGGAAGAACAGTGCATCACCGATCATATGAACCTCGATACGTCCGTTCTCATCTTCCAGTCTGTCCACACACATCTTGCGGACTTCGTCTGCTTTGAGAGTAACCGGTACACGAATATCAATCGTACTGGAGATCACTCCATCTTCTGTCTTGACGATTCCATTACACAGAGTCAGCTCACCAAATTCATCTGCAAACTTAAGTCCAAGACCGGAACCATCACAGGCTGTACCGATATGTTCATTGTAGAATTTCACAAAGTCATCTTCGAATCCTGCTTTGGCAAGACATTCAAATGTCACACCTGCCGCATTGACACCAAGAGTCGGTGTGCTAGCATGTGCAGGAACTCCCTTTGCATAAATGCTGATCTCACCGTTCTCTTCTGTCACTTTGTATTCCTGAAGTTTGGTTTCTGCAAAAGCTGCTTCCAGTTTGTCCTTCAGTCCGGTTTCTGCCGGAACGACTGTATTGCAGGTATCACACACAGCATTGGAAACAAAACCTCCGTTCATGGAAATGATCCTGGTATTCTTAGAATGTGCTGTCATCATTACCATGCCCTTCTCACCGTGGATGCACGGGAAGTTTGCGTCTGGTGTGAATCCGCAGGATACTTCTTCTGCAACTTCATTGTAATGCTCCATGCATTTGGAACCTGTCTCCTCATTGCAGCCCATGATCAGACGAACTCTCTTGTTGAGTTTCACTCCGGAATCACGGAGAAGCTTCATTGCGTAAAGAGCTTCCAGAACCGGTCCCTTGTCATCTGTGGTTCCACGTCCGTAAACATGGTCACCTTCTCTGGTAAGTTTGAACGGATCATAAGTCCAGTCACCGCCGACCGGAACGATATCAAGATGTCCTGCAATACCGACGATTTCTTCGCCTTCGCCCATCTCAGCATAGCCGCAGTAATTGTCCAGGTTTACGGTCTTGAATCCGAGTTCATCGGCAATCTTGAGTGCTTCCTCAAGTACCTTTGCAGGGCCTTCGCCAAAAGGCATTCCCTCTGCCGGAGTCCCAAGCTGTGAATCGATCGCAACCAGTCTTCCGAGATTTGTCAGCATTTCGTCTGTTAATCCATGAATCTGTTCTTTTATTTCCATAATCATTGCCTCCAGTTTGTATTAGCTTTCGCTGAAATTTCCTCTTCCCCTATCCTAACAGATATTGGTCAGGCAAGCAACTCTTTCTCCACATTTTCGAAACCAATCCGCTCAATTGTTTCTGCAAAACGTTCTCCTTTGATTCCGTTATCTCTGAAGAAAAGGATTGCTTTCTCGATAACGTCAAGTGCCTCTTCTTTGGATGTAAAAATCCTGCCAAGTGCTCTTCCCTTTGATACTTTTTTGCCCCAGCGTCCGCCGATGTAGATCTTGTATCCGTAAGTACCGTCTTCGATCGTGTGGAACGGGCATTTTCCTACGCAGCGTCCACAGTGTCTGCACGCTTCTTTGTCGATCTGGATCTTTCCATCAATGACCTTTGCAACTTTGTTTGGACACGCGGCTTCAATCGCACATTTTTTGCAGCCTTTGCAGACATCTGTGTTGACTTCCGGGATCCTCTGTCCAATAATCCCGACATCATTCAAATTCGGTTTGACACAGTTGTTCGGACAGCCGCCTACTGCGATCTTGAATTTATGCGGCAGTGCGACATCGCTGTATCCTTCATAAAAACGTTTGTAGATTTCCTCGGAGATCGCATAGGAATCCAGAAGTCCATACTGGCAGGTTGTTCCCTTGCAGGATACCACCGGACGGACTTTTGCTCCCGTTCCTCCTGTCACCAGTCCTTCTTTTGCGATGAACTGCTGGAATTCTTCAATCTTATCATAAGGGATTCCCTGGATCTCTACGGAAAGTCTCGTTGTATACAGTAGATTTCCATTGCCAAATTTTTCGGCTGCTTCTGCCATACAGCGGTGCTGTGCTGCGGTTACTTTTCCATTTATCGTAAGGACCCGTGCCGAAAACAGATCGGTTCCTCTGTTGTTCAGAAATCCCATTCCTTTGACTCTTTTTTCATCTTCTTTGCTGACTGTTAATGCTGACATCTCTATACCTCATTCCATGTTTTTTTCATTTATAATTCATAATATACCACTTGAGTATGTATTTGAAAAATGATATTATTTTATAGAAATGATAGGTATTTTCTATACTAGGAGAATGTAAAATGACGATACGACATCTGACCATTTTTGTTGCAGTAGCTGACCAGGGCTCTATGAGTGCAGCTGCCGCTCATCTGTATTTATCGCAGCCTACCGTAAGCCAGGCGATCCGCGAGCTGGAAAAGCATTACAACGGGCTTCTTTTTGAACGCCTCGGCAAAAAGCTTTATCTCACAGAACGCGGAAGTCTGCTTCTGCCGCAGGCGCGCAGTCTGATCCGCCAGTTCCAGCAGCTTGAAGAACTGATGCTCAACCAGGGACAGTCCTCCACATTGAAACTCGGTTCCACGATCACGATCGGAACATGCCTGACTCCTTTTCTGATCCCGAAACTACAGAAAATCTGCCCGGATGTCAGAGTCCATTCTTATGTGAGTAATACCAAGGACATTGAACAGAAGCTCCTGCGTTCTGAACTGGATGCCGGAATCGTTGAAGGCGAGATTCTTTCTCCTGACCTTACCGTTCTCCCGATCATAGATGACTGCCTGGTGCTTGCCGCAGGTAAAGATCATCCTTTTTATCAGAAAAGCTGTATCCAGGTACAGGATCTCGCCGGAGAATCTTTTGCCATGCGCGAGCAGGGAAGCGGAACCCGGCAACTTTTTGAAGACTATACAGCGAGGCATCAGATTTCTGTTCAGACAGTCTGGGAGGCAAACAGTCCCCGTACACTCCTGAATGCGGTGCTTTATGACCGGGTGCTTTCTGTCATGTCTCTCCAGCTTATGAAACATGAGATCCAGCACAATACGATCCGGGTTTTTTATAACCAGAATGGCGAATGGAACCGCAAATTCAAGCTTGTCTATCACAAAAACAAGTTTCTGACCCCTGCGATCCATGAACTGGAAAAACTGCTCCACACGTACAAAAATATCAAACTCCCGACCAATATGGGAATATTGGAATAAAAATCCCAATCTCACTTATAATAAAGGAACGCTTCTTATGGAAAAATATATCAGCTTTACAGTCCCGTCTGATTCAGCCATTTCTACCGTCGGTCAGGTTCTTCGTGCTCAGGGACACCTGACAAAAAAGCAGATCAGCCGCGCCAAATTTCTTCCGGATGGCATTCAGAAAAATGGCATCCGCTGCCGGATCACAGAATTTGTCCTCCCCGGTGACGAAATCCAGGTCTGTCTGGAAACTGCGGAAACTGCTTCTAAACAGCTTGTTTCGGGCGATTTTTCTTCCCTTGAGATTCTGTATGAGAATCAGGATATTCTTGCGGTAAATAAACCGGCTGGCATGCTCACACATCCGTCCGGAGCACATTATGCGGACACACTTTCCAATCAGGTCGCGGCTTATTTTCAAGATCGGCAGTCAGATGATATGCCGAACAGCCAAAAGGCCTCCATCCGTGTCCGCCCAATCGGACGGCTTGACAAGGAGACCTCTGGTATTGTTCTGTTTGCCAAGAATCAGGTTGCGGCGCAGCGACTTCAGGCACAGCGTGAAGAGCATATTTTTCGCAAGGAATATCTTGCCGTTGTGGTTGGATATCTGCCAGAAGATCCTGCTGATCTCTGGCATACCATTTCTTTTCCTGTAAAAAAAGTATCTGACCATCCGCTGCGGATGCAGGCAGTTCCTGATCCTAACGATAATTGCCATGCTGATGCTTCTCTGCTGCCCGCAGTCACACATTACTGTACGCTTTACAGTACAGCAAGCTGGTCACTGGTATCTCTCCGCCTGGATACGGGCCGCACGCATCAGATCCGTGTCCATATGAAAGCACTTGGGCATCCGCTTCTGGGCGATACTTTGTACTATGAGCAAAAGCTGGACAATTTTTCTGTACAGCCATCTTTTGCCCGCACTGCTCTCCATGCCTGGAAGGTATACTTCCGGCAGCCATTTGAAGGAAATGAGATCAGGTTGACCGGAACACTGCCGGAGGATTTCAGAGCGATCATACCTTATTTGCCGCTCTGAAAAATCATCTGTTCTTATAGTTGACAGTGTTGCCTGTTCGTGTGAAAATAGGACAGATGCAAGTGGATTTTATTTTTATGTATTGGAGGATTTTTTATGTCAGATCAGGTTCGTGATATGACGAAGGGTTCCCCGGCGAAGCTGATCCTGCTTTTTGCAGTGCCGCTGATGCTGGGGAATATTTTTCAGCAGTTGTATACGATGGTGGATACGATCGTTGTCGGACAGGTTGCCGGGGTTCAGGCTCTGGCTGCCCTTGGTGCGGTGGAATGGATCATGTGGATGGTACTCGGCGTTTCTACCGGAGTTACGCAGGGGTTTTCTATTCTGATCTCGCAGCATTATGGTGCCCGGAAATGGAGTGACCTTAAGAAAGCAGTTGCACACAGTTATCTGCTTACAGCGGTCACTGCTGTTTCGCTTCTGATCGTCAGTCAGCTTGCTGCCAGATGGATCCTGGTGCTTTTGAATACACCGGATAATATTATTGGGATGTCGTTGATCTATCTCAGGATCGTTTTCTGCGGAATTCCGATCGTTGCCGCCTATAATATTTTTGCCTCCGTGCTGCGTGCTCTTGGCAACAGCCGGACGCCTCTGATCGCTATGATCATTGCTTCTGTTATCAATGTAGTCCTGGATCTTGTTTTTGTTGCCGGGCTTCACTGGGGTGTAGCCGGTGCTGCTCTTGCTACGGTTACTGCTCAGGCTTTTTCTGCTCTGTACTGTTTCGTTGTGGTGAAAAAAATCGATATTGTACATACTTCCAGAAGTGATTTTGAACATGTGCCGGGACTGAACCGGAAACTTCTTGGACTCGGCGCTCCGATCCTGTTTCAGGATGTGATCATTTCTGTTGGCGGTCTTGCTGTACAGTTTGTGATCAATGGATATGGATTTCTGTTTGTTGCCGGATTTACTGCAACGAATAAGCTTTATGGTGTTCTGGAGATGGCTGCGATCTCCTATGGATATGCAGTGGTTTCCTATGTTGGGCAGAATCTTGGTGCAGGTAAGATCGGGCGTATCAAAAAAGGTGTGCATGCCAGTGCTTTTCTTGCATTTCTGACTTCAGCATTTATCAGTATCATGATGTTTCTTTTTGGAAAAACACTGCTCTCTATGTTTATTTCCGGTGACCCGGCACAGACGGAACAGGTGCTTGCCATTGCATGGCATTATCTGTCCATTATGGCTTCCTGCCTCTGCATTTTGTATTTCCTGTATGTTTACCGTTCTGCGCTGCAGGGACTTGGAAATACGATGATCCCTATGCTGAGTGGTGTTGTGGAATTTTTTGTCCGGGTTGGTGTTGCTCTGCTACTTCCGAAACTTGTCGGACAGAATGGGATTTTTTATGCGGAGATTGCCGCATGGACGGGAGCGACGGTGCTTCTTATCGTTAGGTATTATATCAGTATTCGTAAATTTAAAGCGGTGATGTAAAAAAGTTATTGACTCTACAACCATTGTAATGTTTAAAATCAGATGGAAAGGAGTCAATAATTTATGGAAAAAAATCTTACTTCCGGCAGTGTTCTGAAAAATATCATTTATTTTTCACTGCCATATCTCTTATCTTATTTTCTACAGACTTTATATGGCATGGCTGATCTTTTTATCATTGGTCAGTTTGAGGGGGTCGCGAGTACTACTGCTGTCTCGATCGGCAGCCAGGTTATGCATATGATCACTGTTATGATCGTCGGCCTTGCCATGGGTTCTACGGTTACCATTGCACAGGCAATCGGTGCCAGGAACAAAAAAAGTGCTTCCAGGACGATTGGAAACACGGTTGCTTTGTTTATGGCTGTTGCTGTTGGGCTGATGGTGATCCTGCTTCTTCTTGTTCATCCAATTGTATCTGTGATGTCTACCCCTTCGGAAGCGGTAGCTGGAACTGTGGTCTATCTTACGGTGTGTTTTATTGGGATTCCGTGTATTACGGCGTATAACATTATCAGTTCGATTTTTCGTGGGCTCGGGGATTCCAAAAGTCCGATGTATTTTATTGCAATTGCGTGTGTGGTGAATATCGGGCTGGATTATCTGTTTATGGGATATTTACACCTTGGTCCGGTTGGGGCTGCGCTTGGTACTACTTTGTCGCAGCTTGTGAGTGTGATCATTGCACTGATCGTGATCATGAAAAAGGAAACCGGGATTTCTTTGTCGCGGAAGGATTTTCGTCCGGATCATAGATTTATGAAGAAAATTCTGAATATTGGCATTCCGGTTGCGCTGCAGGATGGATTTATCCAGGTTGCTTTTATTGTGATCACGGTTATTGCCAATCGGCGCGGATTGGATACGGCGGCGGCTGTGGGGATCGTGGAAAAGATTATCAGCTTTTTGTTTTTGGTTCCTTCTTCTATGCTTTCTACGGTTTCTGCTCTTTGTGCGCAGAATATTGGGGCTAGGAAGCATGAGCGTGCTTCGAGGACGCTTCGTTATGGGATTTTGATCGCGGCTGGATTTGGGGTGATCGTGGCTGTTGTGATACAGTTTGTTGCGGGATCTGTGGTGTCGTTGTTTACTTCGGATGCGACGGTTGTTGTGCTGGGAAGTCAGTATATCCGGGGATATATTTTTGATTGTATTTTTGCGGGGGTTCATTTTTGTTTTAGTGGGTATTTTTGTGCTTATGGAAGGTCGGGATTTTCTTTCCTGCATAATATCATATCTATACTCCTGGTTCGTATTCCAGGAGTATACCTGACTTCGTTATGGTTCCCGGATAATTTATTCCCAATGGGAATTGCGACGGCTTGTGGGTCGTTGTTATCGGTGATTATTTGTTTTATTTTATTTAGATGGATGCTGGCGCATCCGGCAAGATCCTGAGGGGGAACATCTCAAAGTCTGCGAAGGCCGAAGTTCCCCCTCAGACTCCCCCTTCTTGGCCACGCGGCTTTGGTGTGGGGACGGGCGTGCCTGGCAGCATCGCCCTGGGAATTGGAGGAAAAGGGGAAAAAGAGAATTAAAAAAAAAGCTAGAACGTACTTTGCTCTAGCTTCTTCTTTTCGTATATTCAAAACTACATACATGATGACTAAACAACCGAATCAATTGACCATGCTTTTCTTGGTCAAGCCCTCACCCTATTAGTAGCAGTCAGCTCCATGCGTTACCACACTTCCACCCCTGCCCTATCAACCTCGTCGTCTTCAAGGGGGTTTAC
>JAFEHB010000878.1_pt1 | contig 15636 bp, 16 predicted proteins | sample 9267121 | NCBI WGS metagenome assembly JAFEHB01 (sample SAMN17103336, study PRJNA684904) | human gut metagenome | isolation source: diarrhea sample from child under the age of five | host: Homo sapiens | place: South Africa: Mafikeng, Mafikeng Provincial Hospital | collected 2019-09 | reverse complement strand
TTACTATGGTCTATTCTTTTTATTTTCGTCTGTTTCCCCTAATGAATCAAATAGTAATTAATGACCTGACTCTGAAGACAATATCTTTTGTACCTCAGTGACTGGTTTTTCTATCACTTCAGCGATTACTTCCAAAGGAATACCTGCTCTATGCATTCGTTGTGTGTAACCTGTGGTTGCCTCATTATATCCCTTGATTCTGCCCTCAGCAAGACCTTCTCTTCGACCGGATTCTTTATGATCTGTCCATGCATTTCTCATATTTATCGTTTCCTCCTTTTCTGGAATAGAAAGACCTAATCCTGTAAATGTATTTATAATCTGTGCAGCAGTGATGGAAAAAGTAGAATAATCTGAATTAGATCATTTACCTGTGAAGAATAATTAATCGCATCATAAAGCATATTTCTTACAGGCATTGCATAATGAATATGAGATTGATTCTCAACTCCAAACAGTACATAAAGAGTATTCTTATGCTCCTTCGCAATACAACCTTTTAAAATGTCCCTAAATTTCTGTATTGTAGCTAACGCTCCATGTTTACCAATTGGAAGAGCAATTTCAGAAGTATTCCTGTCAATTAAATTCTCTGGAAGTATTCTTTGTTGTCCATCATAAATAAGATAATTAAAAACGTCGGCGAAAATCTCATTATTGGACAAATATTCTTTCGTAAGTGCATCAGCTCTACTCATAACACTCACCTCGAAATATAAATTATTTTGTTTAAATATATAATACGCTAAAATTGGAAAAAAATCAATGAATTTCCAGCACGATTTTTGTAACTTTATTTTATATTTGAAAATAATATACTCGTAAGTTACTAACTCGTGAGTATAATACTCGTAAATTTATCAATACATTGTTTTCCTCGATGTATGGTCATGTATTGCATGACGCACATCTCGTAGCAAGATAAATCGAAAGGTTCCTACTTTAATTTCTCGAAAAATAACAATCCCCTTTATTCTGATACTTTCTCTTCATGAATTCGATAGCAAAATTTTCTCTTAGTGGTTTTTCATAATAAATAAGAATTTATGAATTTTTGACTGTACAAAAATCATAAAACTCTATAAAATATCTTCAAAATCATAAAAAACCTCACAAACACACAAATAATCATATAATTAATGAAATGTTCATATAAATACCTTGATTTTATGCTCTATTCATGATAAATTAAATTCACAACAAATAAGTGAGACATAAAAATAAATTAAACGAAAGAGTTTATGAACAATTTGAACCTTTAAATGAATGCTATGAGGAGGATGTAAAATGAGTAAAATTGACGAAATCACAAGAGAGAGCTGGATTATGGGTACTTTCCCGGAATGGGGTACATGGTTAAACGAAGAGATTGAAAATGAAGAAGTAAAACCTGGTACAGTAGCAATGTGGTGGTTAGGATGTACAGGAATGTGGTTCAAAACACCGGAAGATTGTAATATCACTGTTGATTTATGGTGTGGAAATGGTAAGAGAACACATGGTGATGGAAAGATGAAAGTTGGTCATCAGATGGCGAACATGTGTGGTGCAAGAGCAATGCAGCCAAACTTAAGAGCAGTTCCATTTGTTCTTGATCCATTTGCAATTAAAAAAGTAGATGCAGTTTTAGCAACACATTATCATCAGGATCATATGAGTGCAGAATATGCAGCACATGTAATTAAGAGCGGACTTACTACAGTAAATGAAAAAGGAGAGATAATTCCAGTTCCATTTATCGGTCCTAAAAAATCCGTAGAGTTATGGCAGAAATGGGGAGTTCCTACTGACAGATGTATCACAGTAAGACCTGGTGACAGCATTAAAATTAAAGATATTGAGATTATTGCATTAGATTCTTTTGACCGTACCTGTCTTGTAACGACAGATTCTACTGGTCCAGACAGAGAAGAACTTACAGGTGTATGTCCAACCGATATGGACGACAAAGCGGTTAACTACCTGATTAAAACACCAGGTGGAAATATTTATCACAGTGGAGATTCTCATTACTCTATTTACTTTGCTAAACATGGAAAAGATTATAACGTTGATGTGGCATTTGGTTCTTATGGAGAAAATCCAGTGGGAATGGCTGATAAAATGACATCCTGTGATATACTTAGAATGGCAGAAGCATTAAGATGTAACGTAGTTATTCCAATTCACTATGATGTATGGACAAACTTCATGGCAGATGTTAACGAGATTCGTGTTCTTTATGATATGAAGAAGGATCGTCTTGATTATAAGTTCCATCCATTCTTCTGGGAAGTTGGAGGCAAATATGTTTACCCTACAGATAAAGATAAGAGAGCATATCATCATAGAAGAGGATTTGAGGATTGCTTTGAAGCACCACAGAATATTCCATTCCGTTCCTGCCTGTAATCAGCATCTGTTCAGAGCTGTGTAGGTTGAACGGATGATACATTAGAAATCCATATAAAATTAATATATCGCTACATTAGCTCTGAATAGATATAAGAGTAAAAGCTTTAGCCGTAAACATCGTTATTTGAGGAGAAGATACTATGTTAAAAGAATTTGTAGAGAAAAAGCATTATAAATTTGCACAGAGCGCACCAAGCTGGCAGGATGCCATCCGCATGAGCTGTGAACCGTTAGTAGCAGACGGAACTGTGGAAAAAGAATATGCAGAAGATATTGTTGAGTGTATAACAAAATATGGTCCATATATTGTAATTATGCCAAATGTTGCAATGCCTCATTCTCAGGAATATGCAGAGGGCGTACATAAAACAGCAATTAGCTTTATGAAGTTAGAAGAACCTGTTTCTTTTGAAGAAGGTAATCCAGAAATGGATGCTAAGTTATTTTTTACATTAGCTTCCTGTGATTCTGAGCAGCATTTAAAAAATATGCAGAGACTTTCCGAACTGATGATGAACGGTGATGCGATTGAAGCTTTGATGGATGCAAAAACGCCGGAAGACCTAGTGGAGATTGCAGATAAGTATCTTGCAAAATAAAAGCAGTACGACAGTATATAAAATAGTGTATAAAGCTGTATACAAAAGATACTGCAGAAAACAGTACACAAAATAGTATGCGGAGATGCCACAAAAGAAAAAGTACATAGAATAGTACATTTTTTAGAAAAGGTAACAGGATTAAGAGAGGAAAATGATATGAATATTTTAATGTCTGCATGGACGTACTTTGCGACAAACGTATTACAGCAGCCGGCATTTATGATTGGTCTGATTGTTATTATCGGTTATGTATTACTTGGCAAGCCATGGTATGATGTGCTCGCAGGTGCGATTAAAGCCATTGTTGGTTATTTAATTTTAACAGTTGGTTCTACAGGACTGGTAACAAATTTCCGTCCAGTACTTGTAGGTTTAAAAGACCGATTTAATATGAAGGCCATGGTTATTGACCCGTATTTCGGACAGAATGCGGTAACAGATGGTGTACAGGAAGTATTTGGTAAGGGATTCGGAAATGCGATGATTCTTTTACTGATTGCATTCCTTGTTAACATTTTATTAGTTCGTTTTAGTAAATATACAAAGCTCAGAGCTTTATTTACAACAGGACATGTACAGGTACAGCAGGCAGCAACTGCTTACTGGTTAATCCTTTTTGCTTGTCCATTCTTAGCAAAGAGTGACATCATGATTTTAATTGTAATGGCAATCATTCTTGGATGTTATTGGGCAGTAGGTTCAAACCTTACTATTAAGCCTTGTCAGGACCTTACTGATGGAGCAGGCTTTTGTCTGGCACATCAGCAGATGTTTGGTGTAGCTTTTAATGCATGGCTTGCAGACAAGCTTTTTGGTAAGAAAAAAGGTGAAGACAAAGAAGTTAAGAAAATTGATGATATTGAATTACCAGGATTTATGTCCATTTTCAATGAAAACATGGTATGTACATCTATCCTTATGTTAATCTTCTTCGGTGCAATTCTCTGCATCCTTGGAAAAGATTATCTGGTAGCACAGGGATTCCTTGAAGAAGGTTCCAGCATGTTATTCTACGTGATCCAGACTTGTTTATATTTCTCAGTGTATCTGGCAATTTTACAGCTTGGTGTTCGTACTTTCGTAACAGAGCTTACCGCTTCTTTCCAGGGTATTGCAGACAAGCTTCTTCCAGGTTCCGTTCCTGGTGTTGACTGTGCCGTTGTATACGGTTTCGGTTCTGCAAATGCAGTTCCTTTAGGATTCCTTGCAGGTTTCGTAGGACAGATTCTTGCGATCGCAGCATTGATCGTATTAAAGAGTCCAGTGCTTGTTATCTGTGGGTTCGTTCCGGTATTCTTTGATAACTCTACAATCGCTATTTTTGCAAATGAAAAAGGTGGAATCAAAGCAGCGTTAATTCTTCCATTCTTATCCGGTATCGTTCAGGTATTTGGTTCTGCATTAATCGCAGGATGGGTTGGAATGGCAGCCTACGGCGGATATCTCGGTATGTGGGACTGGGCAGTTGTATGGCCTGTAATGACAGTAGTAATGAAGTACTTAAGTATCGTTGGTGTAGTAGTAATCGCAGTTGTACTTTTGCTTATTCCACAGCTTGAATACAGAAAAGATAAAGAGGGTTACTTCTTAATCACAGAAGACTATGAAAAATACAAAGAATTAAAAGGTATTGAAGATTAGTCAAAAATGACTATTGGTCGAAAATCGTTGAAAATATGAGTGTATATCATGTAAAATAGATATGCACTCAACTATAAAACGAGAATAAAGAACAAATATAAGTAAATATAAGAATAAACAAGGTTAAACACAAAGTTAAAAAGTCAGATATAACTTATAAATTAAATTTCAGGAGGGTATTTAAAATGGCAAAAGATAATTTAAGTATTTTAGTATGTTGTGCAAACGGAGCAGGTTCTAGTCTTATGATGAAGATGACAGTACAGAAAGTTCTTGATAAAGTTGGTATTAAACCTGGAAAAATACATCACTGTGCCCTTTCAGAAGGAAAGACAGCAGCAGCACAGTTTGATATCGTATTCTGTGCAAGAAACTTTGCAAATATGTTCAAAGATGCAGAGAAAAAAGGAACACAGATTATCGGTCTTAAAAATATCATGTCTCCAAAGGAAATCGAAGAAAAATTAAAAGAGAATGGTATTATCTAGTTAAAATTTCTTAAAATGTTCATAAAAGTCCTTATCATTTGTATAAAATATGAATGCTTATTAAGTTTACCCTAAAACAGAGAAAAATTATCATAAAATTCATAAAAATAGTGACAACACTCATAAAATAATGTAATATAGAACTGTAATATAGTTAAGATGTAATTAGAAAAACAGGTGTGAACAATGGTGTAACGATTCAAAGCACTATTCCTGAAGTGAATATTCAAAAAAGAATTTTAGCGGAAACTACATGGATTTGAATCGTTACAGAATTTTAACTGAAACATAATTATGATTAATTATAACTGCAATTATATTTAGAAAGAGAGTGTGTTATATGAAAAGAGAACGTTCCTACGTAGATGGACGTAGAAATAAAATATTGGAAATCATGCAGGAAAAGCCAGAAGTTAAAGTGGAAGAACTTGCAAAGATGTTTGATGTATCACCGGTGACGGTCAGAAGAGACCTTCAATATCTAGAGGACAAACAGAAACTTACCCGTTTTTATGGAGGAGCTTCTGTAAAAGACCCAGAAGAACTCAAAAAAGATTTAACGACAGAATATCGGGAACTGATTGCAAAGTATGCAGCCAGATTCATTGAGGATGGAGATACATTATTTATCAATACAAGTTCTACAGCACTTCATCTTGTAAAGTATATCGACAAAAAGAATGTGACAGCTATCACGAATAATGGAAGGGCTCTCAGCATGGAACATGCCGACGGACTCAGCATTATTTTAACAGGTGGAGAACTTCGATATCCCAAAGAAGCAATGGTAGGCGATTTTGCGATTCGAAATCTTCAGGCGATTTATGCAAAGAAAAGCTTTGTAGGCTGCAGCGGTATTTCCGTAGAATGTGGAATGACAACAGAGATTGCCAATGAAGTAAATATTAATGAATTGATGATTAATAATACTGTGGGGGAAACTTATATTCTTGCAGACCATACGAAGATAGGGAATAACAGTAGTTTTATTAGCTGTTCCCTTGATAAAATCGATAATCTGATTACAGATGAGCTGGTGCCGGAGGAAATTCTTGACCAGTTCCGGGAAAAGAATGTGAAGATTCACATTGTCAGAAAAGAAGAAAAATAAAAAGGGGCGGCTGTTATGAAAGGATGACAGACATGACAAAAGCCTATACGCTTGGTCTTTACGAAAAAGCAATGCCGGGAACCTTAAGCTGGAAGGAAAAGATGTTTTCAGCGAAAAAAGCCGGATTTGATTTTATCGAAATTAGTATTGATGAGACAGAAGAAAAACTTGCGAGACTGGATATGTCCAAGGAAGAACGTTTTGAACTCGTAAAATTGATGTATGAGACAGGAATGCCAATCCGAAGCCTTTGCCTTTCCGGGCATAGAAAATATCCACTCGGAAGCAATAATCCAGATATCTGTAAACGTGGAATGGAAATCATGAAGAAAACAATCCAGTTTGCAGATGACCTTGGAATCCGTATCATCATGCTTGCCGGATACGATGTTTATTATGAAGAAGGTTCCGAAGAGACGAAGGCACGTTTTGTTGAAAATATGAAAAAAGCAGTACTGATGGCAGCAAAAGCCGGAATACTCATGGGATTTGAAACCATGGAAACCGAATTTATGAATACGGTAGGAAAAGCAATGGATTATGTGAATCTTATCAATTCGGTATATTTGAATGTGTATCCAGATGCTGGAAATATTACAAATGCAGCGGTTGTTCATAAAGAAGATGTACTTGCTGACCTGAAAAAAGGAGCAGGGAAAATCACATCGATGCATTTGAAAGAGACAGTTCCGGGTAAGTTCAGAGAGATTCCATTTGGAACAGGAAATGTAGATTTTGAAGCAATGATAAAAACTGCATGGAGCATGGGAGTAAGAAGATTTGTAACAGAATTCTGGTACACAGGAAATGAAGCCTGGGAAGAAGATATGGTTTTCGCCCATGACATGATGTGTGATATTTTCGAAAAACAGCAGTAAAGACAGGAGCAAAAAAATGAAAGCAGTTAAAAAAGTAATCGGTAATTTAAATAAATGTTATTCTATCGCTCCGCTCACTTGGAACGGAAAAGAATATTTCCTTGTAGCAGCGGAAAAACAGGACCCATGTTACCTTTTTGATTTAGAAGGCAACAAAATTGACACTGTCTGGGAAGGACCAGGCGGGGTTATGAGCATGGTTCAGATTCCGGGAAGCAACGGGTGTTTCCTGGCAACTCATAAATTTTATTCCCCTAATGATTCAAAAGAAGCAAAAATTGTTATCGTATCTCCAAAAGCAGAAGGCGGCTGGGATGTAAAAACTCTGGTGGAACTTCCACATGTACACCGTTTTGATATCGTAAGCCGTAATGGAGTGAATTATCTTATTGCCTGTGCATTAAAATCCGGTCACGAATTTAAAGAAGACTGGTCTATGCCAGGAAAGGTATACGCAGCAGTATTACCAGATGATTTAAGTGACTACAACGAGGACAATCAGCTTCCACTCACTGTATTAAAAGACAATATGCTTAAAAATCACGGATACTATCGTGTCGATGAAGACGGTGTGATGACAAGTGTTATCTCAGCAGATTGTGGTGTATTCCAGTTTATTCCACCAGAAAATCTACAGGGAGAATGGGAGATTAAAACACTCATTACAGAAGCATCCAGTGATGCTGTTCTTGTAGATATGGATGAAGATGGCGAAAAAGAATTAGCAGTTCTTTCCCCATTCCACGGACCAGTCATTTCTATTTACAAAAAACAGAATGGTGTTTTTGAAAAAGTATATCAGTATGAAAAAGACGCAGACTTTACGCATGCAATTTACGGCGGAACACTTCTTGGAAAGCAGGCAGTCGTAATTGGACACAGAAAAGGAGAACGTGACCTTATTGCATTTATTTATGATAAAGAAGCTGGAGCATATAAGAGCGAAATCCTTGATCATGACTGTGGACCAGCCAACGTATTTCATTATGTAAAAGATGGCAAAGACATCATTATCGGGGCAAACAGAGAAATTGATGAAATTGCTATGTATACAATTGAGGAATAGTATTGCTATATAAAATAAAGTAAAAACACAAAAAAATACACACGATAAGAATAAAGTAGAACAACATAAACACAGTAAGTATAACTAACAAATTAACAGTATATAAGTTTCGACAGAGTGCAATCTGTTCGAAAAGGGGAGAATCAGAGCGATGTTAGAACAATTAAAAAAAGAAGTATACGAAGCCAATATGGAGCTTCCAAAAAGAGGACTGATTACATATACATGGGGTAATGTAAGTGGAATCGACCGCGAGAGCGGATATTTTGTAATCAAACCAAGTGGTGTGGATTATGATAAATTATCACCAGAAGATATGGTAGTTGTTGACTTAGAGGGTAATGTAGTAGAAGGAAAATACAAACCATCTTCCGACACACCAACACATTTGGAATTATATAAGAAATATCCGGAAATCGGTGGGGTAGTACATACTCATTCTCCAAATGCAACCGCATGGGCGCAGGCAGGAAGAAGTATTCCGCTTTATGGAACAACACATGCAGATTATTTCTTTGGAAGTATCCCTTGTGCAAGAAGTCTTACAAAAGAGGAAATCGAGGGAGATTATGAGAAAAATACAGGACTTGTAATCATTGAGACCTTTGAAACCCAGGGCTTAAATCCAATGTATACACCGGGTGTCTTATGCACAAATCACGGACCATTTACATGGGGAAAAGATGCAGCAGAAGCAGTTCATAATGCAGTAGTCCTTGAAGAAGTAGCAAAAATGAGCACAGCTACCGAGCTTATTAATCCAAAGGTACATCAGGCACCAGACACTATCCGCGATAAACATTTCTTCCGTAAACATGGAGCAAATGCTTATTATGGACAGTAAAATTTACCATAATAATATATCACAGGATGGAGATTTATTATGGACGGTGAGATAAAATCAGTATTATTTGATATTGACAATACTCTATATGATTATGACAGTGCCGATGCACAGGCAAAAGAAGCAGTGTATGCCTATTGCTGGCAGCAGTTTGGATGGAAAGTCAGCGAGGCAAAAGCCTATCTTCAGGAGGCGCAGACACAGATAAAAAATCATGTAGAAAAAATTTCTGGTAAAGATACGGCAGTAATACATAATCGCCTTATCCGATTTCAGAAAATGCTTGAAAATCAGCATCTTCCGCTGATGCCACATGCCATCTCCTTATATAACATTTATTGGGATACATTCATTTCCTCCATGGAGTTATCAGACGGAATAACTGATTACATAAAAAGCTTAAAACAAAATGGAATTCGCATTGGCATCGCAACAGATATGACGGCTCATATTCAATTTCGTAAATTAGAGAAATTGTCCCTGTTATCTTTCGTGGATTTTGTGGTTACCAGTGAAGAAGCAGGTTGTGAAAAGCCAGAAAAATCCTTTTATGAACTATGTATAGAAAAGGCAGGCTGTCTTCCCGAAGAATGTCTGATGATTGGAGACAGCCTTGAAAAAGATGTTTTAGGAGCAAAAACAGCAGAAATGCAGGCAATGCGATTTCACAAAGGAATGACACTAACTATTCCAAAATAAAAACAGATAATCTATGCATAATGGGCATAGATAAGATATTTAGAAATATCTTTAAAATTAATTAGAAATTAGTATTACTCAAAAAATGTGCTGCACTTACGGAAATAACAACCGTAAGTGCGGTGCATTTTTTGTGTTATAATCGCAATGAAAAAATGCGTGAAAAATAGATATAATACAAATGTTGCGTTATATTTTTAAATCATGAGACAAAAAGAAATTATGGTAATTATTTTGTTAAAAAAATAAATTCAGTGCAACAGAAGCACTTATTTTTTCGGCATATATAGTAACAGGAAGTTTTATAGAAAAGGAGGAGAGCATTATGAGTAAAAAGCGGGATTTCTTAAAGGAAATGACGGATATCGATGACCGTTTTATTGAAGAAGCTGCCGGGGAGTGGATACAGCCTATAAGAAATGTACAGCAGATTCTTGTAAAGATAGCGGCGTGTTTTGCAATTATTGTGTCATTGCTGCTTTCTGGTGTGTCATTTAACCCGACGGCAAGAGTAATGGCAGAAAATATCAGAATAAAGATAGACAGAATATTGGGAAGTCGTGAAGATCTGACTTCGTATGCGCAGATACTCAATACAACAAAAACGGTAGCGGATGTGGATGTTACGTTGGAAAATGTTATACTAGATGAAGATACTCTGTATGTTTTGCTGGATGTTAACGACAAAAGAAAAAGTGTAAACGCAGATGAGGATCAGGTGGACATTGCGCCGAGCGGAAGCATATGCATCAATGGAAAGAGCATGGATGATGTTATGGGAAACCGGAGTACAGGGATAAGTCAAAGCCTTGGGGAAAAAGGTACAGAGGTTCTTATAAAGTATGTATTTGATGGATATACATTTCCTGAGAAGATAGAAAAATTAAAGATACCATTTAAAATCATACGTTATATAACTCGGGAATATGAGGCTCCAGATGCAACTGTACTTGGCGATGTAGAATTTACATTTTCAGCATCAAGAAAGGGACTGCAAGCTTCCTCAAAAAGTGTAGAGCCCAACATAAAAGTTAATCTTAGAAATAATACAGAAGTTCAGGTTCAAAAGGTTCGTGTCAGTAAAGTGGCAAGCAGTATTTTTGTAAAATGTGATAAGAAGTTCTGGGGAAAATCCAAGGTATATATGAAAGGAAAAGACAGCAAAGGAAACCTTGTATGTTACGGTGGTGATTTGGAGTACGATAAAGATGCCGGTGGCGTTTATCTCTACAGTAACAGTGAAGGTTTTGACCCAGAGGAAGAAAATGAATTTGAGAAGGAAAATGCTTCCTATAGCATTCCACTGCCAGATACGGATGCTGACTCAATGGAACTGCAATTTTATTTTCTTGATGCAATAGAATTAGAAAAAGATGAGGATGGCACAGAAAGCTTTACCTATCCATATCCGACAAAGTATACAATAGAGCCATCCGGAAAGAAATTTACCGTTTATTTTAAATGAAAATAAGCGGACAGATAAAGGTTTGTAATAAAATTTACGATAAGAACCTAAGCATAGTTATCAAGAAATATGCATAATACAGTTTTTTATAAAAAATACAGGAGGAAGAATATGGAGGATTCGAGGATTATTCAGTTGTTTTTTCAACGGGATGAGGAAGCGATTGAAGAAGTAAGTAGAAAGTATTCTGCCTATTGTTCTAAAATTGTCTGGAACGTCCTTTATAATAAAGAAGACTGCGATGAATGTCTCAATGATGTCTGGTTTACACTCTGGTCACGTATTCCACCGGACAGACCAAAATGCCTGTCTGCATTTACAGGAAAAATAGCCAGAGGACTTGCTATTGACCGTTATCGCCGGAAGAATGCTGCAAAACGAATGGATACACATATGATTTCTATTGAGGAAGAAGTTGCGGAACTCTGCGGAGAGTATAGCATGGAAAAAGAAATAGACAGCTACCAGATACGGGAAATTCTGAATGATTTTCTTGGAACCCTTTCAAGAAAAGACCGCGACATTTTTGTAAGACGTTACTGGTATATGGATTCTATTCGAGAGATTGCACAGCGTCATCAAGTTACAGAAACAAATGTGAAGTCGAATTTGTATCGCAGCAGAAAGAAATTACTGAAAATTATGAATAAAGAAGGGATTTTGTAATTTCTAAATAAATGCTTCTCCAATCCCTCAAACTGATTTTTCAAGCTGATGCCAACAAGCAGAACTCCTAAGCTAACTAAAGTCACAAATATGTTTTAGTTAGCTTCAGGAGTTCGTTAACCTTCTCAGTCTTGTCAGCTCGGCAAAGCAGAATCACAATTTACAAAAACCTTGTCATTTTTTTCTTATGAAAAGTGTCAAAAAGTGCTATAATCCCCTATGGCAGAATATATTCTGTAATAAAACTGAATAAAATAGTTATTTTTATGGGAGAATGTTTCGTAGAGACAAGGCGATTTTACACCTTCATCGAAGGGGCATCCGATTGATTAAGCAAAAGATTGGAGTGACAGAGATGAATTTGACAGAAAAAGAATTTGTAAAGTTTTTGAGCAAGTTTGATGAGCATCCATTTGATGTGAAAATTGGAGATGAAGTAAGCCGTATAGGTAAGGGAGAACCGGAATTTAAAGTTATTTTTCATGAGATTCCGTCGATGAAAGAATTACTAACGAGTACATCAATTGCGCTTGGCGAAGCTTACATGGATGGAAAGCTTGAAATAGAAGGTGACCTGTACCATGCTTTGAATATGTTTTTAGGACAGATGGGTAAGTTTTCTACGGATAAGAAAGCATTGAAGAAATTAATTTTTTCTTCACTTACAAAGAAGAATCAGCAGAAGGAAGTGTCTTCTCATTATGACATTGGGAATGATTTTTACAAGATGTGGCTTGATGAGACGATGAGCTATTCCTGTGGATATTTTAAGCATCCAGAGGATACGTTATATCAGGCACAGGTGCAGAAGGTAGAAAGAATTCTCAAGAAACTGTATTTGAAAGAGGGGATGACACTCTGTGATATAGGCTGCGGATGGGGGTATTTACTGATTGAAGCGGCGAAAAAGTACGGAATTAAAGGTGTAGGAATTACTTTAAGTAAAGAGCAAAAGAAGAAGTTTGAAGAGCGAATTAAAGAAAATCATCTGGAAAATCAGTTAGAAGTACGTTTGATGGACTACAGAGATTTACCAGAATCCGGTTTGAAATTTGATCGTGTTGTCAGTGTCGGAATGCTTGAACACGTTGGAAGAGATAATTATGAGCTGTTTATGAAATGTGTAAAAAGTATTATGAATCCCGGTGGGCTTTTCTTGCTTCATTATATCAGTGCATTGCAGGAGCATCCGGGAGATGCATGGGTAAAGAAATACATTTTCCCAGGAGGAGTTGTACCATCTTTGCGTGAGATTATTCATATCGCAGGGGATCATCAATTTTATACATTGGATGTAGAAAGTTTAAGAAGACATTATAATAAAACATTACTTTGCTGGAATCAAAACTTCCAGAAGCATAAAGATGAAGTAAGAGAAATGTTTGGTGAACGATTTGTTCGTATGTGGGAATTATATCTTTGTGCTTGCGCTGCAACATTTATGAATGGTATTATTGATTTACATCAGATTCTATTTACGAATGGAGTAAATAATGATCTGCCGATGACAAGATGGTATTGATTCGGGAGAAAATAAGAACGTAAGAGGAGCAAGTAAAATCATGAATATCATATTAGCATCCGGTTCCCCAAGAAGGAAAGAACTTTTGGCGCAGGCCGGTTTTGAATTTAAAGTAGAAGTAAGTAATGCAGATGAGAATGTTGTAGAAGAGTCACCGGAGCAAATGGTAGAAGAACTTGCCGCAAGAAAAGCAGAGGCGGTAGTTAGACTTCATAATAAAGGAGAGGATAACTGTCTTGTAATTGGGGCAGATACTATAGTAGTACTCGAAGGAAAAGTTTTGGGAAAACCTGTGGATGAAGAAGATGCAAAGACAATGCTGGCTTCCCTTTCCGGTCGAACTCATCAGGTGTACACAGGAGTTGCATTATTTTACGTAAAAAAAGGTGCTGTGGAAAAAAAGGAAACATTTCATGAGTGTACGGATGTCACGATGGTGCCAATGTCAGAACAGGAAATCGCAGATTATGTCGCTTCAGGTGATCCGTTAGATAAGGCTGGTGCGTATGGTATTCAGGGACCGGCAGCGGTATTTATCTCTGGAATCAAAGGAGATTATTATAACGTCGTAGGGCTGCCAATCAGCAAAATATATCATAAACTACTAATTTGCTAGGGACACAGACGCCGCTTTAGTAGAAGATATTGAGCTGAATTATATGGAGTCCTCTAAAGAAAAAAAGAATTGTGATAAGTTTGATTTTGTTCCGTTGCGCTAAACGCTTCATTTTGCCTCAAAAAATGAAAACTTCGGAAAAACGAGTCCGAAGTTTTCAGAGTCAAAATTCCACAGCGCAAAGTCAAAAAATCTAACTTATCACAATTCTTTTTTTCTTTATTATAGTCTTCTTACAATTCAGCATAAAATTTTGTTTCAGCGGCTGTCTGTTTTTGATAACAAATAGCAAATTAGTGATTTGTGTTGGAAAGAGAAGGGGATTCTCCAGAAGATTATGAGAGTTAACCAGAGAAAAAATTCTCCATGAGGTAGGAGTAGGTAAATATAATTTTTATACAATCGAGTAAGAAAGTATCTTCTTCTAGAGATATTCATTCTAATGAAAACCATAGCCTTCTGGGCAATCCCCATTCTCACCAACTGTAGATTTGGATAGTCAGAAAAAAGAAATAATACCATATCCCAGATGCGGCTTCGGAGCGTGTTTAAGATGCGGATAAGCATCTTAAACACAGCGACTACAGAGCAGATGGGATATGGTATTGTTTCTTTTTTCGTCTATACGAAATCTACAAATTATTATTCAAATGCAATTACTGCACCATCGTATTTTTCATCAATGAATTTCTTGATGTCATCGGATTTAAGAACTTTTACTAATGCTTTGATTGCATCGTTGTCCTGATTTCCGTCTTTTACTGCGATGATATTTACATAAGTTTTTGCTGCTTCTGAATCTGCTGCTTCATAAGCGAGGGCATCTTTTTTTACAGAGTATCCAGCCTGAAGGGCATAGTTTCCATTTAATACAACGAAAGCTGTCTCGCCTGTTACACGTGCTACCTGTGCAGCTTCTAACTCAACAATCTTAATATTGTGTGGATTTTCTGCGATGTCATTTACAGTTGCTGTGAGTCCTGCACCGTCTTTTAACTTGATAATACCATTGTCCTGAAGAAGAAGTAATGCTCTTGCTTCGTTTGTTGTATCGTTTGGTACAGCGATTTCGTCGCCATCTGCGATTTCATCAAGGCTTTTCTTTGTTCCTGGATAGATTCCGAATGGCTCGTAGTGAATATCGCCTGCATCTACTAATTTTGTTCCTTTTTCTTTATTGAACTGTTCCATGTAAGGGGCATGCTGGAAGTAGTTTGCATCAAAATCTCCACTGTCTACAACTTCGTTTGGCTGTACATAATCATCAAATACAGTTACCTCTAAGTCATATCCTTCTTTTTCGAGAAGCGGTTTTGCTTCTTCTAAGATTTCTGCGTGTGGAGTTGCAGAAGCTGCAACTTTAATCACTTTGCTGTCTGTACTTCCTGTAGAACCTTCTGCCTTCTTATCTGTACTTCCACATCCGGTTAATGTTCCGATTGCAAGTACACCTGCTAATAAAAATGCTCCAAATTTCTTCATGTTTGTTTCCTCTCTTTCTTTTTTATGTGCTCTCGGAGTCTTTTGTGCATGATTTGTAAGAAGACTCCTGAGTGCATTTTTTATTTATTCTAACTATTCAGAGAATCTTTTATCTCAGTCGAGAAGACTCCCACCTCTTTCAGGTGGTGAGTGACAGCAAAT
>JAFEHB010000876.1_pt1 | contig 15716 bp, 7 predicted proteins | sample 9267121 | NCBI WGS metagenome assembly JAFEHB01 (sample SAMN17103336, study PRJNA684904) | human gut metagenome | isolation source: diarrhea sample from child under the age of five | host: Homo sapiens | place: South Africa: Mafikeng, Mafikeng Provincial Hospital | collected 2019-09 | reverse complement strand
AATAAGGGCTAGCGGGGAGGGAGGCACCACGCCGGGCTTGCCTCGGGCCCCAATTGTCCGGGGGACGTGGTGCTCGCCGACGAAGGAATAAGGGCTAGCGGGGAGGGAGGCACCACGCCGGGCCCGCCTCCGGCCCCAATTGTTCGGGGGACGTGGTGCTCGCCGACGAAGGAATAAGGGCTAGCGGGGAGGGGCGCACCACGTCCGACCCGCCGGCGGCCCCAATTGTTCGGGAGACGTGGTGCTCGCCGACGAAGGAACAAGGGCTAGCGGGGAGAGGCGCACCACGTCCGACCCGCCGGCGACTCTAATTGTCCGAGGGACGTGGTGCTCGTCGACGAAGAAATAAGGGCTAGCGGGGAGTGAGGCACCACGTCCGGCCCGCCTCGGGCTCCAATTGTTCGAGGGACGTGGTGCTCGTCGACGAAGAAATAAGGGCTAGCGGGGAGGGAGGCACCACGCCGGGCTTGCCTCGGGCCCCAATTGTCCGGGGGACGTGGTGCTCGCCGACGAAGGAATAAGGGCTAGCGGGGAGGGAGGCACCACGCCGGGCCCGCCTCCGGCCCCAATTGTTCGAGGGACGTGGTGCTCGCCGACGAAGGAATAAGGGCTAGCGGGGAGGGAGGCGCACCACGTCCGACCCTCCGGCGGCCCATCGCAGACCCAACCGGGCCGGAAAGAACAAAAAGGTTAGATTAGCACGAAAATAATACTCTAATACAACTAGCAAATATTTTTAATCCCGAAAAACCGAATAATGAGTTTAAGATTCTCCTTTTCAGTACCCATTCATGCCGGATGAAAACAAACGTGTACTGAAGGGGAATTTTTTATGTGCCATAATATCCCCACAGCAAATACAAAGTCATCAAACTAAGTTCTAAGGAGGGAAAAATGAGAAAAGAAAAACGGGCCAACGGCCCCCACACAGTGACCGGAGGTCCGGCCAATCACACCGGAGGTTCGGCCAATCACACATCACACAGAATTCGGGCAGGCCTGCTGGCCGTCTGTCTGACTTTGGGCGCGGCAATCCCCGGCGGCGCATGGGCCGCGGGAAAGGATTCTCGTCAGGCGGTTTCCGGTGACGAAGCCACCCTGACCATGGGCAAAATCCTCACGGCCAACCATGCCGGAAAATTTCCGGGCACTTTGCGGGACGTGAAGTACAAGCTGACGGCGGTACGAGGTTTTGACAACGCCAACGAAAGCACCGGCGCCAGCGGCAAGCCCATTGCGGCGGAGAACATGCCTATGCCGGAAGCGTCCGCAGCAGAGCATCATCAGGTAAAAGTAACCGGCACCAATGCCGAGATTACGGTGGGAGATTTTCAGACGGCGGAGCGGGACAGCGACACGAAGAAGAGCCGCGTGACCCCGGTGAAAATCAAGTTCCGCCGGGCCGGCTATTATCTGTATAAGCTCACGGAAGAAGGCTCCGACCCGGAGAAGGTGCCGGGTATCACATACGATGACCACAGTTATTTTGTGGCCGTTTACGTAACAAACAAAACCGACGATGCGGGAAACACGGAGGATGGCGTATATGTGCACAACATTACCTCCTATCGGAATGAGTCCGGCAAGGAAAACTATCAGCCGAACCTCTCGGACATCTCCGGAATCACCGACAACGGCGGAACCGATGCCACGGAAAACGTCAGGGAAAATCTGGCAAAAGTCGGAACATCCGACGGCGAGCATCCGAATCGGCTGGAAGCCTATCGCTTCTGGAATGACGCCCACGTCCAGGACCTGGTAATCACCAACAACGTAAAGGGAAATCTGGGGGACCGGAATAAAGCCTTCGAATTTCAGGTAAAGCTGTCCGGGTTGGAGCCGGGAACCGCTTACACCACGGAGGAAGCGGCGGCGGATACGGGAGACCGAACCGGCGACGGGGTGAATGTGGTACGGGCATCGGTGGGAACAATTCAAGGGAAGACCCTCGTTTCCGACGATTCCGGAAAAGCGGAATTCACCGTTCGTCTGAAGGACGATGAAAAATTTGTTCTGAACGGGCTGCCGGTTTCCGCATCGTATCAAGTAACGGAGCAGGCCAGCGACCATATCGCTTCCTACCGAATCGGCGGTTCCGGAAAAACACCGGAAATTCAGAACAAGATGAAGGACAACGACATCAAGGACAAAGCGCTGAGCACCGAAACGGAGCGCGTGGATGAGGCGGACGGAACCGTCACGGTGGCCTTTATCAATGAGCGAAATCTGGCAACCGTTACCGGTGTAGCGGAGAGCACCGGACCGGCGGCACTTCTGGCTATCGCAGCGGCCGGCGCTATCGCCGCACGCCGCCGGAAATATGAATAGATCCGAGGAGAGCCGGGAGCTGGATCGCTGGAATCGCCGGGTACGGCGAAGCATCCGGGCGGACCGCATCGTCTCATGGATGCTGAAATGGTTCGTGCTGATCTTGCTGCTCATGGTGGGCTTTTCCTACTACGACATGTATCGATTTACCCGGGCGGGAATCGACGGAGTGGCGTATCGGGATTTTGCGGCTTTGCGACAAATTAATCCCGATGTGGCCGCCTGGCTCACTTTGGACGGAACCCATGTGGACCATCCGGTGGTGAAGGGAACGGATAATTTCGAATACCTGGACCGGGACTTCTACGGAAAAACCTACGCCGGCGGCACCCTGTTTTTGGACGAGCAATGCCCCAAGGATTTCGCCCAAGAATACCAGCTCATTCACGGCCACCATATGGCCGGAGGTGCCATGTTCGGCGACTTGAAGAAGTATTTGGACAAGAATTTCTTCCGTAAAAACAAAAGTGGTCAGCTGCTGACACCGAAGGGCCGATACGATTTGGAGATTATCGGGGCGGGCATATTCGATGCCTATGATTCCAAAATCTACAGCATAAACGGAAAGAAGAACCGCCCCATGGAATCCTTCTGCCGGTGCAGGCGGAAACGGCCGGTCCGCGGGAAGTTCCGGGACCGGCTCCTGTGCCTGTCCACCTGCTCCGGAGATATGGACGACCGGAGGATTGTGGTGTTCTGCCGAATGACGGAACCGGAAGAGTCTCACACGGAAGGAAGGAAAGAATGACGGAAGAAATTGCGGAAAAAAGAAGAATGGTGAAAAGCATTTGGAAGGGAATCCTGATTCGTGCGGGAACCTTCGCCTTGACGCTTTGGATTGTTTTTACATTCGTATTCGGAATCCAGATTGCGGACGGAAACGATATGGCACCGGCGATTCGGGAGGGAGACCTGGTGGTGTACTATCGGTGCGGAGATTTTGCCAATCGGGACAGCGTGGTGTATGAAGCGGACGGGAACGTGTACCTGGGGCGGATTGCCGGATGCGAGGGAGCGGTCATCGGAAAAACCGAAGACCACCGTCTGACCATCGATGGGCGGATTCAGCCGGTGCAGCCGGGACTGGGAATTTACAGCGAAACGCCGGTCGGAGATTTAAAGGAAGGGCTTACCGTGGAACCGGGACGGTTTTTTATCCTGGGAGACTGCCGGGAGGAATCTGCGGACAGTCGATGCTTTGGAACGGTTGGAAAGGACCAAATTCGGGGGAAGGTATTTCTCCTGTGGCGACGGCGCAACATATAGAAAGGAGAGAAGTATGACGAGAAAAATAGCGACGCTTTGGCTCGCCCTGATTCTGTGCATGATGTATGCGGTTTCCGTGGGTGCGGAGAGCCGATGGACGACGGAGGTCAAGGTGAGCTACAGTGCAGTGGGCAGCCCGGGAGATGCGGAGGGTGTTTTTCAATTGCGGGGGACCACGGAAGATACTCCAATGCCGGAAGGAGCAGCGGGGCACCGGATTTGTGTGCCGGCGGGAGAGACGCGTTCTTTTGGGGAAATCGTTTTTCCCAGCCCCGGTGTGTATATCTATGAAGTCAATCGCCGGAACAATCCGGAAGGCATTACCGCCCGAGATTCCTCGGTATACCGGGTAACGGTGGTAGTGCGAAGCGACGGAGATGTGCAGCAGGTGATTGAGACGGACGGAGAGAAGGTGACGGAAATTCGGTACGAAGATCGGTATGAGAAGGCGGCTTTGGTGGAAACGGGAGATGTAAAATCCCTGTTTCTCCCGGGCGCGGGTTTTCTCGGCGCGCTGGCGGCGCTGTTTTGCCTGCGGAAGAATCGCCGAAAACGAAAGAAGGATGGAATGCGCACCCTCGTCAGTACGCTGCTTCTTTTTACCCTGTTCACAATCGGTGCGGGCGTGCCCACATACGGTGCCACCAAAAATCTTCGGGTGACCTACGACCGATTTCAAGAGCTGCCGGAGAATTACGCGAAGATTACCGGACTACCCCTGCAGGAGGCGGAAATTACCACCACGAACGGAAATATCCACAAGTACAACGGATACGTGGGGAACAATCAGACGGAGAAGCGGGATTTTGTGGCGTACTGCGGAACGGTGAAGTTCGGAACGAGGAATCGAAATGACACAAGCAATGCGGTTACGAAGGCCAATGAGGTAAAAGGAAATATTACCTTGCGCTGGAGGAACCGGGCGGTTCTTTCGGACAACACCAAGGCCGACGTGAAGGTCGTGGTGAACGGATGGACTTTTTCCCTGGGGAAAAACCAGAATTCAAAGATTGGCAGAGACACGAAGGTGTACGTGCCCATTCTCCAGTCCTCAGGACCGAACAGCAAAGCTACGGAGCTGTGCACCGCGTCCCCGCGCACGAAGTACAGCGTGAACAACGGAACCACGGCCAATTCGTTGGCGGGAGCCTGCATCACCACGAAGTGCAATGTGAAGATTCAAATCCTTCAGTCGGGAACGGATGTGCCGGTGGACGAAGCGAAATATCCGCGGCTGCTCTTCGGGTTCCGGGATTTGGATGTGGAGGATACCACCATCGCCAAAGGAAAAAGTGCGGCAGTACGGTATAACGGACCCTACGCAGAGGGCGTAGAGCTGATTTCCGGATTCGAGAGCCCGGTGGCACTGGCGAAGAAAAGTGATTCCAACAAAGCAATGCAGACGCTGGAAAAGGTGACGACGGTAGGAGAGAACCTGCGGGTCTGCGGGGACGGCGCGAAGATGGAAGCTTATAACAAGGCCACCGGAACCAGCGGCGACAACGGAACCTATTACTCCGGTTTTATTTCCCCGGTGCAGCCTCAGGGCTTTAGTTTCAAATGGACGGGTTCCATCAGTATTTCCGGGAAAATGATGGGGACGGCGTTGTGGACGCAGCCGGAGGTGGCGGTGAAAGCCACTCGAGGCGAGGGCGGTTCCATTCAGAAGGAAGGACTCACCACCTACATCATCAACAGTTCCACCACCTACGATTACACCCCGGTCAAAGGCTACCGGGTAAAATCCCTGACGGTGGAGGGGGAGCCGGTGGATTTCAATCCGGCGGGCGGAACCTATCGCTTCGACCGCCTGTACACCAGTCCGGTACACCCGCGAAGCGCTAAGACGGGCCGGGAGCTGGAGACCAAAATCTACACCATCGATGTCCAATTTCAACGAATTGAACACAAGATAACCACCAAGGTGACCGGCGGAACCATCGATCCCGACGTGGTGGTGGGAGAAGGAGATGATGAGACCATCCACTATCGCCCGAACGATGGGTATGAATTGGAGAAGGTGACCGTGGACGGCGAGGAGGTGAACGTAAAAGAATATCCGAGGGAATATACTTTTACCGACGTTCAGAAGGATCACCACATTGAAGTGGTGTACCGAAAAATTCCGGTGGGCACCCTAACCCTGCGCAAGGAAGTGACCGGTGCTTTGGGTGACCGGAGCAAGAAGTTCGAATTCCAAGTGAGCTTATCCGGGCTGAAGCCTTCCGCCGAATACGAGGCGGACGGCATTGAAGCGGCGGACGCGGGAGAGCTTACGGAAAAAGGTTTTTCTTCGGATGAAAGCGGAAAGGCGGACCTTCGTCTGAAACTGAAGGACGACGAAAGCGCGCAATTCAAAGAACTTCCGGCGGGTACAACGTATCGGATTACGGAAGCGGCCAGCGACCACATCGCCTCCTATCGACAGAAGGCCACCGGTGAAAAACCGACGCATCAAGCCGTGCAGCGGGAAAACGCCGATGCGGGAAAGGAACTCGCCACGGAGGCGGAAGTGCTGGATGAAGAGGATGGGGACATTGAAGTGATCGTCACCAACAACCGCCCCATCGCCACGGTCACCGGCGTGGGAAACAGCGATGCGCCGTATTATGCGGCCGGAATTGTCACGCTTCTTCTGTGTGGCGGATGGATTTTCGGTGTGGTACTATATAAAAGAAAAAAGTATCACTAAAAAGATTGCGGGCGGAGCCGAGCTTTGGCCGAATACCGCAATTCCGAACAGAGAAAGAAGCGCGCAGTGGAAGAGAATCAGCAGAAGACGCAATACGTATATATTCTCCGGTGCGGGGACGGCACCCTGTACACCGGCTGGACCACGGATCTGGAGCATCGGGTGGCCATGCACAATGCCGGTAAAGGGGCCAAATACACCCGCGCTCGTAGGCCGGTGCGGCTGGAATATTATGAGGAATACATGGATAAGAAGGAAGCTTTGCGGCGGGAATGCGCCATTAAGAAGATGACGCGCAGTGAAAAGCTTCGGCTGATTCAAGAGTCGGAAAAAGAATAGGACTTGCAGGCAGCGCATGCTCTTTTCGGATACCATCCATGACACAAACGATTACACAGAAGCTTCTCTCGGAGAAATCCGGGAGAAGCTTCTATTAGTAGAACAGAGTTTCGAAATATAGAGTTTTCCTATAATAAAATTCTCCAAATAGATAAAACTGATTTTAAATATACAGAAATGGTTGATACCATGGTTAGACAGGGGATGACGAATTATTACTTAGGAAATGAGGTTGGCGTTATGGATAAGAAACGATGGATTGCATGGGCACTGGCCCTATTCATGGTTGCGACTCCTTGCATGACATTTGCCCAGGAGATTTCCGGAGCAGCGGGTTCCACAAATGAGAGTGAATCCAATGAACCGGTAAATCCGGACAAGGCATCCGAACCGGATCGCGGGGACGCAGTTGAAAATGAGAAAGGTGATTCTTCGGCAGAATCCGTAAAGGGTTCGGAAGAAAGTGCGACCGAAAACAGTGCGCCAGCAAAAATAGAAAAGACCGAGGAATCTGCGGATGCCGAAGCTTCGAAAGAAGCGGCAAAAGCGGCAGAGAATACCGGCTCCAAGGCGGTCAGCGATAAATGGACAACAGCGGATTTCACCTATGGAGAATACGAAAAGCTCATGTACGGTTGTGACTACAGCCGGCAGTTTTATGTTCGCGGAAAAGTCATCACCGGTTTTTCCAAGCAGGGTGAAGAGAAACTGAAGAGCAACAAGAATCTGGTAATCCCGGCGAAGGGACCGGATGGAAAGAATATCGTGGGAATCGGCGAGAGCGCATTTAAAGAAAAGGGTCTGGAATCGGTTCAGTTCCCGACGGGAATGCTGACTCCTTACGACGATCCGCTGGCAAAGACCGACGAAGAACGGGTCTCCCGCCGCGGAAACTTCGTGATCGGTGAGAGCTCTTTTTATGGAAATAAGCTGAAAGAAGTCGTTCTCCCTACGGGCGTTATTTCCGTATTGGCAAAGGCTTTTGAACGAAATCAGATTGTAAAAGTAAAACTCCCGAAGACCATCTGGTGGATTGAAAGCCAAGGCTTTGCAGACAATAAGATTTCCGATGTTCAATTCCCTGTAACGACGGACTTTATGATGGAACTTCACGGCATGCCGTTTGCGTTTAACAACATCAAATCGGTTCGCCTCCCGAACTTCACCGAGGTGGTGAACAAATTTGCGTTTGCATATAACCCGGGAATGGCGGATGCACCGAGGGTAAACCCGTGGGGCAAAGAAAACAAGCTGGAAGCAGATCTTCGGGGCGAGACACGAACTTCCGGTCTGGTATATATGTATACCGATAACCCGGGACTGAAGGATAAGCTTCAGAACAGACTCCACTCCGTGGAGGGTGAGAATACCAATATCTATTCTCCGTACCAGAAGCTGGTTGTGTGCGACGGATCGGAAGCCAATCAAAATCCGGATAAGACTTTGTGGAATGCGAAGGACTTTGAATACAACAAGGACGGCGCGGTTACCGGGCTTTCCGAAAGCGGCATTGCCAAACGAAAAGTGAACAAGGACCTGGTCATTCCAAGCAAGACACCGGATGGAAAAAAGGTAGAAGAAATCGGTTCCACCGACAGCTATACCGGTCTGTTTGCGACGGAAGATGAAAAGTTCGATTCCGTGTATATGCCGAATACCATTCAGAAAATCGGCGACCGGGCGTTTTGCAACAGCGGATTGAAGGAAGTTGCATTCTCCGGAACCCTCACAAGCATCGGCATGTTGGCGTTCTCCAACAACGAGCTGACATCCGTGGTTCTGCCGGACAGCGTGAAGTATATGGGCAACGGTGCTTTCAGTACCAACTCCAATATTGAACGCATCATTCTTTCCAAGAACTTAAAAAAAATTCCGGATGCGGCATTTGGCTGCAGCGACAAGTATCACTATATGTCGAACCTGACGGAAATTGAGATTCCGGATACCGTGACGAAAATCGGCAGTCGGGCCTTTGCCGGAAACAACATTCACAATATCGTGATTCCGGAGTCCGTAAAGGAAATCGGCGAGTACGCGTTCTCCACCAAGAACTATCTCAACGAGTCGTGCACCGTATCCCTGTCGGAAGGCCTGGAGGTCATTGGCGACAATGCGTTCCGGAACAAGGCAATTGCAGAGATTGATTTGCCGAGTACCGTAAAAGGATTGAAGCTCAACACCTTCCGCAAGGAATACACTTCCGACGGACACAAGGTGAACGGAAGCGTCACAAAGGTGTATGTGAGAAACGCAGAGCAGTATTACGATAAAAAGAATTTCCCGGATCCGAAGGAGGAAACGGAAGCGTTCCACAAGCTGTATCTGGCGGATCCGATGACCTGGACTTCCGATGACTACACCTATTCCAAGGAAGAATCCGGAGCGAATGAAATTACCGGATTCTCACCGCTGGGAGAGAGAAAACTGACGGAAAACAAGGATATCGAACTCTTGGAGAAGGATGATGAAGGAAATGCGGTGACCGGCGTGGCCGCAGAAGCGTTCCGGGAAAAGGGAATCACATCAGTAAAATGCCCGTATGCGGGGGGATTCACTATCGGTGAATCTGCATTCCGGAGCAATGATATCAATGAATTGGATTTGGGCTCCGGTATCACCGAAATTGGGAACAATTCCTTTCGGGAAAATCGTTTGACAATGGTTAGCGTTCCGGCTTCGCTAAAGCGAATCGGTGAAAGTGCGTTTGAATCGAATCAAATCTGCGAAGTAAGTTTTGAAGATGTGGATAATAATTCTCCGGTACTGGAATCTCGCTGCTTTGCCGGAAACAAGATTCAGTCGGTAGAAATCCCGAAGGCCACCACTTCCATGAAGGGGAATGCGTTTATCGGCAATACCGGCAAGGAAAAGGTAGAAACGGGAACAGCGGAAGAGCAGTCCGGCGGCGTGGTGTACGTATATGCAGCCACATCCGGAAGCGTTCCGGATGGTCTGGAAAATATTTCCAACGGAAAATCCAATGTGCAGAAGCTGATTGTCGGTCGGATTCCGGCAGTAGAGGCACCGTGGGGCACCAGACATTTTACGTATAATAATGTAGTCGGAAATATCGTCACCGGTCTCTCCGAAGAGGGTAAGGCGAAGCTGAAGAACAACTCCGAACTGATTATTCCAAGTCGGATCAATGGTACGGCGGTAACCGGAATCGCAAACGGTACGGAAGGTATCGGAACTTTCGGATACACAGAAGGCGGAAAGACTTACGTTCCGAAGAAGGTGATTTTGCCGAGAACACTGAAGAGCATTGGGGATTACGCCTTTGATGCATCGGCAGAGGGCGTCGTCTCCGGATTGACGGAAATCGAACTTCCGGATCAGCTGGAAACCATCGGAAACTACGCGTTCCGAAACAGCAAAGCAACGGAGCTGCAGATTCCGAAGTCGGTAAAAACAATTGGAAAGGGTGCGTTTGAGGTGACCGACAAGAATGGGGCGGCACTGGAAAAAGTATCCCTCTCGATGGGGCTGACATCCATTCCGGAAAATGCATTCCGGGGACAGAAACTGAAGAGCGTGACACTGCCGAAGAGCATCACCGAAATCGGCAGCGGTGCTTTTGCCGATAACAAGGTGGAAAACCTGGTATTGAATGAAGAACTGAAAACCATCGGAAAGAATGCATTTGAGAATCATCAGCTGAAGAAGCTGGTGCTCTCCGATAACGTAACCGAAATCGGCAATTCTGCGTTTGCGGTAACGGACAGCAATCTGAAAAAGACGCTGACCGAACTGAAACTGAATCGGAAACTGAAGAGCATCGGCGAAAATGCTTTTGGCAGAAGTGCAGTGAAAGAAACAGAACTACCGGACAGCGTGGAAGTGCTCCCAGCGAGTGCATTTAACGGAAATACCGTGGTCGCAGAGGTTTGGACATCTTCCGACAAACAGACCACCGGCGAAGCACCGTATGAGAAGGTGGCTGCGGAAGGCGACGGACATCAGGTGAAATACGATAAGCTGGTGGGAACCGGTTGGGAATACAGCGATTTCGTGTACAGTGAAGACGGAAAAACCATAGTGGGTTTGAGCAAGTCGGGCAAGGACGTTCGCATGAGCAATCACCATCTGGTGCTTCCGGATAAAGCATCCAGAGAGGCAAAAGAATACATTACCGTAATCGGAGAGGAAGCTTTTGCCTTCTCTGACAGAGAAGTAACTGTTGGCAAATACGATTGTACATCACCAAATGGATTCCAGTCCGTGAAGTTCCCGAAATATCTGGAACGAATCGAAGCAAAAGCATTTGAGTACAACAACCTGCGGAACCACGACAAGGACGGAAATGTCGTGAATACACCGACGGAAACCACCGGTGAGGATCACTTCCTGGCAGACCAGAAATATCTCACCTATGTGGGCGGCAGTGCATTCCGCGGAAACCACATGTGCAACGTGGAACTTCCGAATTCGGTAACCGCAGTGGGCGATGGCGCATTTTCCATGAACAACATCTACAAGCTGAAACTGTCGGATAAGATGACGGTAATTCCATCCGGTGCATTCTCCATGAATATCCGTATGAGCAGCATTACCATTCCGGAAGGTGTGAAGGAAATCGGACAGACCGCATTTGCCGGTGCTCGTCTGAAGAGCCTGACCATTCCGAAATCCGTTACAAAAATCGGAAGAAAAGCCTTCCATCTGCACCAGATGAAGTCCCTGACCATTCCGGGAAATGTAAAGGAAGTGGGCGAAAGTGCTTTTGAAGGAACCTACAAGGCGGCTTCTCTGGAGAAGTTGACCATCGAGGACGGCGTGAAGACCATCGGCGAAAGAGCGTTCAAGGAAGGACATCTGTCCACCGTGGTCCTGCCGGATTCCGTGGAAAGCATCGGAAAGGCGGCTTTCCAGAACAACACCGGAAACACCCGAATCAGCGGACATCCGGTACTGGTGCTGACCAATAACAGCAAATTGCTCAAGGTGAATACGGCGGATGAGAACTTCCGAGTTCAGCTCCGCAGCCTGGCGAAGAACGGAACCAAGGTTTCGGGTGTGAAGAACAAGACCTACAGCGGAAAATCTCAGACCCAGAAGGTTTCCGTAAAGAACTCCTTGATGACGCTGAACAGCGGAAGCGAATACAAGGTAAGCTACTCCGGAAATAAGTCGGTGGGAACCGCAAAGATTAAGATTACCGGAACCGGAAATTACAACGGAATCATCACCAAGACCTTTAAGATTAATCCGAAGGGAACTTCCTTGAAGAGCGTGAAGAAGGGCAAGAAGTCTTTCAAAGCAACCTGGAAGAAATCTTCCAAGACTTGGACGACCGGATATCAGGTGCAGTACAGTACTTCCAAGAAGTTCAAGAAGGCAAAGACTGCTACCGTGAAGTCCTATAAGAAGAGGAAGGTTACGGTAAAGAAGTTAAAGAAGAGAAAGACGTATTACGTTCACATGCGGACCTACAAGACCGTAAAGGGGAAGAAGTATTACTCCGGATGGTCGAAGGTCAAGAAGGTAAAGACGAAATAGTCCTGCCAAACATGCGATATGACAACGGTGCAGTTCTGCCTAAAATCTGCCCGAACTGCACCGCCACATATATTAATTAAGAAAGCTAAATCCAATGGAACCATGAAAGGAGAATTACCATGGACAAGAAACAGTCTCTGGCCTTTCTGCTCTCGGCAATGATGGTGGCAACACCGTTCAGCGCTTTTGCGGCAGAGGATGGAACAGCTCCCGCAGACGCCGATGCTTCGGCGAAGGCAGCGACCGAACAGAGCGTAGAAAACAATCAGGCAAAGGGGAAAGCTTCTGTACAGGAAGATGCCCAGCTGGACGAAAACGAACTCCCGATCGTACCGGGGGAAGGAACCGGCGAAGAGAAGAAGGATGAAACCCCGGCATCCAATGCGTGGGAAGCGGCCGATTTCACATACGGGGAGTGGGCAATCGATAAGAATGATATGCTCTGCCCGTCTAATGACAACGAGGCCTATTTGAAGACCACGGTATGGGTGGTAACCGGCCTGTCGGATTCCGGAAAAGCGAAGCTGGAGAACAACAAGGACCTGGTGATTCCGGCGAAGGATTCGGACGGAAAGAAGGTTCAGGGTGTTGGTAAGGAGGCATTTAAAAAAATGGGTCTCACCTCCGTTCAGTTCCCGGAGAACGTAAAGACGGCCAATGACACCAATTGGGACAGCAGCGTAAAGGAACGGGGAGACTTCTTTATCGGAAATCTGGCATTCCAGGGTAACAATCTGAAAGAAGTAACCCTTCCGGAAGGTGTGTTCTATGTAGCGACAAATGGATTTTCAAGAAATCCGAACCTGAAGGAAGTGACATTCCCATCCACCATTAAGTTGATTGGAAATTCCGCATTTGCAGCTTGTGCCATCGAAAAGCTGAATTTCTCGGAAAACACGGATTTTCCATTGGCAATTGATAACATTGCATTCTTTAATAATAAGATCAAATCCGTATGGCTGCCGGACAAGACCGAAAAGGTTACCAACATGGCGTTTAGAAGCAATACCGGAGTGGAGAACGGAATCGTACACCTTTACATTCCAAAGACCAAGGGTAATTACGTGGACAACAACGCATATCAGAAGCCGTTTGTCGGCGATGCCATTCCGGCCGAAGCGTGGGCAGAGAAGCCGTGGGGCACCGCACACTTCACCTTCGACGGAACTACTATCACCGGTCTTTCGGAAAGCGGAAAGATTAAGATTCAGAACGATACCAACCTGGTACTTCCGGATCAGAATGCAGCCGGTGAGGATGTAACCGCAATCGGCAACGGAACCAACGGCGTAGGCACCTTTGGCTACAAGGCAGCCGACGGCACCGTATACGCTCCGGATTTCGTAAAGCTGCCGGCAAAGCTGGAAAGCATCGGAAACTTTGCGTTCTCCGCCGTAGTGGACACGAAAACCTCTGAGGTGAAGCACGGTGTGAAGGCGGTAGTATTCCCGGAGACGCTGAAGATCATCGGAAATACCGCATTCCAGAACGCGCCGCTTACAGAAGTGAGCCTTCCGGACAGCGTTACATCCGTAGGCAGCGGTGCATTCACCAATACGGAGCAAGCAACTACACATATCGAAAAGGTGAAGCTGTCCAAGGGCATGACCGCTATTCCGGTCAGCATGTTCACCAATCAAAAGGTGAAGAATGTAGAGATTCCGGAAGGAATTAAAACCATCGGTAAGCGTGCTTTTGCCGGAAACCGCGTTGAAACACTGAAGCTTTCCGGTACGGTGGAAAAAATCGACGAATACGCATTCTGGAACAACCAGATAAAGGAACTGGAAATCCCGGGAAATGTAAAGACCATCGGTAGATATGCATTCCAGAGAACGCAGGATAGCATCAAGGCAAGCATCAATAAGGTGGTACTGCATGAAGGCCTGGAGAGCATTGGAAAACAGGCCTTCTACCAGACGCTGACTTCGGAATGCAAGTCCATCGACCTGCCGACAACCGTAAAGGTTCTGGACGCAGCGGCTTTTGAAGGAAATGCGAAAGTCACACTGATTTCTCTGGTGGAAGATCAGGTAAATGCCGTCGGAGATTATGCAAAGGTCGTGGCAAAGGGTACGGCTCACGAAATCGTGTTGATTCACAAGGTGACCTTTGATGCCGGCGAAGGCAAGGCCGATGCCGAAACCGCAAGAACCGACAAGGACGGAAAGCTGGCAGAGCTTCCGGACGCAGTAAGAGACGGATACACCTTCGAGGGCTGGTTCACCGCCGCAGAGGGTGGCGTTGCCGTAACGGCAGACACCGTATTCGACAAGGATACCACCGTATTTGCACACTGGAAGAAGAACGTTGTAAGCGCAACACCGAGCGTAAAGCTGAGCACCTCCGCCTACACCTACAACGGAAAGGTGAAGACGCCTGGGGTAAAGGTTTCCGTAAACGGCACCGTACTGACCAAGGACAACTACTCCGTATCATACGGAAAGGGCAGAAAGAATGTTGGAAAGTACACCGTTAAGGTTACCCTGAAGAACGATTACGCAGGTTCTAAGACCGTATCCTTCAAGATTAATCCGCCGAAGTCCGCTGTCAAGAAGCTGAAGAAGGGCAAAAAATCCTTCACCGTATATGTGAAGAAGCAGTCCAAGCAGACTTCCGGATATCAGGTACAGTACAGCACTTCCAAGAAGTTCAAATCGCCGAAGACGAAGAGCCTGACATCCTACAAGAAGACCAGTCTCAAGGTAAAGAAGCTCAAAAAGCATAAGAAGTATTATGTAAGAGTTCGTACCTACAAGAAGGTTGGAAAGGCAAAATACTATTCAAGCTGGTCTTCCGCAAAGAGCGTTAAGACAAAGTAGTTCATTGAACAACTTGTTGTTCTGAAAAATTCGGATCGATCTCCCCGGCTTCGGAAGGTTCCGGAGTCGGGGAACTTTGCTATCAAGGGGAATCTATGATATCATAGTACTTAACAAGGGGTTTAAAATCGGGTCTATGGATTTAATCTTATAAAGAAAGAATCGTGGAGGACGAATGGAGAATCGAGAAAAGCTGACGGTGATGCGCCGCGTTCGACCGGAGGAGAAGGAACGGGTGCTGACCCTGGTATCCGATGTTTTTGAAATCGAGCAAGGCATCCCGCGGGACATGGATGACATTCCTGCAGAGAAATCACCCCAGTGGTGGTGCATAGAGATTTCCGGCAGGATTGTGGGGGGGATCGTATCCTGGGAAGAACCGGAAGGACCGCATGTAGGACGCTTTGCCGTTCATCCAAGCTTTCGGCACCGCCATCTGGGCACCGACCTGCTGCGCGGGGTTTTGAGTGCGCTGTTTGCTCTAGGGGCTTCGGAGGTGTACGGAGACGCTCGGGATGTGACGCTGAAAATACTTTTGAAAATGGGCGCCGAAGTTATCGACGAGCCGTACGAGTTCTACGGCAGCAACTGCACGCCGTTCCGGGTGAAGAAAAATGAGTTTATCGAATCCCAGCGGCTGAAGTAGAACGCACAATAGAATCGGGTAAAATAAAAATCGCAGAGCCGGAAACTTCCGACCCTGCGAATTCTTTTTTTTAGGTTCTTCACTTTTTTCTCGGGGATTTTAATAAAAGAACAAACCTGCACCG
>JAFEHB010000159.1_pt2 | contig 15846 bp, 14 predicted proteins | sample 9267121 | NCBI WGS metagenome assembly JAFEHB01 (sample SAMN17103336, study PRJNA684904) | human gut metagenome | isolation source: diarrhea sample from child under the age of five | host: Homo sapiens | place: South Africa: Mafikeng, Mafikeng Provincial Hospital | collected 2019-09 | reverse complement strand
AGGTTATAGATTAAGCGATTCTTGAGCCAAGATTAATGTTGGATGAGTTTTTGGGCGGCGGCGGGGGGCATTTACCTAGATTTGTTTCGTTCAAGAGGGGCGAGGTGACATGGGGATGCTAATGGGGCAGAGACTCTGTAAAGAGTTGGCATTGGTCGTTGCCACGTGGCCTGATGCTTTGCATGGCCTCGCCAGAATCGACCGCAAATGACTCCGAGGAGATTTTGCAAGTTCTTGTCGCTGTGTGAGAAAAACTTGCAAAATTAGCAAGTTCTTATCATAATGTGAGAAAAACTTGCAGATTGGGGCGAGCAATGGATAAACGGATGGTTCCCAGAAATCGATATCTCGAGAAGTTGATCGCCTTTCGTGACACGGATGTCATCAAGGTCGTAACGGGTATGCGCCGTTGTGGCAAATCGACGCTTCTGGACATGATGCGCAAATATCTGGAGGATAACGGCGTTTCATCCGAATGTCTTTTGACCTTTAAGATGGAGTCGTTTGAGCTGGAGGGTGTGCGTGATTGGCGAGAGCTTTACCGCCACGTTGACGGCCTAATGCCTGCGGGCAAGAGGTGCTATCTCTTCTTTGACGAGCTTCAGGAGGTTGCCGGATGGGAGAAGGCGATTAACGCACTTCGTGTCGACCGGGACTGCGATATATACGTTACGGGTTCGAATGCTTTTCTCCTCTCGTCAGAGATTGCGACCTTAATCTCGGGCAGGTATGTCGAGATTCGGATGCATCCGCTCGCTTTTTCGGAGTATGTCAACTTTCTTGGTCCGACTGACGTCACGAATAGGCTTGTTGTTTTTGGCCGGGAGGATATTGTCGCACTCGACGATCTTCTTGACCGCTATCTGACGTTTGGAGGTCTGCCGTTTCTCGCTGCTTCAAAGCTGCCGGAGCAGGAAATGAAGGACTATATCTGGAGCACGTACCAAACAATCGTCGGGCGCGACATTTTGGCTCGCGAGGCGCGTCGGGGTAGACGGTCGGTGACGAGTAGGGGCGTGCTCGACCGTGTCACATCCTACTTAGCTGATAACATTTCAAACCCGACATCAATTAATAAGATCGTTGGAACGCTGGCAGAGAACGGGGCGAAATCCTCACACGGCGTCGTGGACACTTGTGTGTCCGCCCTTGAGGAGACCTATATCTTTTCGCACGCGCGCCGATTTGATATTAAGGGTCGGGACATTTTAAAGACCGGTGGTAAGTTCTACATTGAGGATCTGGGGCTTCGAGCCTTCTTGGATGGGTATCGCGGTAGCGACAGCGGGCGCGTTCTCGAAAATGCCGTTTACAATCGCCTTGTCTATGACGGATACCAAGTCTTCACGGGTCATCTTCGAGATGCCGAAATCGACTTCGTTGCAATCGGCGACGGCTCGGATCGTAAGTTTATTCAGGTCACAGAGTCGATTGACGAGGAGGCGACGCGTAAGCGCGAGCTGCGTCCTTTTGAGCTCAGGTCGCTCGAGAAGATTACCGGTGGTTACGAGAAGATTATCGTCGTTCGTCAGGGAAGCCATCCGACCGACATTGACGGCATCAAAATCGTTTCTGCAGTCGATTTCTTAATGGGTAGGCTTGGGGCTTAGGGCGTTCTGTGGGTTTATGGCTACTTTGGCAACGAGATTGCCCTCTGTAGACGAATTCCGCCCAGGAGCCGATGAGGATACCGTGCTCTACTACTGCATCGTTCGCGTGGGCGACGAACTCCAGCCCTGGGATGTTGCGTAGGGGCAAAGCGTTTGGCTACTCGGCTGTTATGGTGATGTTCTCCCGGTGCGTGCGGATAACATCCCAGCTGAAGTGTTCGACTAGCTGTTCGGCAGAGCGCGGCGTGGAGCTCGGCGCGCGTACAAAAGCAGGGGTAGGTGAGGCCGGCGTATTGCAGCTGGCGCAGGGCGTCCTCGTACATATCCAGGCGATCGTGCTGGTAGTAAGGGCCTTCGTCCCACTCCAGTCCCAGCCAGGCTAGGTCGTCGATGAGCTGGGCGGCAAGTTCCGGGCGCTTACAGCGATCGTCCAGGTCCTCGATGCGCAACACAATGCTGCCGCCTTGGCTGCGGGCCGAAAGCCACGCGCACAGGCAACTGAACACGTTGCCCAGGTGTATGCGGCCCGATGGCGACGGGGCAAAGCGCCCCACGACGGGTGCGGGCGCGGGAACGGAGGCGGGCTGCGTCGTTGGCGCGTCCGCGGCGGGCTTTGTCCGTCTTACGCGGTATGATAGGTGGGCACAACGAACACAATCGGCAAGGAGAGTTCATGCCGACGATTGATACCCATAGCACGCCGGCCTTTATTACCCTGGAGGGCATCGATGGCTGCGGAAAGTCGACGCAGGCGCGTTTGCTCGCCGCCGCTCTCGAGCATGCGGGCTGCGCGGTGCTGCGCTTGCGCGAGCCTGGCGGCACAGAGATTTCCGAGAAAATCCGTGCGCTTTTGCTCGACCCCGCTAACGCGGCGATGGGCGAGACATGCGAGCTTTTGCTTTTTGAGGCGGCGCGCGCACAGCTTGTGGAAGAGGTCATCGTTCCCGCCCTGGCAGCAGGCCAGGTGGTGGTGTGCGATCGCTTCTACGACTCGACTACGGCATACCAAGCTTTTGCCGATGGTCTCGACTGCGCGATGGTGCGCGGCGCCAACGCTCTTGCGGTGGGGGAGTGCACCCCGCGCCTCACGCTCGTCTACGATGTGAGCGTTGACGAGGCGCTTGCTCGTCGCGCCGCGCGCGCGGGCCAAGACCGCATGGAACTCAAAGGCGATGTCTTTCAGGAGAGCGTCGCCGCGGGGTTTCGCGCCATTGCGAAACTGGAGCCTGAGCGCGTGAAGCTGATTGATGCCTCGGCGAGCGTGGCGGAGGTGTTTGCACAGACAGTCGCCTGTGCTCGCGAGGCCGGCTTTGCCCTGTCCGATGCCGATGTGCAGGCGGCTCTTGCTCTCGAGCAGACCGAGGTGGCCTGATGGTGGCCGACGTATCGCTTTTGGCAAAGCTATCTGGTCAAAAGCGCGTCAAGAGCTTTTTGACACGTGCGGTGGAAGGCGGCCGAGCCGCTCACGCCTATCTGTTTGTAGGCGCTCCCGGTTCTGGCAAGCTCGAGGCTGCATGGGCGCTTGCTCAGGCCCTTTTATGCGAGGACGGCGGGTGCGGGGCTTGCGATAACTGCATGCGTGCGGCGCGTCGCACGCATCCGGACGTGCACTATTACACTCCTGAGAGTGCCACGGGCTATCTCATCAGTCAGACGCGCGAGCTGCTGGAGGATGTTGCCTTGGCCCCTATTCGCGCCAAGCACAAGGTCTATATCATCGACCGCGCGGAGCAGATGCGTGCAAATACGGCAAACGCCTTGCTCAAAACGATCGAGGAACCGCCCGAGACGGTGACGTTTATTCTGCTGGGCACTTCGACCGATACCATCTTGCCCACCATCGTGTCGCGTTGCCAGTGCGTGCCGTTTCGCACGCTGCCGCTCGACGAGTCTGCCCAGACCGTGGCGCGTGCAACCGGCGTCGACCTTGCTCGTTGCCGCATGGCAGTAGCCGTGACGGGCGGGCCCAATGCTGCCATCGGTTTTCTCAAGAGCGCCGAGCGCCAAGAGGTGCGCCGCCAGATGCTGCGCGCTATCGACATGCTCAAACGCTCAGACGAGGCGGACATCTTGCTTTCCGTGCGCGACCTGCTTGGCGTTATCAAGGCGCCGCTTGCAGAGCTTAAGGATGCGCAGAAAGCGATGCTCGACCGCGACTCGGATTATCTTTCGCGTGGAGCCTTGAAGCAGCTGGAGGATCGCAACAAGCGCGAGCTTACGGCACGCGAGCGTTCGGGTATCATGGAAGCGCTAGCGTGCGTACGATCGCTGCTGCGCGATGTTTTGCTGCTTGTCCAAGACGATGCCGCTTCGATTGTCAACGAGGACGCGCGAGACATTGCGTGTCGTTTGGCCGAGCATGCGACGTGTACGGGTGTCGTGCGCGCCATTGAGGCCGTAGGCGATGCCGAGCATCGCATCGCGCGTAACATAACTCCCCAGCTGACCTGCGAGGTCATGCTCTTTGATATAAGAAAGGCGCTTCTATGCCCGTAGTTGTTCCCGTTAAATTTGCTTTTGCCTCGCGCGATTTATGGTTTGACCCCCAAGGCTTGGACATCGTCGAAGCCGACCATGCCATCTGTTCCACCGAACGCGGGACCGAGATCGGCCTGGTGACCGCAGACCCCTTTGAGGTTCCCGAAGACGAGCTTTCCGCCCCGCTCAAGCCCGTGTTGCGCATCGCTACCGATGACGATTTGGACTATGCCGATGAGCTGGCCCAGCGCGGTGACGACGCCATGGAGGATTTCCGTCGCCTGGTTAAGCAAAACGAGCTGGACATGAAGCCCGTCGGCGTCGAGTATCTGTTCGGTGGCGAGAAGGTTGTCTTCTATTTTGCCGCCGAGGATCGCGTAGACTTCCGTCAGCTGGTCAAAGACCTCTCTTCGTGCTTCCATACGCGTATCGACATGCGCCAGATTGGCGTGCGCGACGAGACGCGCCTGGTGGGCGGTTATGCCCATTGTGGGCAGGAGCTGTGCTGCACGCGCTTTGGCGGCCAGTTCGAGCCGGTCTCCATTCGCATGGCAAAAGAGCAGGACCTTCCTCTCAACTCCGCTAAGATCTCGGGCGTTTGCGGTCGTCTGATGTGCTGCCTGCGCTACGAGTTCGAGGCCTATAAGGATTTCAAGAGTCGCGCTCCCAAGAAAAAGACGCTGATCGACACCCCGCTTGGCAAGGCCAAGATCCAGGAGTACAACACGCCGCGCGAGCAGCTGGTTTTGCGCTTGGAGAGCGGCAAGGTTTTTCGTGTGAACCTTTCCGATATGACCTGCTCCGAAGGCTGCAAGAAGCGTGCCGAGGAGCAGGGCTGCAGCTGCCGCCCCGACTGCGTGACGCGCGACATCTTGGAGCGCATCGAGTCCCCGGACATCGCGCTTGCCCTTATGGAACTCGACCGCGAGGCGGGCATCGACGTGGGCGATGGCCTTTCCCGTGCCGATCGCCTGGTGCCCGAGGCGCCTGCACGCCATCGTCGCCAGCACTCGGGTGAACACGGGGGCGAAGAGCGTTCTCAGCGCGGCCAGCGCGGTCGCGGAGGCGATGATCGCGGCCAGGGTGCGGCCGACGAGCAAACGTCGCGCCGTCGCCGTCGCCGTTCGGGTGCAGGTGCAGATGGCACGCGCGACAATCATGGTTCTGTACGCGAGGCAACCGAGGGACAGGCTCCCTCGCGCCGTCGTCGTCGCCATCTTTCGAGCGAGGAGCGCGACGACGCTTTCCGCGCCGCGGCAGCTCGCGAGGCGGCCTCTTCCGCATCGGAGAAAGACGGCGCTCCTGGCCGCTCTCGCCGTCGCCGCCACACGTCCGCTTCTCAGTCTGGACAGCCGACCGGCGAGCGTTCGCAGAGCAAGCCGCAGGTGCCTTCCGTGGCCGATCAGGTGGCTTCGGGCGAGGTCAAGGTTACGCGCCGCCGTCCTGGCGATGGCGGGGGAGCGCGCGCGGCAGAGCATGGTGCGGGCACCTCGACTGCCGACGACCAGCCTCCGCGCCGCCGTCGCCGTCGTTCGCGCAAGCCGCGCGGGGGTGCGGACGGCGCCGATAACACTCCGTCTGCCGAGTAGATAACGCAGTTTGCGCACAGCTGCGCCACCGCGTTTGCGCGTGCGGGTATGCTTGATTCAAGCCCTCTTGCCACTGTCGACAAGGGGGCTTTGTGCTTTCTTATCCTCCATCTGCACCTTGGGAGTGGGTGCGCGATGCGACGCTTGAGCTTCTGTCACCCACGCGCTGCGTGGCCTGCGAACGCCCGGGGTCTTTGGTGTGCGATGCCTGCGCCGCGCGCATCGTGACCATCGACCCCGTCTTTGCCTGCCTTCGCTGCGGAGCGCCTTTTGGCAGCCTTCTGTGTACAGAATGCCAATCGGAATCTTGCCAGGACAAAAAAGGCGCGAACAGCTGCCTTGCGGCATGTGTGTTTGAAGGCGTGCCCGCGCGCATCGTGCGCGCATACAAGGATGGAGGCGAGCGCCGCCTTGCCGCATGGATTGCACATGCGCTTTTTGATGCCGCGCATCGCGCTCAGAAGGCAGTTCCCAAGCGCATGGATGCCTTTGCCCTCGACGCCGATGCCGTGGTCTTTGTTCCGGTAACGCCTACGGCATATCGACGTCGCGGGTTTGACCATATGGAGGCGGTTGCTCGCGAGTTCTCTAACCTAATGGGGATTCCCATACTCGATGCGCTTGCAAAATGGGACGCGTGCGACCAGCGAAAACTTGGCCGGGGAGGGCGCCTGGCAAACGCGGCGGATGCGTATGATGTGGTGGAGGCCGTTGCTGGCATGCGTCTTCTTTTGATCGACGACGTCATCACCACGGGGGCGACAATGGGCTCATGCGCGGAGGTTTTGAAGCGGGCGGGGGCGGTTAAAATCGATTGCCTGGCGTTCGCGCGCGTGTGGTAACGGGGCATAAAAACGTGCACATCGCTGCATTGTGGCTGCGTTTACGTGCGCAAACGCTTTACTCCTGATATAATTCGCTTCGTTCTCCCCAGGCTGTGGTTGCGGGGGCGCCCAGGCGCTTCTCAGTCCATGACAGACGCGGTCAAAGGGATCCACGTAAGCGTCCGCGTGCGCGCGGCGCGATCATGGCGCGTCCTAGAAGTAAGCCGCACCGTCCGTTTTTCCTTTTGCGAGGCAATGGTTGCCTCCCGGACGAGCGGGTTAGTAGTGAGGGCCGCTGAGGCGGCGTGAGCAAACGCTCCAGTGCGCAGGTGTGGGGTCAAAAACCAGGTCAGCTGGGGGGACGCAACGTATTATTCCCGCGCGTGGGCGCGGACCGTAAGAGGACGCCCTTCTTTGGGGGAATGGAGAAGACGATGCTGCGCGTAAGGAAGACGACCCTTGCGGCCACGATGATACTTGCTTTGATAGCTGCCCTTGGCTTGGGCGGCTGCTCGCTGTTCACGCCGTCGTTGAGCGAGGATACTCAAAGCGCCGTCGCCAAAACCGATATCAAGTCATCGGCGCTGGTGACGGAAGGCAAGCTTACTGTCGCCCTCGATACCTCCAACGCCCCGCAGGCCATGACAAACCAGAATGGCGGCATCGCTGGCTATCAGGCCGACCTCGGCCGTTCGATTGCCGAGCACTTTGGTCTCGATGTTGCCTTTGTCGACGCCACGAGTGCAGAAGACGTCCTTGCGTCGGGCAAGGCCGACATCTATCTGGGCGCCACCTCCAGCGATGCCTCGTCCAAAGTCAAGGTCATGGGCGATGTTCTCGAGGATGCGTGCGCGATCTTTGGCAAATCCGACTCCGGTCAACTCAACGTGAGCGCCTCCGATCTTTCTTCTGCAACTATCGGCGTGCAGATGTCTTCTGCCTCGCAGGATGCGCTTTCGCGCGCAGGCATCAACGCCCAGCAGAAGACCTACAACAACGTCAACGAGTGCTTTGCGGCGCTTGAGTCCGGTGAGGTTCAGTACGTGGCGTGCGACATGACTGCCGGTTCGTACCTTTCGCGCGCCTACAGCGATATTTCCTTTGGAGGAACGATCGCTTCGGTGTCGAAGTTCAGCGTGGCGACTCTTGCCACCAACAGCGAGCTGACAGAAAAGCTGGGCCGCGTTCTCGACACCATCTGCTCGGACGGCACGCTCGATGCCATCCATACGCTGTGGTATGGCTCGACTCCTACGTCTCTTGCCAAAACGCTTGTCTCCGGTGTGGTGATTGACGAGTCGGGCTCGGGTAATTCGGGTAATAATAATTCTGATGAAACGCAGGGCGATACGGCGAGCGATTCTGCCGATTCTCAGTCTACCGCAGCCGAAGAACAGCCCTTGACGGTTGATATCAACGACGTCAATCGATAAAACGACCAGGTCAGATATACCCTTACAATCTCCTTGTGCCCGTAGCCCACTTTGGGGCTGCGGGCGCAAATCTTCGGCGGCTGGTGTAATCCATTACGTAAACGGGGGTTTACATTTCTCGGTTACCCGCGCGTCAAGTTGGGTATGAACAGAGTACTTTAAGGGTCCCCTATAGATTGGAGTCGCGTATGGATATCAAGGTTTCTGGGCGCAAGACGACCGTGACCGATGCTCTGCGTGCGCGCGTTGACGAAAAGATCGGTGAGGCTTGTTCGGTTTTCGACATCAGCCCCATGACGGTTGATGTCGTTTTGCGCTACGAGAAGAACCCCGCTAATCCCAATCCGGCAATCGTCGAGGTTACCATTCGCGCCCGCGGTTCGGTGATTCGCGTGGCCGAGCACGGTTCCGATATGTATGCCGCTATCGATAGCGCAGCCGATAAGGCTACCCGCCAGCTTCGTAAGTTCAAGACCAAGGTAGTGGATAACCGTCAGCAGGGTGCCTCTGCGGCAGATGTCGCTCCCATCGAGCCCGTCGAGGACCTTGCAGACCTGCTTATCCCTGCAGACGAAGACGATCAGCTGGTGCGCGAGAAGGTTATCGACGTCACGCCGATGACCGAGGAGCAGGCACTCGTCCAGACCGACCTTCTGGGCCATGATTTCTATGTCTTTGAAAATGCCGCAACGGGCCTTATAAATGTGGTCTATCACCGTAAGAATGGTGGATACGGCATCATCAAGCCAAGGATCGAGACTCTCGACGAGTAAACTATGCATGGTAATGCATGAACAAGGATGGCGGCCATCCCATGCGGGGTGGCCGCCTTTTTCTATGAAGGAGCTTTGCCAATGAGCAAACCCACCGTCGGAGGGCATTCCAGCCGCTGCCGTATCGTGATCGACACCTGCGCCGATCTTTCGCCCGAGATTGCGGCCACGCTCGATGTGGATATCCTGGGCTTTCCCTATATCTTGGATGGCGTGGAATACACCGACGATATCTGGTCGTCCATTACGCCGCATGAGTTCTACGAGAAGCTTCGTCAGGGTGCCCATGCCTCAACCTCTGCTGTATCGCTGGGGCGTTTCGTCGAATTTTTCACCAGCTGCGCCGAAGAGGGTACGCCTACGGTTTATCTGAGCTTCACCGCCGGTCTCTCGTCCAGCTACAACTCGGCCTGCCAGGCGGCCGATATGGTGCGTGAGCAGTATCCCGATTTCGAGATCTACGTGGTGGATAATTGCTCACCTTGCGGAGCTGCCGGCCTTTTGGCGCTTGAGGCGGTTCGCCAGCGCGCTGCCGGCCTCAACGCTCGCGAGCTTGCAGCTTGGGCAAACGAGGCAAAGCACTATGTCCACGGCTTCTTTACGATTGACAGCCTGGATGCGCTTGCAGCGGGCGGACGCATTCCCCCTGCGGCAGCGCAGCTTTCCAGCAAGCTCGATATCAAGCCCGAAATGTCTTACGACTTGTCCGGTTCGCTTACGCTTGTGGGTGTGAATCGCGGTCGCAAGAAGGGGCTCAAGTCGCTCGTCAAATCCTTCAAGGAAAACTACGTGCTCGACCCGGCACTGCCGGTAGGCATTCTCACCTCCGATTGCGAGAAAGATGGCGACTGGCTCGAGTCTGCCATCCGTAAAGAGGACGGATGCGCCGAGTTGACGGTCTTGCGCGCTTCGGTGGGCCCCACCATCGGCTCGCATGTGGGTCCGGGCATGGTCGCTATTGTCTTTTGGGGTAAGAACCGTACGGAGAAGATCTCGCTTACCGATCGCATCGCCAATCGCGTGCGCGGCGCCGAGGCCACCAAGGCCTAAAGCCTCTCTTCCCATCGATTATCATTTTACATGCACACGTTTGACGTTTAAGGAGTACCTGCATGTCTGACAAGAAGCTGTCTGTCGCATTCATCGGAACGGGCATCATGGGCGCACCCATCGCCGGCCACATCTTGGATGCCGGCTATCCCGTCACCGTCTACAACCGCACCAAGGCCAAGACCGATGACCTTGTGTCCCGCGGTGCCGTGTGGGCAGATAGCCCCGCCGCCGCTGCCAAGGACGCCGATGTCGTCTTCACCATGGTGGGCTATCCGGCAGACGTTGAGGAGATCTATCTTTCCGGCGACGGCTTGCTGGCTGCCGCCAAGCCCGGCGCTTACCTTATCGACCTCACCACGAGCGCTCCCGAGCTTGCTCGTGATATCGCTGAGGCCGCCGAGACCTACGGCAAGCATGCCTTCGACTGCCCGGTGACCGGCGGCGATACCGGTGCCATCGCCGGCACCCTCACGCTGATCGTCGGCGCAACGGATGAGGGCATCGAGCCCGTCCGCGACATCCTCGAGACGTTCTCCTCCAAAATTTACTGCTTTGGCGGCCCGGGCAAGGGCCAGGCTGCAAAGCTCGCCAACCAGGTGGCGCTTTCCTCTTGCATGGTGGGTATGGCCGACGCCCTTTCCTTTGCTCAGCAGATGGATCTCGATCTTGCCGAGACGCGCGAGATGATCCTGGGCGGCACGGGCCGCTCCGGTGCCATGGAGCAGCTTGCACCTAAGTCGCTCGATGGCGATTGGAAGCCCGGCTTCATGGTGACGCATTTCCTCAAGGACCTGCGCTTGGCGCTTGCCGCCGCCGAGGAGAAGGAACTTGCCCTCCCCGGTGCCGATACCGCATTCACCCTGTACGACATGCTCGACGCCATCGGCGGCAGCAAGCTGGGCACCCAGGCAATCACGTTGCTGTATCAGGAGGAGGCCGACGCCGTGGCGGCTGGTCTCGATTGGTCGCTCTACAATCCTCCCGTCCACGACGAGGGCGAGCACGAGTGCGGCTGCGGCCATCACCATGAGGATGGCCACGAGTGCTGCGGTGGCCACGGCGACCATCACGGTCATCACGAGGGCGGTTGCTGCTGCGGTGGCCACGGCCACGACGTAGAGTAGGGCGTAATGGATATCGCTTTTATCGTCTGTTCGCTGCTGCTCTTTGCATTTAGCGTGTACATCGGGTTTCTTATTGGAAACACGGTGGGCGTGCGCGCCGTCACGCGTGCGGACTATTGGAAGATGAACGGCGCTGCCATTGTCATTGCCGTGCTGCTTTCGTTCATCTTGGCTGCCGTCCCGCTGTTCTACTCTGTGGATGTCGGCCTGCTTGCCGGCGCTATCGTGGGCCTGAAGATGGCCTTTGGCGAGTCGGTGGGCCCGTGGGCCGTGCACGACAAGGCATTTAACGTGAACCGCTCGCATCGCGAGACTGCCGAGAAGGGATGCGGGGAGGAGCGCCGTAGGCGCCGCGCTTCCCGTGAGGACGCACCCGATCTTATCTCGGTGGAAAAGAAGTCCCGCACGTCCGGTTCGCGCAAATAGGAACGAAAGGTAGATTGGTCATGGCAGAAGAAATGAAACAGGAGCTTTCCGCCGAGGAAGCCGAGCAGCTCGCGCTTGTGGAGAACGATCGCGATGCGCTGAGCGCCTTGGTCGACGACCTCTCCGGTCACAGCCGTCGCAAGCGCCAGATGGCCGCTCATGTGATGCTACTCGTGGCACAGCGTGAGCCCGAGCTGCTTTCTGAGTTCATTCCCGACCTGATCGATGCGCTCTATCGTCCGGAGGCCCAGACGCGCTGGGAGATTCTCGATGCTCTGACGTTGCTTGTTCCCGAGCATGCTAAAGAGATCGGTGCCGCCTTTGACGGCGCTGAGGCCGCTCTGTTCGATGACCTTTCTTCGATTTTGCACTTCTCGGCCTTCCGCCTGCTTGTCACCTGGGGTGCCACCGAGCGCGGCCGGTCCAAGAAGGTTTGGCCCATTCTCGACGAGGCGATTCAGTGCTATCACGGCGATTTGGAATATCGCGATATGCTCGGTTGTCTTCATGAGTTCGCCGAGGGCAAGATCGAGGGCGGCGTCGCTGCCGAGCTTGCCGGCCGTTTGCAGTTCGATGCCGAGAACGGCAAGGGCAGCTATCTCAAGGCGCGTTCTTCTGAGATTTACAACATGCTTGTCAAGCGCTTCAAACTTGAGAAGCCTCAAAAGCGCGCTCGCATGGTGGCGAAAACCGACGAACCCGAAGACGACGAGGAGTAGCAGATGGCCCACGACGTAGTACTTATTCCCGGAGACGGCATTGGACCCGAGATCACTTCGGCCATGCGCCGCGTGGTGGACGCTTCTGGCGTCGATATCGCGTGGAACGTGGTGGATGCCGGCGCTGGCGTGATGGACGAATTTGGCACGCCGCTGCCCGAGCATGTGCTCGATGCCATTCGCTCCACCAAGGTTGCCATCAAAGGTCCCATTACCACGCCGGTAGGAACGGGTTTTCGCAGCGTTAACGTGGCCCTGCGTCGTGAATTTGACCTGTATTCCTGCGTGCGCCCCTGCCTGTCCATGCCGGGCGACGGCAGCCGTTATACTGATATCGACCTGGTGATTGTGCGCGAGAATACTGAGGATTTGTATGCGGGCATCGAGTTTGACGAGGGGGCGCCCGAGGTAGTCGAGCTTTCGCAGCTTATCGAGGCATCGGGGCAAAAGACCTTCAAGCCCGATTCTGCCATCTCGGTAAAGCCCATCTCCGTTTCCGGTTCGCGTCGTATCGTGGAGTACGCCTTTGAGTATGCTCGTCGTTGCGGTCGACATAAGGTGACGGCAGTGCACAAGGCCAACATCATGAAGGCAAGCGACGGCTTGTTCCTGCGCGTTGCCCGTGAGGTGGCCGAGCGCTATCCGGATATCGAGTTCAACGACAAGATCGTCGACGCTACCTGCATGGGATTGGTGCAAGATTCGTACGCCTTCGACGTGCTGGTCCTGCCCAATCTGTACGGTGACATCGTGAGCGACCTTGCGGCGGGCCTCGTGGGTGGCCTTGGCATGGCGCCGGGCGCCAATATCGGCCGCGACATCGCTATCTTCGAGGCGACGCACGGCAGCGCTCCCGACATTGCGGGCAAGGATATCGCCAATCCCACGGCCGAGATTCTTTCCGCCTGCATGATGCTCGATCACTTGGGCGAGGGCGTGGCCGCCACGCGTATTCGCGAGGCGGTCAAGAAGACGCTTGCCGCCGGCGAGTCGGTGACGGGCGACGTTCGCCGCGCGCAGACCGGCTCCGCCGAAGGATGCGTGGGTACCCAGGCGTTTGCCGACGCGGTAATCGCCAATCTGTAGAGATGCTATTATGTGAGCCGCGATATGGCAGTATCGCGGCTCACCGCTGTGTAGCGCAGTCACCATGCGCATGGATAAGGAGAATGCACACGATATGGGTTTGATTCAGAAAAAAAACGACCGTGAAGAGGTCGACGGCATCGAGATCATCGGCCGTGGCGATACCCCGGGCGATATCGACGAGAACGAGGTGGAGCTTGTGGAGGGTACCTCCGCTGAGCATATGGCCGCTGGCACTACCGCCGAGAAAGAGGCCGAGCGCACCGAGCGCAAGATGGTCGAAGACGCGGCGGACGAGAACCTCATGCCCGAGGACGATGAGGAAGACGACGATGAGGACGACGAGGCCGCAGGCCGTGGCAAGCGCCAGAAGATCGCCATTGCCATCGCCGTTGTGGCCGTGATCATCGCTGCTGTTTTGGGCTATTTTATCGGTTCGGGCGGTTTTGCCCACAAGGGCGCCGACTCCGCCTCCCTCACGTCCGATCAGCTCGATACCGTTGTGGCTTCGTATTCCTATAACGGCAAGAGCATCGATGTCACCGCGCGCGAGGCTATCGAGAGCCAGTACAGTCTGGACAGCGTCAAGCAAAGCGACGGCACCTATCCCACGCCTTCCGCCGATATCGTGCTCTCCTATGCACGCAACCATATTCTGCTTAACGAGGCCGAGGCTCGCGGTATCTCCGTTACCGATAAGGAGATGAAGGAGTATGCCGAGAACGCTTTGGGCATGAGCGATTACAGCCAGATGTCTCAGCAGTACGGCGTGACCAAGGATCAGGCAAAGACCATCGTCAAGCAGCAGGCTACCATGCAGAAGCTCTACGATAAGATCGTGGGCACCTCTTCTGCCACCATGCCCGAGGCCCCCGCGCAGCCGGAGGACGGCAACGAGGACACCGCATCTAAGGATTACGCCGACTACATCATCAAGCTTGCGGGCGATGAGTGGGATGCCAAGAAGGGCACCTGGGCTTCCACCGACGGTGTGTACGCGCAGGCGCTTGCCGGCCAGGAGTTCACGGCTGATTCCGCTACGTATGGCCAAGCGCTGACCGCCTACTACACGGCCTATCAGCAGTATGCGCAGGCCAACTCTGAGTCTGGCGGCAAGTGGACCGAGTTCGTCAACGGCCTGTATGCCAAGGCGAATATCACCCTGTACGGTCTGTATCAGTAAAGATACTGGGAGGGCACGATGTCGCTTCGTGTTCTTATAAGTGAATGTCTGCTTGGCGCTCCCGTTCGCTACGACGGGGGCGCCAAGCCCTCTTTAGCGGTCAAACGCTTAGCGGACTGCTTGCGCAGACGCGGGGGAGAAGGGGCGGTGGTCCCCGTTTGTCCCGAGGTCTTGGGCGGCCTTGCCTGTCCGCGACCGCCGGCGGAACGGCGCGGGTCGCGGGTCGTCACGGCCGAGGGCGTTGACGTGACCCGTGCGTACGCGGATGGTGCTCGCCGTTCGCTCGATATCGCACGCGCATGCGGCGCGAGTCTTGCTATCCTAAAATCCAAGAGCCCATCGTGCGGCCTTGACCGCATATACGACGGCACGTTTTCGGGGCAGCTTCGCGTCGGTTCTGGCGTGACGGCCGCCTTGTTTGAGCAGGAAGGACACATCGTGGTAGCAGACGAGAAGCTTGTTGAGTATTGCGAGCCAAGCATGGAGCATCCCATCGCGTTGGTGCTTGGCAGCGGCCTGGCCCCGCTTGCCGATGAGGTGCGCGTGGTGCGTCGCATCAAGTACGAGGATATCGATGGCTTTCCCACCGAGGCGATTCCTGTAGAAGGGCATCGCTACGAGGTGATCATCGGCACGCTTGAGGGTGTTCCCGTGGTGGTGTATCCGGGCCGTGTGCACCTGTATCAGGGATACAGCCCGCTGCAGGTGACCTCGCTTGTTCGTCATGCCCATCGCTTGGGTTGTCGCGACATCATCCTTACCTGCGCTTCGGGCGCTGTTTCTGCTGTGGCCTCGGGCATGGTGGGCCTCATTACCGATCACATCAACCTTACTGGTCAAAACCCGCTGGCGACCCCTCAAGGTGTCGCTGCCGCCGAGGCGGATACGCCGTTTATCCCTATGGCGGGCGCTTACTCTGGCTACCTTGCCGAGTTTGCCCGTGCGGCGGCTCGTGATGCGGGCCTGCATCTTGCAGAGGGCGTATATGCCGGTCTGTTGGGCCCCACGTATGAGACTGCCGCCGAGGTGCGCATGCTCAATACGCTGGGCGCCGACTACGTGGGCTGCTCGACGGTGTGCGAGGCTATCATGGCAAAGGCTTTGGGTATGGAGGTCTTGGGTATCACGCTTGTGACCAACAAGGCGGGCATGATCGACAATAGCCACGAGGATGCTCTTAAGGCCGCGCAGAAGGCGGCCACTGCAACCCAGAGTGTGCTTAAAGGCACGATTTCATACTTGGGTGGTCACTAGCGGCGACCGGCCACAGCACCGCACCTTGCCCTTCAATCGTCGGGCGCCGCACGCAAGGCGTGCGCCCTCCTCTTTCAGGGCAATCTGCGGCACTGTGGTCGGTCGCTCACTGCGTGTGTCAGAAAAACGACAGGTTTATTTTGTCACATTTAATGAAAGGCCTTGCGCGTTTGCGCACTTACCCGTATGATTATCAACCGTCGACGCGCATGTGCCCGTCGACCGCATGATATGCCAACGTGGCTCAGCTGGTAGAGCAACGCACTCGTAATGCGTAGGTCAGCGGTTCGAATC